>Ga0209337_1002394_pt1 | contig 13600 bp, 17 predicted proteins | sample LinPmetageLP53_FD_184044 | JGI IMG/M metagenome (GOLD analysis project Ga0209337, IMG submission 184044) | Marine viral communities from the Pacific Ocean - LP-53 (SPAdes) (version 2) | ecosystem: Environmental > Aquatic > Marine > Oceanic | place: Pacific Ocean | collected 2010-02-08
GCAGAGGAACTGCTGACAACAAGCTGGACCTTAATACATTCGGCAGATGTAAGCGCATCAGTAAAGGCTGATCTTATAAAGTCTACGGTTAAGTGGGGGAACCTTGAACCACAGAAAGACGCAATGGCTGAGGGCACAGGCGGAGGCGGCGTTACTATACAGATTAATCTTCCTTCCCAAGAACCAGCAGTTACCTTGGCAACAAGTGCCAAGGTTATTGAGCATGATTGAAATGCTATACCCTCTTAAAAAAGCCCGTCTAGTTCTAGCAGCATTATCCCTTAGAGGATGGCCGCACTCTGCCAAGATCATTACATACCCAAAGCGCACAAAGAAACCAATGGTTGTGCGCATTAGAATATATGCGGGGGCCGATGGCGTACGATATTAATTATACACCCACTAAAGTTTGTGGTGCGTTCATGGCAGACAATTCCAAGATGCGTGTCCTTATGGGGCCAGTTGGAAGTGGCAAGTCTGTGACCAGCACTTTTGAAGTTATTCGCAGAGCAGGGGAGCAAGCACCAAATGAACAGGGGATACGGAAAAGTAGGGCCGCTGTTGTCCGCGAGACGGCGCGACAACTCATGGACACCACTGTCAAAACGTTCCTTGACTGGTTCCCTCCCGGAGTCTGCGGACGATATATGCGAACAACCAAAACCTACTTCTTTGAAGTCGGAGACATCGAGTGTGAAATTATGTTTCGTGCGCTTGATGACGCGGACGACGTAGCAAACCTTAACTCACTTGAACTTACGTTCGCGTGGTTCAACGAGTGCCGGGATATTCACCCGGATATTATTGACGCTATGTCCAAGCGTATTGGGCGTTTCCCCAGCAAGAAAGACGGGGGGCCAACGTGGCATGGGATGTGGGGGGACACTAACCCTCCGACTCAGGATACGTGGTGGTACTATCAGATGGAGGGGCTTAGTGCTGAGGACGGTGTGTCAGCTAATGACAATGGATGGGCAGTGTATAAACAACCATCCGGGCGTGGCTTATTAGCAGAGAATATTGATAACTTACCAGAGGGGTATTATGACACACAAGGGCGAAGCGAGGAATACGTCAGGGTTTATATTGATGGAGAGTATGGACTCAGCTCTGCAGGCCAGCCTGTGTATAAGTATTTTCGTCCTGACTATCATATGGCTACTGAGTCTCTGGAGCCTATTATTAATGGTGTTCGTCCCATTGTTATTGGTATGGACCTTGGGCTTACACCTGCAGCAGTTATTGGGCAGAGCGACCCAAGAGGTCGAGCGCTTATATACGCGGAGGCTGTAAGTTTTGATATGGGGGTGCAACGTTTTGTACGGACAGTACTTAAGCCGCTACTCTTCGAGAGGTTCAGTGGGGCAAACGTTATTGTCGTTGTTGATCCTGCCGGAGTGCAGCGAGCGCAAACAGACGAACGTAGTGCCATTGATATTATTAAAGCTGAAGGTATGAAAGTTATCGCAGCAAAAACAAATAACGTTACACCTCGACTTAGTGCTGTAGATGAATACCTTATGCGACATGCAGATGGGGATAGCGCGTTTGTGGTTGATCCAAGCTGCACGGCTCTTAAGTCAGCAATGATGGGGGGATATCGTTTTCACCCCAAGACTGGTGCCATTGAAAAAAACAAACATAGTCATGTAGCTGAAGCGTTACAGTATCTTATGTTACATATCTCTTCTATCAGTGACGGCTCAGTCGTTGCGCAGCGGAAAGAAATTAAATCGCATAGTGCTGTCGGTTGGACGTAACATTACACTTGCGTTGTCCCATACGGTACCATATAGTCGGATTAGGTTAGACATAGCCTATCTCCTAGCAACAACTTGCCCTACCGAGTTTTCCCTTCTCGGTAGGGTTTTTTCTTATTGCATAATAAGTTCTGCCAAGTTAGATTGAAGTTCCAACTAATTTTTAGAGGGATACATGTAATGCCTATTATTATAACTCCGAAGAAGCAAAAGAAAAAAGCTTATCGTGGCGCTAAGGCCAATAAGCAAAGAGAATCATTTATGTATGGCGGAATGGTTGGGGGACAGAAAAGAAAGTCTTATATGGACGGTGGCAAGGTCACTAGCAATGCCATGTATTCCCCCGGTAATAAACAAAAGTCCATGATGAGGGGCTAAGTAAATGGATCGTAAGTATTCCAACCAATCCTCGGAGACTGCTCGGATTAAACGGATACTAGGTAAGTATCCTGCGGATTACACACCCCTTCCTGTACAGGTGATGGGTAATCCTGCGGAGACTAAGCGGGTAAATGCTAACAACCGTTTAACGGCAAGGGCGCAGGCATTTGCAAAAACGAAGTCCGATAGTAGGGCAAGAGACGAGTTAAAACACGCAAGGGCAGGAACGCTAGCGGATGTGACTCCGGGTACCCGCATGAGTAGGATTATACGCGCAGCAGCAGAATCTGATGTTGCTAGGCGTAACCGTAACCAACGGTATCTACAGGGTCCTCAAAATGGCAGGTCTTAACTTTCTACGTGTTGTTGATAACGCTACACTTGTTAGCGAGGAACAAAATGCGCGTAAAGAGATGGCAGATCGTCAGGCTGAACCCTTAATACTGGGGTTGTCTGGGTATCTTCGATCTGCTTTTGACGCAGCCAAAAGATCAAAAGACCCTATTAAGCGGTCCATGCTTAAAGCTTTACGCCAGCGCAATGGCGAGTACGAGCCAACTAAACTTGCTAGTATACAGCAGCAAGGTGGCTCGGAAATATATATGATGATAACCGAAGTGAAATGCCGTGCAGCCGAAAGCTGGTTGCGGGATATCCTTATGGATACCGGGACACCACCTTGGGATATAAAGCCAACTCCAATACCTGACCTGCCAGATGCGCGTGACGAAATTATAAACCAGCTTCTTGGAGAAAAAGTTACTGGTCTAATTGAGCAGCTTGGGCAAGCTCCTACTCCTGCTGAGGTTGCGCAGCTTAAAGAAGTTGTTGCGCAGGAGCTACGGTTCTCCGTATTGCAAGACGCCCAGAATCGCACTGATGGTATGAAGCGTAAGATTGCTGACCAGTTTGCTGAGGGCGGATTTGCTGAGGGGTTCAATGAGTTCCTTACTGATCTTGTTACGTTTCCAGCCGCTATCCTTAAAGGCCCGTGTGTGCGCAGGCAGCGCAAGTTATCATGGGATGTAGATGCTGAAGGCAAGACTATTGCCGTAGCAGACGAACAGCTTGCTCCTGAGTTTGAGCGGGTTGACCCATTCCGGTTCTACCCGGAGCCGGGCATATCCAAAGTTAGCGACGGGTATATATTCGAGCACCACCCCCTAACTCGAATGGCATTGTCGGAACTTATTGGTGTGCCCGGTTATGATGACGAAGCTATCCGTGCATTACTAGAAGTTGGTAATGGACAGAGCTGGGTTAATAGTGACACCAATCAAGAAAAAGATGAGTTAGAACGCAAACATAGTACTGAGCAGCGCCCAACAGAAATATATGATGCCCTTGAGTTTTGGGGTAAAGTTAGCGGCAAGATGTTGCTCGAGTGGGGTTTGACTGAGGAAGAAGTTGAAGACCCTGCGAGAGAGTATGATGCAAATGTATGGGTAGTGGGTGAGTATGTTATCAAAGCTATTCTTAACTATGATCCTCTAGGGGAAAAGCCTTATGCAGTTACTTCCTTTATTAAAAGCCCCGGTGCATTTTGGGGTAAGGGTATCCCAGAAATTATTGAAGATGTGCAGAATGTGTGTAACGCCTCTGCGCGTTCTCTCGTCAATAACATGGGTATCGCCTCTGGACCCCAAGTCGAAGTTAACTTGGAACGTATTCCTACAAATGAGGATATTACCCAAATGCACCCTTGGCGGATATGGCAAGTGCTTAACGATCCACTCGGTGGCTCTGCCCCTGCTGTCCGTTTTAACCAGCCTAATGATAATTCTGGTTCGCTAATGGCAGTGTATCAGCAGTTTAGTAAGCTTGCTGATGACCATAGTGGTATACCATCTTATCTATCCGGTGATCTTAACGTGAAAGGTGCGGGCCGTACGGCTTCTGGACTTTCAATGCTTATGGGTTCGGCTGGTAAGAGTATCCGACAAGTGGTTATGCATATAGATGCAGACGTTACAAAACTTGTTGTGCACCGCATGTTCGTGTACAACATGCGCTATGATGAAGACGAAAGTATTAAAGGGGATGCTCAGATTATACCCCGTGGAGCTATTAACCTAGCTGTCAAGGATACTGTTAACTCTCGGCGTGTTGAGTTCTTACAGGCTACTGCTAATGAATTTGATATGGAGATCATGGGGGTAGATGGACGGGCGGCTATCCTTCGGGAAGTTGCTAAGGGTCTACAGATGCCCGAAGATGAAGTTGTACCTACTCGCGAGAAGGCTGCGTTTAATAAACGTGCTGCTCAGAGTGAGGCTCAGGCTGCAATTGCTCCGCCTAACGGTGGTCGCACAGGTCCGCAGCCCCAGATACTAGACCAAGCTGGTAACCCAGCTGGCGGTCAGGAAGCAAAAGTAGTATGATACAACCTGACCCTGATACAATTAGAGCATTTGCGCATATTTCGCAAAATGTACCCCGTGTGGCAAAGTTTCTCAATGACCAGTATCATGCTGAGCTTGAGCGTTTGCCAGTAACGGCAATAGATAAACAAGGTATCGCCTCCGGGCGGTGCCAAGTTTTAGGTGAGTTGTGTAAACTTCTTGCCGATTCCCCCCCACAAGTAGCACAGTCCAATGGATAGCTACTTTATAAATCACGCATACCGATAGGAGCGTAAAATGGCAGTACCAGAGCAAGTTCGTAAGCAGACTGAGGCGGTTCAAGCCTTGTATAACGATGTCAACACCACTGAGTCGCCTGAGAATGGTGAATCGCCGGTTGTTGAGCCTGTTGTGCAAGAAGTTTCCCCCGCCGACAGTGATGAAGAGTTTGCACCGGGGTTAACGTCAGTTGAGCAAGACGTTAACAACCAAGATGAAACTTTCGAGCAGAAGTACAGGACTCTTCAGGGTATGTACAACGCTGAAGTTCCTCGCTTAAACTCTCAAGTGCAGGAACTGACGCAACGTGGCCAGAATATGGAACAACTTGTTGCGACTATGCAGGCCACACCCGCACCCGCACCCGCACCTTCTCCAGCCAGTGTACTCACTGAGGAGGAAGTAGAGGAGTATGGAGAGTCTATTGATATTATGCGTAAGGTAAGTCAAGAAATTGCTGGTCAATACCAACAGCAAATTGCTGACTTAACGAGCACGGTCCAACAGCTACAAGGTACAGTTGTACCTCGCGTTGAGCAGATCGCTAATCAACAAGCGCATAGTGCTGAGCAAATCTTCTGGTCTGAGCTGACAAAAAGTGTGCCGAATTGGCGTGAAGTTAATGATAACCAAGACTTCCAGTCTTGGTTGTTGGAGACCGATCCTCTTTCCGGCCTTACTAGGCAGACTTACCTCGACGACGCCCAACGTAATCAGGACGTTACACGGGTAGCTAGTTTCTTTAGCTCTTGGCAATCGGCAACTGGTGCCGTAGTAGCTCAACCTAACCGGGCCGCTTCTGAACTTGAAAAACAAGTTTCACCGGGTAAAGGTCGCAGCGGTGCTGCTTCTACAACTAGTGAAATTAAAACCTACACGCCACAGGACATTACAAACTTCTTTGAGAAGGTTCGGTCGGGTGGGTTTGAAGGTAACGAAGAAGAACGGGACGCTATCGAGCGCGACATATTCGCAGCGCAAAGCGATGGTCGTATTGTATCCGCGTAATTTATAAAGGAGCCAATCATGGCATACGCAACATCACCGGGTCATCCGGCTTACACCGGGAATTTTATTCCAGAAATTTGGAGTGGAAAACTCATTGAAAACTTTTACGACGCCACTGTGTTGTCGGCTATCGCCAACACTGACTACGAGGGTGATATTAAATCTCATGGTGACACGGTTAATATCCGTACGACCCCTGAGCTGACGATCCGTGACTATGTCAAGGGTCAGACCCTTTCTGTTGAAAACCCTGATAAGCCTAAGCTGCAGCTTCTTATCGACAAAGGTAAGTACTTTGCCTGTGTTGAAGATGATGTAGATCAGGTGCAGTCTGACATTGCTATGATGGACACTTGGTCTAAGGACGCTTCTGAGCGTATGAAGATCACCATTGATACTGATGTTCTTGGCAACATTGCTACTGATGTCCCTGCCGCTAACAAGGGTCTCACCGCTGGTGAACAGACTCTTGCTATCGACTTGGGTGTCACAGGTACTCCGAACGCTCTGTCGACTTCTAACGTCTTGTCTGAAATCATCAACCACGGTACGGTTCTTGATGAGGCAAACGTTCCTGAGTCAGATCGTTGGATGGTTATCCCTGCTAAAATGGCTGGGCTAATTAAACAGTCTGACCTAAAAGACGCTTCTATTACTGGCGACGGTTCTACCCCGCTGCGTAATGGCCGTCTCGGTATGATTGACCGCTTTATGATTTATGTATCGCACAATCTTCCTCTCTCCGCGACTGGTGCTGCTGGTGAGTTCACCATCTTCTCCGGCCACAAGAAAGGTTTGACCTTCGCTTCTCAGATGACCAACATGGAAACTCTGCGTTCCGAAACTACCTTCGGGGATATCATCCGTGGTCTGCAAGTGTATGGTTTTAAGGTTGTTAAACCTGAAGCTATCACTGCTGGCATCATCACAATCGCTTAGTCCTAAAGGAGGATTGAATTATGGCTGCATATACAGACACGCACGGCTTTAATAAAGGCTCTGCAGCGCACCCTGCTAAAGGTATTAACAGGGTCGGATACATTGAAGTCGTACTAGACTTTGCTACGATTACTGCAGATAGAGTTACAGCAGGTGCTACAGCGCTTGCCGCTGGTGACTCTATTGAGGTAATCTCTTTACCAGCTAACACGCTAATAATGGCAGTTGGCGCAACCACTCAAACTGCTGAAGGTGCAGCATCAACATTTGACATCGGTCTTACCGGTGGTGACGTTGATGCGTTTATTGATGGGGGTAATGCTAACGCAGCAGGAACCACTCAATCAACTGGCGCACTTTTGAACGGTGATAACCAGACCCATTATCTTGCGGCTGCAGACACTTTAGATATGCTTATTGGTGTATCAGGTGCTGTAACTGATACTGCTAAGATTAAAGTATGGGTAGTTATTGCTGACTGTTCATAACTTGATAGGGGGGCTAAACCGCCCCCCTATTACTTTTTATAGGAGTACCCATCATGGGCGCTAACGCAACAAATGCAGAAATTGTACAACTCGACGTAGTTTCGACGATGAAACTAGCCGGGACGGAAGTAACGGCAACGGCTGATGAGCTTAACGCAGCCGCTGATAGATCGACTAAGGTCGTGACCATTGCTGACGGTACGAATACCCTGTCCTTAACACAATACCTCCATGCGGGTCGGATTACCTATGTTCTGGATGCCACTCTTGCAATCACTTTGCCTGAAGCAACTGGCACCGGGGATGTGTACACGGTGGTTCAAGGTATCACGGCTACAGGCTCAACTATTGTCACAGCGGATACAAGTAATGCTGGTTTCCGTGGAATGTTGATGGCACTGGATGGCGATGATGAGGCCACGTTGACCTCATGGCCTGCCGCCGTTGCCGGGACTGATGATACCATCACGCTTAATGGAGTGGCTACAGGCGGTAAGATTGGTGACCACTTTACGTTCGTAGACGTTGCAACCGATAAATGGTTGGTTGGTGGTCAGATCACCGAGTCTGGTGGTTCTGAAGCAACACCATTTAGTTCTGCTGCATAATAATGATGGGGGGCTAAGTCGCCCCCCGCCTATTAGGAGAAGATCATGGCTATTATTGGACATCCGGGGCGTTGGCTTCGACATAAACTTGATGGTACGATCTATAATTATAACGATACTTTATGTAAGAATCCCGCTGTAGAAGAAGTCTCAGAAGAGATTGCGTTTCCTGAAAAATTTATCCCAGCAAAGCAAGTTGGTCGTAAGGCTACAGTTGACTTATCTACTGATGAAGTTACTGTTAGTAAGGCTCAACCTAAAAAAGGTCGCGGTCTTAAGGTTAGTGCTACAGGCGGTACTAAAAAATGATACTAAACGACATAATTACAGCGGTGCGACGGGTCATCCAAGATGAAACTGTTGCTTTCCGGTATAGTGATGTATTTCTTCTTGATCTTTGTAACCAAGGATTAAAACGAATACAATTGCTGCGCCCGGACCTCTTTTCTTTTGTCGGTACTGTAGCATGTGTTGAGAACGCAGTTATTCAATCTGCTCCTAGTGACTCACTACGTATAATAGAGTGTTATTCTATTGTCGGTGGTACAGGGCTAGTTGAGGCGGACCGTGAGGTTCTTGACCAGACTATCCCTACATGGGTAAATACTACCGCAGGGGCTGCTATTAATTGGATGCGCCATGTGCGTAACCCGAATAAATTTTTTATATACCCAAAGGCTCCCGCAAGCCAAGTCCTCACTGTAGAGTATTCACAGGTTCCACCTACATATGCTGGTGGCGCTACTGTTACGCTGCTGCCAGATGCCTATGTACCTGCTTTAATAGATGTTGTAGTATTCTTAGCAGAATCTATTGATAATGAACACGTTACGAGCGGGCGGGCTAAGATGTATAAAGACTTATTTATGGCTGAGCTTGGTGCTACTACAGCATCACTGCCTGTAACGGATACAGAGAACGCAGGTCAGCCCCTTCAAATTGAGGTAGTATAATGGCAACGCGATTATTCTCCGATCTTGTAAATAGGATTGCACCCAGTGTGCCGGGGTGCCCTCAGCCTGTTATTATAACATATGTTCGTAATGCTGCTATTGATGTGTGCGAACGGACCAACGCTTGGCGGTATCAGCAAGCCGCTATCACTATGACGGCAGGTACGTTTCAATATTCTTTTGTCCCTGAATCAAATGCTGAAGTATACAGTGTTATCACGGCTAATATTAATGGTAACGAGCTTAGCCCTATTACACTCGAAGCGCTTCACCAGCTCTACCCTAAGTATCCATCTGCCGTTACCGCTGAGCGGGCAACCCCACAATATTTTTTCCAGCTTAACCCTATTACGTTTCATGTAGCATTGGTGCCTATTAATAGCACTGATAAGGTTAATATGTTCGTATCCCAACGACCTACTAGGGCGTCTACAGGAATGAATGAGGCAGTAATGGATGACGTAGAGGACGCCGTTATGCACGGTGCTTTACAGCAGTTACTAACGCTTCCAGAACGGACATGGAGTGATACTGAATTAGCTGCGTACCATGCAAAACAGTTTATCTTTAAGGTGACTGAGCGTAGGGCGCGTGTAAATATAGGCGCAGCTCGAGCCGCACCTACTGTGCGGCAGTCCGCGTGGTGTTAAGGAGTTAAAACATGGCACAAGCGTTATTTACAAATAATGCCTTCAGCACGTTAGCTAGTGGTATTTCCGATTCGGCGACATCTATTACTGTAGCTAGTGGCAACGGAGCATTGTTTCCTAACCCGTCTAGTGGTGATTACTTCTACGCTACGTTAATTAACACTTCTAATAATTTAGAAATTGTTCAATGCACTGCGCGGTCTACAGATGTGTTAACTGTTGTTCGTGCTAGAGAAAGCACAACGGCTAGAGAGTATTCCGCCGGGGACCGTATTGAGTTACGGCTTACTGCCGCAGGGATAACTGAAGCTGATGGGTATGTTTTTACAGCTGATGAAAGCTCAGATACTAGTTGTTTTCCTTTGTTTGTTACTGCAGCTACAGGATCACAGCTACCTAAAACTGGTACTAATTTAACGTTTGATTCTGCTAACGGTAAGCTAGCATCTACTAACTACGATGGTATTATCGGAGCCAACACCGCTGCCGCTGGATCGTTCACAACAGTCACAACAAGTGGTATTGTTTCCGTAGATGATGCAACTGTTTCTTCCTCAGGAACAACTGGCTCTATTCATACAGATGGAGGTGTGGGTATTGCCAAAGAGTTATTTGTTGGGGGCACATCTAAATTAGTAGGCGTAACTACTCACGGTGGAAATGTAGTATCTGATACAGATAGCACCGACGATCTAGGAACAACTAGCGTTAGATGGAAAAAACTTTGGGTTGATGCTATCCAAACTACTGACAATCTTGATGTTGCTGGAAACCTTGTTGTCACTGGTAATTTAACTATTAACGGTACGACTGTAACCAATGATGCTGTAAATCTTGAAGTAAAAGACCCGTTAATCGAGCTAAATTCAGGGGCTACTTCCAATGCTAACGATCTTGGTTTGGTTATGGAGCGAGGCTCCACTGGAAACAATGCCTTTATGGGGTGGGACGAAAGTGCAGACAAGTTCGCCTTTGGCACGACTACGGCGACAGGTGCGTCAACTGGTAACATTAGTTATGCGGACGCTCAAGTTTTAGCGGAGGGTGCAACATTCTCTGGAACGTCACCCAACCTTGGTACAGTTACAACGGTAGATATTAATGGTGGTACAGTGGATGGAGCAACTATCGGCGCTTCTTCTCAGACAACCGGGCAGTTTACTAACTTAACAGGTACTGTTGTCACAGCATCCACATCTCTCGTACTAGCGTCAGGTGCTACGGTCACTGGAATTGAAGATAGTGACACGCTCAGTTCCAATTCAGCCACTCTTCTTGCCACGCAGCAATCTATTAAAGCCTACGTTAACTCGTCTATTCCAGCCCCCGGCCTTCAGATGATATGGGAAACCGCAACTACTGACGCGGACCAAGGGGCGGGGAAAGTCTTTGCTAATCACGCTACGCTTTCAAGTGCAACGGTTCTCTATTTTGATGATGTAGAAGCCAACGGCGTTAGTATTAACGCTTTTATTGATAGCCTTGATGATCCTACAGCTTCTAATTCAGCAACAATCTACATCCAAGAGGCAGGTGCTGCTCCTGCTGGCGCGGTCTTCCAAGTGAGTGGCAGCGTCACAGATGCTTCTGGGTATTCCAAGGTAGCCGTAACACATATTGCTACATACGGCACACTATCAGATGGTGATTCCATTGGTGTTGTCATTGCTTTCTCAGGTAACAACGGGTCACTTCTAAATGTTGTCGAAGACACAAGCCCTCAACTTGGCGGTAATTTAGATATTAATTCCAAGTTTATTAATGGCGATTTAATTTCTGACACTGACAGCACAGACAGTTTTGGCTCAACTAGTGTAAGATGGTTAAAAGGTTGGTTCGATACTTTAGCTGCTGGCACTCTAACTATTGGTGCTGGGTCTATTACAGATAGCTCTGGTGCTATTGATTTTGGTAACGAGAATTTAGTAACGACAGGCACACTCGGTGGCGGTGCAGGTACAGTGACCAGCCTTGACGCTGGCTCTGGTGTTATTAAGACTACTGGAACTATTGAATTAGGTCACGCTACTGACACTACGCTAAGTAGGTCAGCGGCTGGCGTTTTAGCTGTTGAAGGTAGTAATGTAATAACAACTTCTTCTTTAACAGGCAAAGCTCTTGTATTTGGATTTTAAGGAGACAATAAAGTGGCAAGTGAAATTCTAAGTTATACGTTAACAGCTGGTGTTACTAACTCTGAGAACGTTTTAATAAATGGTGTAGACGGTCACACTTATACAATTATAAGTATAATTGCTACCGAAACTGCTGGAGCTGCTGAAACTTTTGATCTTTATATAGACGAAAATGGTGGGGGCACAGACTATGAGTTGCTTTCTGATCAGGCTTTAGGTGCAAATCAGACGTTTGTTTTTAACGATAAATTTGTAATGACTGATACAGATCACCTCTGTGCTGCAACTGCTAATAGTGCTGATGTTGATATTGTTGTTAGCTTCTTAGATCAAACGAGGTAGAAACATGACCGGCATTATTGGCACAGGTGTAGGAAGATCGAGTGGAATTAAAGCAGCAGCTGAAGCAGCGGGTGGCGGCTTAGTGTTACAGGTTGTGCAGATGAGTATTGCACAAGCAAATGGAACAACAAGCATTCCGCACGATGGAACTGTTCCAACTTCTAGTGAAGGAACTGAAGTCGGATCGCAAACGATCACACTTGCTAGTACAGACAGCCGTGTTCAAGTTCTTGGATGTCCTACTTTTGCAGATAAAACTTCTGTAGCACAAAACAGTATGATCATATCAGTTTTTCGCGGCACTACTTGTATAGGTGGGCAAGTGTACGATGGCAATACTCCCGGCGGGACTTCTGGCAAAGCAAATTCTACATCCTTTAATATTATAGACAGCCCATCTTCAACGTCTGAGCTAACTTATTCAGTAAGAATGAGTATTTTAGCTGGTAGCACTTGGTACGCTGGGCAAAGTAGGCATCAAAACACTGAAGGCGATTTGGGTGGAATACTTGAAGACGGTGTTACATTAACGGAGTTATCATCATGATCGACATAACGGCTCCCGGAAATATTAACTGTGATATTCTTTTACATACTTGGCCTACTTTTTATGGAGCTTGCAAACCAAATGCTGACAAATCCGCAACTCTAATCGAATGGGATGAGACTGTTGTTGCTGAACCAACTTTAGCTGAAATCGCTGCGGCAGTAACTTTATTTGCAAACGACAAGCCGGAGAAATGGGCATATATTCGCGCTAAACGTAATCAATTAATGGCGGCTTGCGATTGGATGACTATGCCAGATAGCCCTGATATTAGTGACGCTTGGACAACCTATCGTCAAGCTCTTAGAGATTTACCGGCTAGCCAAGCTGATCCTGATGACATTGTGTTTCCTGACCCACCGTCTTGAGTATAGGATATTTGGTAATAATGACGTATTTCGATTGCATTCCTCGCAACCTTCATTTCGGTGAAGGTGTGAAAAGGTTTAAGCCTAATAAGCCAACTGAATACAACTGCTATGGTGAGCCACTAAACAACTTAAATAATGAACCCGATCCTGATGATCATGTTCTGCCTGAGACTTCGTGATTGTAAAGAATACAATGATTAAAAAATCTAAAGCTAAAAGAGATGCTTGCTACCATAAGGTTAAATCACGGTATACTAAGTGGCCTTCTGCCTATGCATCTGGTGCTTTAGTAAAGTGTCGAAAAGTTGGTGCGAATAACTGGGGAAATAAAACAAAGACTAAGAAATAATGGTTAAAAAATAATGCTTAAAAAAGAAAGTTTAAACAAATGGTTTTCCCGCAATGATGGTAAAGGCTGGATAGATTGTAAGACCGGTAAGCCTTGTGGGAGAAAGTCTGCAACTAAATCTAAGAGGGCTTACCCTGCATGCAGGCCCACAAAAGCCCAATGTAATTCTTCTGCTAAAAATAAAAAAGGACCAAAACGCATAAGTTGGAAAAAGAAAGCATAGGATTAGTAAAACGTGTTGTACGATCATTATGAGGAGGCAGAATATGACTGGATTTGGGGACCATATTTCAAACCTGAAGAAATTGCTTGTAACGGGACTGACAGTTTGCTTGTCAACCCTAGTGCATTGGATGTTCTTGTGCGAGCAAGGATTCTGGCTGACAAGTCGTTTCGCATTACGTCAGCTTACAGAAGCCCGGTCCACAATGCAAAAATCGGTGGAGCG
>Ga0209337_1002395_pt1 | contig 13599 bp, 23 predicted proteins | sample LinPmetageLP53_FD_184044 | JGI IMG/M metagenome (GOLD analysis project Ga0209337, IMG submission 184044) | Marine viral communities from the Pacific Ocean - LP-53 (SPAdes) (version 2) | ecosystem: Environmental > Aquatic > Marine > Oceanic | place: Pacific Ocean | collected 2010-02-08
GCGCAAAAATGGCATCTTTGTAAACATTCCCTTCTTTTCCGTCTTGCTGCATTCTAGTGAACGAAACAATTTGATAATGTTCTGAAAAAACATTTTTTAATGTTTGAAATGTTAATTCTGTAAGATTGATTTTTAGTGATTGCATTGGTTGGTTTTTTTTGGTTTTGAATATACCCGTTTGCGGGATGTTTTTATCTAATATTTGTGTTCTCCAGTCTTTCAATTTTAGAATGATTGTGCGTATTTCTTTAGTTGTGCGAATGTCTTAAACTCTACAGCCCAATTATTCTCGCTGCTTAGGTCGTTCACATTATCACTATCGTTAGCAGTCCACATACCGTTAACCGTTGCTTCTCCACCTCTTGCAATCCAAGTGCCTTGTGTATCTACTACTTTGTAAGTTCCGATTGCTAATTTTGTTACTTTCATAATGTCTGTGTTTGTTTGTTTGATGGTACAAATATAAAACTAAGTTTCATATAAACAAAGAAAAATAAAACTTTTTTTTATTTATTTCCATTTTTAAAGAACCAACCCCAGTTTCTATTGAACCAAATTTCTATTTTTTCAAGAACACTAATCGACCATTCAAGCCATTTCGAGCAATTATTTTTCCCTCTAAACGCAAAATGTTTAATTCTCTTTTTAATTCTTGTGAAGATAATTCTAGCTTTTGCATAAGAAATGGCAATGTTGTGCCGCTTTGATTCTTTGATTTTATTTGATTCTCGGTTATTGTTTGAATTAGATTCATTCATTGTAAAGTTTAAAAAACAAAATCTTCATTGATATATCTAGTTATTTCTTCAATTGCAGCATCAAACCCTTTTGCAATGACTGCGTAATAACCCCGCTTATTTAGCTTTTCAATCCATTCCTTTTGTTCTTTAGTTGGATATGATTTTCTATCTGCTTTCAATTCAATGAACATTCCGTGATGGCGTTTCGTTGGGTGCATAATTTGCAAATCGGGAAACCCTTTTACATATCCCGATGCCTTCATTTTTTTCGCAACGCTTAGACTGGTTCGCATTCCCCCCGCACTTGCACAATAAAGAATTTTTGGATAACTTAATTTCAGCCATTTAACAACTGCGATTTGAACCATTAATTCCCTTTGCGCCATTACAATTCTAGTTTTTCAGATAAATTTATTTTCTTCTGTTTTAATTCTTGCAAACTAAGTTTAATCATTTCAACTTCAAAATCTTTATCGTCACCCATCAAATCAATCAATGCCCTACTTGTTCGCCCGTTTGCTTTTTTATCCTTTGCCGATTGAATTTCTTTTTTCAAAGATTCAATTTTTGATTGGTCTTTAATCAACAAATCAAACTTTGTCAATTCTTTAAAAATCAAACCGCCAAAATTAGAAACTTCTAACATACCACCGTCGCAATAAGATTCAAATGGTTTGATTAAAGTTTTTATTAAAAAATTATTTCGCAAACGCTTTGCCTCTTCTTCCGAAACTTTTGATTCTTCATTTACAAATTGCGTGTTCTGAACTTTTTGTTTTGGTGCTGATTTGCCCCAATGGTCATTTCCAAACTTTCTGTTTTTTGAAACCTCAATTTTTGCCCAGTTAATGAAATGCGATTTGGTTTCTTTGATAGATTTAAAATTATCCTCTTTTAATTTTTGTTCATCAATAAATTGTTGCAATAACTTATTTGTGAAATGTGAGTTCAAAAGAAGATAACGTGAACAATGTTCTATCCACGAACTTTCATTTTTTAATTCATCCACTTGAATGCAAACTGCATTTCCAATTATGGTGTTCACCTCATTCTTTAATTTGGGGTTATCACTTAAAACCTCTAAATCTTTTTTTATATATTTTTTTTCTTTTTCAAGTGAATTATTAGATGTTTTATTATCTGTATTATTATGTTTTAAATTTTTTTGTACGCTGCCTTTAAGTTTTCTTATATGCTGCTCTTCAGAATTATTAAATGCTGCCTTTAAAATCCTTGTGCGCCCATCAAAAGAAATTTGCTCAATAAACCCAAGTTTTTTAAGTTTTGAAATGGATGTGGAAATGGTTGTTTTCGTAACGCCTAAAAATTCTGCGAAATAGTCATTCGATGCGAAACAACCCCTTTCGTTATCTAGGGAATTTATTTCTATAACTAAAATTTTATCTGTCCAACTTAAATCTTTATTTAAGTAAATTTCTTTCGGAATCCATATTCCCAAGAACTGGCGGTTTTCTTTGGTTTTCTTTTCTGACATTTTACGAAGTTAATTTAAAAATCTAAATCGTTAAATGAAATATTGCGTGTTTCGCTTTTTTGATTAGAATTTTGGTTTTGGTTTGTTGGTACAAATTGTGAAACCTCAACGTAATGACTAATCCCGTTTTCCGCTTTATTTTTGCGTTCTTTTATTTCTAAGGTAATTTTACCCTTATCGTCTGCCAAACTCTTTATTTGAGCCGCAAAATCGTTTGCATCTAAAATGTCGCATTTCAAAATTGAACCGCCATTGTCAAATTTTCTTTCTCTAACGAAAATTCCGTTTAGAAATATCTTTTCTTTTTCTGCCATTTTGTTTTTTTTAGTAGTTAATTAATTCGTCTAATTCTGTTAAGTTTAATTCTGTCATTCGCCCAATCGTTTTCAGTTGATTTAACCTAAACATTTGCGGGTTGTCGCAGTAACTTTTAATTGTTGGTTGTGACAGATTTAATTCTGTACCCAATTCACGTTTAGAAACACCGTGAAACCTTAGTGTTTTAATGAATTTATTTTCTTTTGATGCCATATTTTAAGTTTTTAATTTTATTTAAAAATGCCTCTTTTAAACATTTCTTTGTATTGCTCAAGGCAATCCCTATGAATTTGATTGTCTTTTAAATTGTAAGCTAATTTGTCAAGTTCTAATTTTGAAAGTTCATCAATGGAATCAAGCAATGCAGATTTTTGTTTTACTGAATTGTTTGACGTTTCAATTAAACTTTCTACATAACCCAAATATCCAAATGATGGTTTTTGAATTATTGCCTCATCTAAAATTTCATCAATCCAATCTGAATCATTTTTTTGCTCCATTGGATTTTTTCTTTTTAGTTGATTTTTTAGCTTTTTCTTTTTCTTCAACCTTTGCTTTAATTTTTGTTTTGATAGAATTAGTTTTTTTATCTATCTGTTCTTTTGCATAAAGCGATTGATAATATGGGTTTATTTCTTGGTTAGATTGAAATAGATTTTTAATTAACTTTTTTTCAAAAGAAGAAGTTTCAATATTCTTTTTTGACATTAATTTTAAACCCCTCACTAATCCATTGGCGTATGACACCGCTATGAAAAAGCAAAAGAAAATGAAACCGATAATTACTAACATAATTTTTAACATAAGATTTATTTTTTAATTTATTGTTTTTTAAAATCGTCACTTTCTACTTCGGAATAAACACCCAAAGAATAGAAGTTTGTTATTTGTAAAACCGCCCTAGCTTTTGAACGCTTTTCTGCCATCTCTAAATAATAGGTTGACTGGCAATTTTTAGGTTGTGCCGTTGCATAAGTTGGGATTCTAATTTTGCCATTCTCACCATCCATTGTTGCCGTGCATTTTACTGCGGCAAAATCACGTTCACACACCACAACTTCATAATCAAGTTGTATGTTATCCTTTGACATTATTTTTTCAATGCCCGTTCTTGTTACAATCACAAACCCGAATGATTTGTGTTTAAATATATCCTCAGCATTTAAGCCATAATGAAGAAACATTTCTTTCAGTCTGTCCCTATTTGTGTTTGTTTTTTCAGCCATTTTTTTGGTTTTTATAATAGTAAATTTAATCAATTTTATTTTATGTTGTGCAATTATTTTTTACCCAAATTATTTAAAACGAAAATTTCCATATCAATCAATTCAAGTGTTGCTTCATTTAAAAATTCTTCATATGAATAGGCTTTTTTAAGCCATTGTTCAAACTTTTCTTTTTTCCTTTGGGTTATTATCTCCAAACGCTTTTTATCATCTCTCACGAACTCGTAGATGCTATAATAGCTTTGTTCAATTTCAATTTGATATGTGGATTGAATTAACCCCTCATCATATAAATTTGACAATGCAGATGTTAATGTTTGGTGCGAGATGCCAGTTATGTTCCTAAGTTCATATGTGCTTATTCCATTACTAGATTTATTCATAAATGACGGAACACCATTTAAACTTGTGTGGTTTTTAATTTGTTTTAATATCTGTTCAGCATAGCATTTGATATTGCCGTTTTCAATATTCGTTAACCACGTTTTAACTTTTGCTTTCATTCGTTATGTTTTTAAATACTTTACTTTACTATAAAGCCCTCTAAAGTGTTTTTAAATAGGGGGAATTTCACCCCCCTTTGTTTTTATTTTGTTTCTTTAGCTAAAGTTAACACTTCATTAAGCAATTCTTGATTGTCTTCAAAAACACCACCTAAATAAATAAATTGATTCGGAGTTTCTATATTCTCTAAAGTACCAAAACCTTTTTCACTTCCGTTTTCATAATCAACATATACTAAGCCTTTCTTCACTAAGCTACCTAAAACCCCTTTACACTCATTAGGTAACATAAGCACCGACTCGTTCTGAAATATATCCATCGTTAAGAAATTCATTTTAGTGTAAACTCCTTCTCCAAAATCCTCAACATTCTGCTTTGGTAGGAATGTTCTTAATACTAATGCTTCTCTTGATGTTAAATTTAAACTTTTCATTTTGTTTGTGTTTGTTTGTTTCACGGTGTAAAGATAACATTTACTTTCATTATATGAAACTTTCTTTTACTTATTATACAAATAAAACTAAAACCCTTGATTCTATTGGGTTTGCGGGGCAAAGTTTTTTAAAAATAAAATTAATTAGGGTGTTTATTTGACTAAATTGTGCGAAAATTGGCAAATTAAACCTTCATTTTCATCCCAAATGAACGCTTCACAACTTCGAACCCCACCAGTATATCCTTTTATATTGTGCCACGCATCCGTACCCGATAAAGAGCGCATATACCTAATCACCATTCCTTTGATTTCTTGCGTTGACATAAATTTAATTTCTTTTTTATGATGCAAATGCCCAATGTGAATTTCTCTAAACTGCGTTGATGCCCATAAATTTGGAACTTCTGACGCAACCAACAAAGGTAAATCTGCTATCTTTTCGTTGTTGCCGTGCGTGTAACTAATTAGGCAGTTGCCAAACTTGTAATGCTTTCGTGGCGTTGGGTTGTTGTTTACGGTGACATTTGGATTATTGTGATACCAACAAGAAAGAACATCACCCACATAAAATGAACGTTCCCAATCGTGATTTCCTTGTACAATAACAACATCAACGGGTGCAATTGTTGAAAGTAAATCAATGCCCGAAATTAATAGTTCCCTTCCCGCTTTAAATGTCTTTTGCCATCTAACATCTTCATCTTGCGGTGTGCCATTGCTTGTTTGATTCCATCGTGAATCTGAATTAAAAAAATCGTTTCCAACTGGAAAAACAATTTGTTTGATGTCATAACCTTCTGAGCGTTTAATGATGGCAGAAATGGCGTTTAAAAATAGTTTTGACGCAATTTTTGTGTCGTAGTTTGTTCCCGTTTCTAATCCCCAACATAATTTGCCAAAATGCAAATCAAAAATGTTTACTTCTAATAATTGCCCGTTGTTTATTTTTTTGTACTTGTGCGCTTTGTATGTTGGTGCAAATGATTTTATTTCTTGTAAAATTTCTTTTCGAAGTGTTTTTATTTTAAACAGTTCCGAATTAGATTTTAACCACGCTTTGATTTGAAACAATGGTTCAACTACAATTTGCCCATCTACTGTTGAGCCAACTTCCCATTTATTTACAACGTATTTATCAATTTCCCAAACATCTAAATCTATTCTGCAAGTACGCACCAAGTCATCTAATGTTTTAATTCTGCTCGACCTTTGCGTTTCTATGGTTGCGCCATTTTCATCTTGCGTAAAAGTTGTTTCATTGCCATCTTCCATTGCTTTCACACAATTCTTTAAATAATTGAATTGTTGTGTCTCCGTATAGTTTTGGAACGCTTGAAGTAATGGTTGAAATTGTCGTGAAAAATAGGGTCTGTATTTATCCTTTTGATTCATTTAGAAAATATGTGTAGTTGCCCTTTTTAAGATTGCCCGAATAATAAAAAAGCAAATGATTAATATTAAAATAGAAGAAATCAAATAGACGTTTTTGTTTTTAAAATGATTTGATTGGCGAACAACTATTTTTTCAACTAAAATTTCTTTGTTAATATAAATTGTATCTGTGAAACATTCGCCTTTCAAATAAATTAAAGAATCTCTTTTAATATATTCAATTCGTAATTTATCATTCTCAATTGTGACCGTATCGGTTAGGTCAAAAAATGAAGTATCAAGAACAACGCTTTCAATTAGGATTGTATCTAAAATTTTAATTGTGTCCGTTGGTTGGATTAGTTCGGGAAACTTTCGTGTGTAAACAATAATTTTTTGTTCCGCACGTTCTTTTTGACAATCATATTTCTTGACTGGGGATTTTAAAGCGCAACACCCCGTTAAAAAAAATATTAGTATGTAAATGCTATTTTTTACAATTCGCATTTCCACATTTTGATTCACCCGATTTTCTAGTTGTTTCGCCATAAATGTATCCAATAACAAATGGAGATAGTGCCGCAAAATAAGTTGCCAAATCTGTCATATCTGTGCCGTTTTTTATTCCAACAATGCCAAACGCAACCCAACAGATTAAAACTATCAAAGTAACAACCGCACGTTTAGATGAAAATAATAAAAGAAAATTTTTCATAATTAATAATTAATACCCGCTTCGATTATACGGGTTTTGTGAATATAAGTTTTTTTCATCAATATCAAAACAATCACTTAATAAATCGGGGACATAGAAACACGGACAACTTTTTGTTGAAAATTGATTATGTCCCGCAATCAGAATGTCGGGATGCCTTAAAATTTCGTGTTCGATGTAAATGTTTAATGTTTTTGATTGGCTTTGATTTAGCGTGTTTTTTGCTTTCTTTTTAGAATCTAAGCCGCCAACATAACAAATGTGTTTTGCCTCTTTATTGATACCCCTAACGCCCCAAGTCATTTCGCCATTTTCTAGTTCATCATCAAAAGGGTTTGCGTTATCTGCGTGATGTAAATTATGAAGTTTGCCATCTAATGTGATAAGGTCAGAATAACCAACCCTAGACCAACCACGCCCATTTTCTCCCATATGCCACTCCTTTATCATTTTGGGCGTTACTTCAACGCCTTCTTTTGTTGCGGTGCAATGGATTATTAAATATTTGTATTTAGCCATTTTTTTCTTTTTTAGTATTCCAATTTTTTAATTCTTTGGCTATTCTAACAATTGTCCAAATAATGGCGACAACATATGATGCAAGTTTTAACGTCTGTTCTAAATTAGTCATAGAAATTGCAAATGCTGCAAGGTTTATTGATAATGTGGCGGGGCAAAGTTTTGATATTAAATAGGTAATTTTCATTTTTAAGCTAATTCCATTATTGCGCTAACCCAAACATTGCTTCCCGCAATTGCTGAATCTGTCGCATCAATTTCAACTTCTCCACCTCTTTCAAAAGAAAATCTCATATCATTTGTTTCTGCTCCCGTATATGCCGAACCATTAGGGCTTAAAACTTGAATTATTGTTTGCGATGCCCCTAATGTTTGCCAAACATATCTAAAATCTATGGGTTTTGGTGTAACTGCTGACAATCTCCCCATCACATTCACGCCAAACGTATCGGGTGAAATTAGTGTGCCGTGATTTAGCGTTATTAATCCCGAACTATATGAAATCGATGTTACTTGCCCAGTTAATGAAGTAAATGCCGAACCATTCCATTCTATATAGTCAACGATATTGTCCCGAAACATTGTGATGTCTGCAAAAGAAAGCCCAACACTAGCACCCATCGAAATACCATTTTGCGCATACGTTTCATCGGGTGTGACCGTCATAGAAATAACCTTTCCAACTGTTGGGTAATTAATTCGAAGTCTGTTTGACGATGTGACCGCAGATGTAAAATTTAGAAATGTGTGTGACGCATCATTTAAAAATGCCCAAGTTCCCGCAGTATTCACACAAACACCACCATAAATTTGCAATTTAGAGTTACCGCCATTTAATCCATTGTCAGCGTTAATGGTCACGTCACCCAATCCAGTTGCGGGTGAAATTGTTGTGTTCGTTCCCGCTATTATAGAAGTAACACCACCACCGCCACCACTATCCGCAGCCCAAACCAAATTGCCCGATGCGTCTTTAGTTAACTTGGTTGTATTGGCAGCACTTGCAAATCCCTTTGGAACGTGTAACTGTAAATCACTTAAATCTTTGTGCAGATTACTCATTGCTTATTTTTTAATTTTTTAATAATCACTTTCTTCACCTTTATTGTAGGTGAATTTAATAGTCATTTCTGTGCCGTCACCATCAATTTGTGTTGCATATAAAACACCATTATCGTGCAATTCCTTCATTTCTTCCTCTGTAAAATTATATTCGTGGTCAAAATAAATTTCGTTATTCAATGTGTTTTGATTGTCTATTGATTTCAGTTTTGAAATAGCCCATTCAACGCCCGAAGTACCACCCCAAGCATCCCACATTAAACCACCGCAACCTTCGGAATATGGAACATCTTTGTGTTGTTGATGTCTTTTAAAACTTGCCATTCTTGCGATTGTATCCCTTGAAATTGGTTCTCCATTAGCAAGTTGATGCGCTCTATTTTTTCCAGTTGCTTCGCCACAACTTCCCCAACCATTTTCATCAACCCATTTTAACGCTCTTTTAGCGTTGTTTGTCGCACTTTTGGGATAATCGTTATATGAAACATTGCCATACGAACCACCTTCTTTTGTTGGGTGTGTTCTGCCGCACATCCATTTGCCATTTGGCATCTTATGTTCGTAGCCATCGGGGCAATCTTTGTTTTCTCTTACTTCACCCGCATTTTCGATTTCGTTGTTATCCCATTGAGAAACACAAACCGCAATTCGTTGCATAATCTTGGGAAAATCTTCGTTCATAATTGGCGTTTCAACGCACCTTGTTATGAAATCGTTTTTTTCTTCTTCTTCTTTTGGTTGTGGTAATGGCATAATCTAATAAATTATCATTCCGTGTTGTTTCGAAACTTTGTTGGATAAATTGTTACAATCAACAGAACTTGAGTTTTTATATTCGGGAAATTCTGCATAATTATCATCTAGAAATTCAATCATCCCTTGCAACATGACGTTGCCCCTTCTATATGTGTCTTGCTTATAAACGTTTAAAGTTTTTGCGTCAACTGCCTTGCTAAATTCGGGCATTGCGGTAACAATCCCACTTGATGTTGAATTATCTTGAATTTCATTTATAACCTCAAATCTAACAAACCACGCAAAGGTTGGAATTAACCAGTCATTCATAAATGCAGTTTCTTGTGCCGTTGGCGTTCCCGTTGGCGGTGTGTTAAACACCTTTTTTAAATGCAAATAAAAATCATCTCCAATTGCTGATTTCAAATGTGCAAATTCTGCCATCTGAATCAAATTTGTAGAAATTAGGTTTGGGTCAGTGTTCGCATTTGTGAACGCATATGTTATGGTTTGCGATGCCGAAATTAACGGGTCATAAGCCAAATAATTATTAGTTATTGCCATTTTGCATTTGTGTTTTTTGTGATAACATTACATCCCCAAATTCTGTTGCTTCAAACCCTAGAACTAAACGTTGTTCGTTAATTGTCAAAACTTCGGATGGTACAATGTCTGATAAAAATGAAACTGGCGGTTCATATATTATTTCGAAATCGTCAATGTCTAAAGTTGTGTTGTCTTTTATAATGGTTTGAATTTTACCAAATATAAGTTCTTCAACGTCTTTGATAATTGTTCCCATTACCATTTCCCACGCCACACGAATTTCATTTCCCGTGTTGCTCATTTTTCCCGCACTTACAATTCCACTCATTGCGGGTTGCCATCTATGTGCGGTAATTATGTTTTGCGATGTTAAACCTTGCAATTCCATAAATGAACCATCTTTTGTGTCCCCTAACAATGTAACATTTGCGGGTGATGTGTCACCATTTTTAACTAAAAATAAAATCTTTGAATTGTTATTTTTCCCCGTCCATTTTTGTTGCGCATCTTTCACCAATTTTTCCGCTTCTTCTTCACCCATATCACCATTGATTTCTACAATGGCAGATGGTGTAAAGTTGTTTTTAAATTTGGTGTGATTGTAGTTCTGTAATTCCCAATCAATCGCCAACCATTCCAATGCCGCCACAAAATCGGGCAAACCGTAATAGTTAAAAGTTGGTTCGTAATCCGCAAATTGAACTATAGATGTGTTTTTTTGAAATTCGGGATACATTGGGACAATCGCAGTATCTTCTTTTGACTGTCCATATTTCGCCCAATCGGGATGAATATAAACGTGACTATGATTTTTTGAGATACGGCATTTAGTTGCATCTATGTGGTAAAGATTAATTCCACCGTCGTACTTTACAATTTGCATATATGCGTTCCCAAATGAATAGTAATCATCCATTATTCGCCCATAAACTTCACGCAATGATTCACCCGTGTTTACATCCTCTATAAACGCATTTACGGCATCATTAGACGATGCAAATGCTTTACCCATAGAAAGAATCTTCTTTTGTCCTAGAATCGCTCTATGCGTTGGTGATTGCCTTTTAACCTCAGCTAAAAACTGGGGAAACAAATTATCTTCACCAAATGGAATGAATGGCGTTCTTATAGATTTCAAATCTACATTCTCCCGTATCTTTTCGGGAACGCCAACATTAAACACATCAAACTTTGTGAAATTAGATTTCTGTGCTGCCGTCTTAATCGCTTGGGTTGTTGTCTTTCTTCGCTTCGCCATTTTTCACGGGTTTTTTAGATTCTTTAATTTCTGCAACGTGCGTAAAACCTTCCAAAAATAATTTTTTTAGAGTTTTTTGTGTCACCGTTCTTGTTTGATATTTATTCCCGTTGAATCGAAATGATGTTGAACCTTCAACGTTTTTCGATAATTTATATTTTGCTGCCATTGCTTTAAAATTTATGATGTTAAAAATACAACTTTTTTATAGTCTAAAAATTAGAAAAAAAAATTGGGAACACGGTTAAATGTTCCCAATCATTTTAATTATTAAACCGTAATAAAATAAAACCTAATTTATTATGCTATTAAACAAATGGTGCCGCCGTAATATCACCCGTAAATGCACGAGGATATTCACCTTGTTGTGTTGTTATAACAATAGCCGTTCCGTTTGCATCTTGTAAACCAACACCCGTTGATTCTTCACCACTTGTGAACTCCATATATGCCGTTTCTTCAAATATTTGGTCATATCCTAGTACAAATTTATATGTTACTGCTGGGTCAGCACAATCATCTGCATAAGTTTCAACAACGGATGTTATACCGCAAGATGTAACTAACTCCATTAAATCGTGGTTTACTTCACCCGTCACTTTTGGAATGTAAAATTCTAAAGAAACTTCGATTAATGTTGAGCCATTTTCTCTTGTTGCATTAGCCGTGAAACCCGCAGTTCCTCTGTCAAATTCCCATTTGTAAAATGTTGCAGAACCTACCATTGTAACCCCTGTATAACCGTGTGAACCTGCCGTTAAGTCTAATGCGAAGGAAACTATGTCATCCGTATTTGCTAGAAAGATTGTCTTTAATCCCCCTCTTCTATTTCTGTCACAACATATAACGTTGTGTCCGCTTGTAATTGCCATTTTAAATAACTTTTTTATTGATTAATAACCTATTTGAACTAAAGAATCGTGCAAGAACTGAACCCCAAGTTTGAAGTATGCTCTCACATATACTTTTTCAGTCAAATCATCATAGAACATTTTCATTTCACCTTCAGGGTCATTTGTATCTGTTCCAACTGCCAAGTTTTGTTTTGCAACATACGCAATTCTTACATCGTCAGTAATTAATCTCTGTGTCATTGCAGTATCCCAAATGTACATTGGTATAACTTCAACACCTCTAAAATATAATTTGATAGAACCATCAACTAATTGAGAAAATCCTTCAGCATTTCCTAAGTTCTCTAATGATGTCATATAGTCATCGTAAACTAATCTTGAAACATAAAATGCTTTGTCTCTTGCGTCAACACCTTGAAGTGCGCTTGGTGCAGCCGCCCACATTGCACGTAATGCAACAAGACCATCACCAGTCGTAAATGCTCCCGAGTTAGCAATTGCCACCTTTCTTGCGTTAATTACTGCGTCGGCAATCATTAATTTCCACCATCCATCAGTTGAATCGTAACAACTAGCATTCGCACCCGCTTCAGCCGTATCACCGAACCACGCTAATTTTACGATGTCCTCAGAAATTCCGTTTCTTACATTTTGTAAAACTGTGTCCATTAATGCCGTTCCTTCCAAGTTGAAAACGTTGATTCCGTTTCTAAATGATTCTTCTAAGTAAGTACCAAAAAATGCATCTTGACATTGTGAAACTGCAACTCTCATTCTTCCCGCAGTAATTACTTTGTCATTTACGTTGAAATCACCACTTTCAGCACCGCCACAAGTTGTGTATTTTTTCACGATACAAGAAAGAGCATCTGCCGTGTAAAGATTCATTTTATGCTTTACATTCGGGATTACTCTGAACTGCATTAAATCCGAATCTCTAAAGATTGGTTCTAGGAACAATTCGTTAAAATTCGCACCACTATAAGTTGCGCTGATGTTGTCTAAAGCTACGTTTGCCATTTTAAATTTCTTTTTTAATTATTTTTTTTTGTTATGCTTTTCTTTTTAAAGATGAAACCATTGCATTAAAAAATGCAGCGTTTGCATCAACCGTTGTTTCTCCAATTGTTTGCTCAGAACTAGCCTTCACATCCGTTTTAGTTGCTTTTAATTTGGAAATCTCTAAACTTTTATTTTGGATTTCTTCGTTTGCAACCTCAAGTTCTTTTGCTTTGTTTTCAACTTCGTTTTCTGCCATTCCCATCTTTTCTTCGATGTCGTGAATTGCATTTTCTAGGTTGTCAACTCTATCTTTTAACTCTTCATAAGACAATGCCCAATCTGCTTTTTCCGCAGTTGATTCTTCTTCGTGTCCTTCTTCGTGTTCGTTCTTTAATCCAAGAACGCTTTTAATTTTTCCAATTAAAGATGCTTCATTAGAAACCTCTTTTGTTTCAACAGGTTCGGTTGTATTTTCCGCCATAACGTTAATTTTTAATTTATGTATAGTATTGTTTATTTTGTCGCTGGTGATGTTCTGAAATTTAGATACATCATAATTATTCTCGATTTTCAAAGTATCTGTGATTCCATTAATCAACCCCAGTTGTAAAGTTTCTTCGGAATTGAACCAACTTTCAACATCCATTAAGTTAATGTAATGTTGTGCGTTGTGATTAGATTTAGATGCATAGATTTCTGCAATCTCATTTCTAATTTTGTCAAGAATGTTAGCCGTTTTTCTTAATTCGTTTGCATCACCTCCACTCATTGCAAATGGGTTGTGAATCATAAACAAAGAATTTTCTGCCATTTCGATT
>Ga0209337_1002398_pt1 | contig 13593 bp, 8 predicted proteins | sample LinPmetageLP53_FD_184044 | JGI IMG/M metagenome (GOLD analysis project Ga0209337, IMG submission 184044) | Marine viral communities from the Pacific Ocean - LP-53 (SPAdes) (version 2) | ecosystem: Environmental > Aquatic > Marine > Oceanic | place: Pacific Ocean | collected 2010-02-08
GATGCATCAGATGCCTGATGGCACTATGATGCCTGACGCCGCAATGGCCGCGCCACAAGGACCACCGCCAACGATGCCCGGTATGCCGCCAGTAGATATGGCTAACGTCGACATTGACCAAGCCGCTCAAGGTGCAATGCAGCGGGGGGTTGATCCTACCGTCCTTGAGGGGATGTTGGGTGACTACGTTACCCAGATGGACGGCTTAGATAACGCCGAAGATTATGAGACCGTAATGAACGGTATCCGCGGCGATCAGGTCCCAGTAGAAGGCCGGTACGCCGAGCTTGCTGAAATAGTTGGGCCAGAAGATGCGCAGGCAACGCCTGAGTCAGTGCTAACTTTGGTACAACCTATTATGCAGATGGCTGCGGTTGACCAAGGTATTGGCGGATTAGCTCAAGAAGAAATGAACGCGCCTATTGAAGGTGCGATGGCGGAAGGCATTATGTCTACTGTCAATATGGGCGCTCCGGAGGGCCCAACTCCTGTAAATTTTAACCAAGGCGGCGCGGTCCATTACATGGGCGTGGGCGGTGTCGCCCTTCCACAGGTAGGGGGCCGACAAGGTGAAATTTTTAGAGAGCAGCAGTCCTTGTACCAGTCTTTACTGGACCCTGCTTCAGAAGAAGAGGATTTAGAAGAGCAAACAAATTTAACACAAGCGCAGATGCTGTTTGATGTCGCTCAAGGGGCCTTAGCTTTTGCTTCGCCCGGTGATCGTCAAATGAGCCCTGCGGAGCGATTAGCTCAATCCTTTACGCCTGTTATAGGTAATATTGGAGCCCGAGCCGGGGAGCTTGGTAAATTTAAGCAAGCTCAGAAAGCTCAGACAAAACAGATGGACATGGCGGCTTTACAGGCGGCTGGGTCCTTATACGGCGCTGAAAGAGGTGCCGAACTGACGCAAGAGAACAAAGATATTGGAGACGTGTTTCAAATAACTGTTACAGGTGCAGACGGCAAAAAGACCCAGTCTACGGGGCCTTTGACCCGTAAGAGTTATGCGGATTTGCTGGAGCTACATGGCGCAAATAATGTCGAAATTATGCAGATCGCCAAGCCTACAGGTGTTGTACAGAAAGCTGAAAACTTCCTGCTCAACGGCTCACTTGTTCCGGCTGTGCCGGGAACGGCGGGTTACGCCTCCCTAGTTGCGCAGGGCGCGGTAGCCGCGGGCGACGTACCTACTTCCGCCATAACGACTCGTAAGCAATACACGCTTTCAGCCGATATAACGATGGGTGATAAAACGTATGCGGCGGGCACGTCTCCTTTCTTCAGTGATCTGGAAGCTGCTGAGATATCTTCTAGTCTCGGTGCGGACACTTTGGTTGAGACGGAATACGAGTTTAAGCAGATCAATAATGGCAAGACGATTGATGTCGTTCGTTACGATAAGAACAACCCTACCGTGGACCCTGTTAGCATTTACAGCACGGACATCTTACAAGACCCTGATTTGTTCAAAATCACTATGCCAAACGCCGAAGGTGTTTCGGTGGCAGCCGTTGTTGACCTCACCACGGACTCAGGTAAAGCCGCTTTGGCTAAAGTTAACGAGCTTAACAAAGCGACTCCCGGCTCGGCTTTTATGCAGAAAATCGGAACGGAAAGCTTTGTGTCTAAGGCCTTCTTGGTTCCGAACTCTACCGCAGGTGGTGGCGCAGAAGTTCGTATGTCCTTCGATGGTGGTCAGAGCTATATTGGGTCAGACGGTCTTCCAAGGCAGCTTCCGCCAAATGCGTTTGAGCTTAGTAACCGTATTTCTAACGATGTTTACCGTAAAGAGAAAGTTCGTTCTTCCGCTAAAGATTGGTTGAGACAGAATGATCAAGGTGTTGTCGGTGGAATGCAAAACCCACAAGGCGGCGGTGTTTCATCAGATATTAGTAAAGAAAATCAAACCTTTGTGACAGATAATTTGCAGAAAATTCGTAATGGTACAGGTTTCTGGTCAGGCTTTAACTCTGCCGTGAACGCCGTAGCCGGTGGCTTACTAGCCCCTGAAACGTTCTCTGAAATGTTTAAAGATACGGAAGAAGGTAGGCAGTACGTTCAGTTGATCCGAATAATGGGTCGTTCCGCTCTCGCCTCGTCGCCAAGATTTGCGATGGCGGACTTGGTAGCCACAGAAGGTTTGTTCCCGAACGAAGAAAGATTGTTCCGTAACCCTGTTTCTGAAGCAAACAAGCTGGCCTTGTTGGTGGATGCGCTCAAGAAAGAGGAAGTACGTCTGCAAGAACTTAGGGCGGCAGAGGAGCCAATAGACCCTGCGGTCCTAGCTACGGCATCACAAAAACTTCAAGAAATTGCTCGCCTAAAAGAGCTTCTTGGGCCAGTATTGATGCAAGGCGGTGCTGAAGCCACAGCAACCTCTATTTCAGGTGCTCAAGACTTAATGCGCGGGAAACTGCGAACAACACCGTAGCGAGGAAAGTTTAATATGGCCGGAATAACATCAGTCCTCCCTGACGACACAGACATTGTAGCGCCGGACGATACCGTAGTTGTAGCGCCGGACGATACCGTAGCTCCCGCACCCGTTGCGGATGTAGCGGAAGCCCCCGGTGCTTTCCGAATGAGTTTTTCGCCACAAGAGTTTTCGGACCTTTGGGCAACTTATACGGAAGCATCTAATGCCCCGCAATCTACGTTTAAAACACCGGCACAAGGTTTTGCCTCAAGCTTGGTAGACACGCTGGTGTTTGATCCTTTTTACGAAGGTAAAATGGACTATAACTCTCTTCGTTTAGGAACTGCCCCTATTTTGCAAGAATTAGGGATTGATGGCGGTTTGTCTGACGCACAAATTATTGAAGTTTTTGCAGAAGACGAGGAAGGCGGCGATATCATTGCTGATCCCGAGTTTTTTGAAGGACTAAAAAGACGTAGTTTAGGCGCAGCAGGTGGTACAGGCGGTTTCTTTGCCGGGATGAATTTAGGTAACGCTGCCGTTGCAGGCGTACCACCCGTTACCCCTTGGACCGCCGCTGTTAGGTTAGGAGTCCCTATAATTACAGGTGCCGCCGGATATGTTGCAGGCAGTCTTGCAGGAGACCGGGGCACAGACCGGCTAATGGGCCGAGAGCCTATTGTGGTGCCGGGCCAAGATTCTGCGGACTACAAAGCGGGTAAAGCGGCGGCAGATGCCATAGGTTTCATGATTACTCCGTGGATGGCCCCTGCAAAAGGAGGTGCTAATTTGGGCGGACTAATTGCTCTAAATAATGCAAAAGCGTTTATAGGGCCTATGATAAACGGCGCTTCACGAGCACCCCTCTCTACCCGAGCCGTGGCTAAAACAGAAGAAATAATCGGTACAATGGGTACTTTAGCTCGAACAAACCCTTTTAAAACAGCCTTTATCGAAGGGACGGCTGCCGCTGCAAGTGTAAAAGGTACTGAAATAGCGGAAACAATTACCCCGGATAACCCTTGGGTACGATTCGGGTTTGAAACAGTAGGCGGGTTGTCTGGCGCGGTAGCCGCGGACCTTTCGGCAAACCGACTCCCTCAAGTTCTGAAATGGGGTGGGCGCGGTGTTTACAATATTTTTAATAAGTTACGTGGTAACGAACCGCTAGACGACATGCAGGCAAAATATGGCATCTCAAAAGAGGAGCTAAGGACTGCTGGAAACTTTATTACAGAGCAACTTGAGAAGAACGGGGAAAACCCAGACGAAATACTAAAAATACTAAATGACCCCTCTTTTAACAAGTGGCTCGTTGACGAAAACGGTAACCAGATAGAATTGGACCCTGCTACTAGGGCCGCAAGTGTTACGTTGCTGTCTTTACAGAATCAATTTATTGACGCGTCCCCCGGTGCTTTTGGTGCAGATGCGGGCGCTAAGATGAAGTCGTCGGTAGACGCGTTACGCCGCGCTTTGTTGGCGATGTACGCGGACGGTTCTAAAGAAGCCCTTAGTGATGCTGCTTTAGTTCAGACTAGCTTATTTTCGGGTGTGTTAGATTCCAAATTGGCTAGGGCTGTCAGTAATGCCCAAGAAGCGATGCGGCGAGTGAGACCCGAAGGGGACGATGTTGACCTTCAAGCGGCGGATAATATATTTACGTTGTTAGACGGACAATACACGGCAGGCCGCAGCGAAGAACAACTCCTTTGGAGACAAATCCCAAAGGATGTCGAAGTCACCTCCTTTATTAACGAAGACGGTGTAACACAAAGTACACCTAACTTTATTTCAAAATGGGATGACCTTCTAGGTGACGAGACGCCTGAGATACGGGAAGCTATACTTAAAAACGACGATTTAAACTTCTTAAAGAAATTTGTAGAACGTAAAACAGATGAGCTAGGCCTTAATGCCGGTGACGGCGGACCTGCTTCGGCAGCGCCCTCTATGCTACCCGAGCAAAGAAGTTTAAATACCGCACTGGATAAGATAGCGGGGACACCTGATGCAGAAATCCCGCAAAATCTTGTTGACAACATGCAGGCGGACGGTGCTTCACTAGCCGACATCATGGCGGAACTTCGCAAACAAGCGTCTAGCGCTCGTGGAGAAGCCGCGTTTGCCCCAAAACCGGATGCGAACGACAAAGCCCTTGCACGTGCACTGGATGCGCAAGCAAACTTGCTTAGTGCGCAAAAAAGACAAGCTGACGATTTTGCAACAACCGCGGCAAAAGAACCCGAAGTTATTGGATTAAATGCCTACGAATTAGTTAGGTCCAGAGGCCGAGCTTTGGCTATGGGTAGACGCTTAAATGCGGCGGGCTTAAACGAAGAAGCGCGTGTTGCTAACGAGATGGCCGATTCAATGCTTGCTGATTTAAACAGTATGGGTATTGGTGTAAGTCAATCTTATGACACAGCACGGAGTTACTCACGTGCCTTTAACGACGTCTTTACACGTGCGTATGCGGGCGAAGTCTTAGGTACAAAGAAAAACGGCGCACCTAAAATATCTATTGAAACCATGGCTAATACCATGATGAAAGGCGATGCTGCATTTATGCGAGCTGCGCAGTTAGACGGTATAGCTAAATTTCAAGTAACTCAATCTTTAACCAACTTGTTGCGGTCAGATAACCCGGACGTTCCCGAGCTAGGGGACATAGGCGCAACTTTACTAAAAGATTTTCAAGCCAACGTTGACCCACAATCTGGTGTTTTGGACATGGATTTGATGCGGGCATGGTATGGTAGAAACGAAGAGTTAATAAAGTCAGTTCCTAACCTGAACACACGTATTAGTGCCGCAATGAACGGGTCTGTTCAACTGCGAAGTGCGGAAGATACGCTTTTGCGTACAATACGAGCTAATACGTTAAATCCAGATGGAACGTTAAATGTTGGCGCATTGTCCAACTGGAGAAATAACGCTAATAACGAAAGGTTGTTAGATTTGTTCCCGTCTCTTAAAACAGACTTGGACAATGTAGACAAAGCTGCAAACTTACTGACTCAAACAAAAATAGACAATAAAGCTGCGGAAGAAGTTGAACGAAACGCCGTGGGTTTGTACGAGCTGTTACCCGACAAAACCACAAATGCCGCTACGGCGATTGCTTTAGGTATTTCAAGTGATAACTCAAAGCCGTTCAAAGACATGAACCGACTTATGCGACTGATTACAGATGTTGGGGAAGACGGTTTCAGTGTAACTGCTAAAAATAGTCCAAACACCGGAAAAACGTGGACTCAAGCAGACCTTAAAGACGGGATGCGAACCGCCATCTATGACACTATATTTAAAGCCGCAGCGGACGGTACTTCGTTTAATCCTGCTGTCGCCTACAACAGGTTATTTGCAAAACACCCTAATGCCGACATTTCTATTGCAGAATGGATGCGGTCCAACGATCTTATAGGCGCAGAACAGCTCAAAGACACTCAGAAGTTCTTGCGCAAAATGGGCGAAATCCGAGCCTTTACAATGAGAGCAAAACCCGGTCAAACAGACGAGTTTTTTGCGGATATCGGCGAGGGTGTTAAAATCCTTGCGGCCATGGGTGGTTCCGTTGCAGGCACAAACCTTCGCCAGTTGTTTGGTGGTGGTGGTACTGGGGACCTTATTGCGGCAGGCCGTGGTGCGACGTATGGACAATCTTTAGCCAGTAAATACATGGCAGAGCTTCCTCAATCGCTACAAGCAAGTCGAGTAGCCATTATTTTAGAAAACGAAACGTTACTTAGACAGGTCCTTAAAACAGGCCGGACTGAGCGTGAGAAAAATGCACTGGCGCAGCAGTTAGAACAAATGTTTATAAACAATTATATAGTATCACCTACTCGTAGGGGTGGCGGCGAAGCGTTACAGACCGTGACCGATGAAAACACCTACGACATAGATGGTAAAGTAATTCCATCCGCCGACGTTCCCACAGCAAGCGGAGGGAATATCCCCACTACGGTTACACCTAGCGTTGCGCCGGTAGCGGCACCTCCCTTAAACTCTACGCCGGTTGTACCTAGTGGGGTTACCCCTATTGACCCTAGCGCCCCACGGAATCCGTCGAGGAGACAATCTTCGGCACCGGCACCTATTGCCTCTTCCGGACCCGTTGACCGGGCTAGGTTTGCAGCTATTTTTCCAGAAGATCGTGAATTAATGGGTATCGGTAGCTTGATGGAGGGTAATGCGTAATGCCGATTTTTGATATGTACAGTGGTCGTCCAAATCTTTTCACGAGAAATGAAACAGACCGCATGAATAACCCGGAAAAATACAATTACAATCAAGCTCAATACGACGCTTTTATTGCAAGCCTTGAGGACAAACTGATTTCCCGGCAAGCTGTTGACGAAAGAAGCAAAGAAGTTATTCCAACGTCTTATGCTAACTTTGGTACAGCCGGCACTAATCCCGGATTTAGTTTAGCGGGAAGATCAGGGCATACAAGTGGTGGCCTAGCGGGTAACGCGGGTTCAGCCCAATACGCGGATGGCGGAATGGTTGAGCAAGAGGGTATAAGCCAGTTGTTTGAAAAAGCTAACGCCCCTGCTTCTATGAACCCCATTTTGGAACATCACTACAGGAACTTGGCGGAAGGAAAATCCGTCAACAACGACGACGGGTCGGTTTCAACTGTCCACACGGCACAAGTAGACATTGACGGGACCCCTACACTTATTCCAACCCTCTGGGACGGTCAAGTCCTTTCCGTAGAAGCCGCCACCCAACGTTCTTTAGCGTCAGGGAGAGATTGGCCGACAGCGGAGACGCACGAAGACTTGCGTCAGTATGACATGGAACTACACAAAGAAATGACACCAATTACCGCGGAAGCTGCACAAAAAGTGCTTGCTGAAGGCGAGGCTTCACAACAATACGCGGAGGGCGGAATCGTGCAACACATGCAACTGGGTGGGGTGGCGTCTCCGTATGTGGACCCTATGCAGATAGGTGGAATAGGTGGTTTATTTCAAAACATGATGGGTGGTGCGTCCCTCGAAGGTTACGGCGGCGGGGCAATAAAGCCGGAACGAGTGTATTAACAATGCCTGCAAAAAAACCCGCAAAAGGCAAAGCAAAGGTTAAAGTAACCTCTTCTGGCAAAAAAGTTAGCTACGGACAAGCCGGAAAAGCCAAAGACGGTGGTCCCAGAGTTCGTGCAGGGACTTCGAAAGGTGACAGCTACTGTGCCAGAAGCCTCGGTATTAAAAAAAGGTTACCTAAAAAGAAACGAAACAATCCAAACACCCCCAACAACTTATCACGAAAGCGTTGGAAATGTTCAGGCGCAAAGTCTAAAAAAGCGTAGTTACCGCAGCCAACTCTTAGTATCTTCGCGCAGCACCTGACCGGCTATATCTACCTTATCCCTTAAAGCTTGTAAGATTTTCTCGTCTATAGTGCCCGGTGAAACTAAATCGATGTACGTTACTTTGTTGGTTTGTCCAATACGGTGCGCTCTATCCTCAGATTGCAGCCGTATCTCCAAGTCGTAACTGTTGCTAAAATAGATAACGGTATTTGCCGCAGTTAATGTAATGCCGTAACCGCCTGTCTTAGGCTGTCCTACAAAGAACCGCAACGGGTTCTCCGGGTCTTGGAAAGCATTAACAATCTCCTGCCTTTCATCTTGGGGGGTATCCCCGTAATAGGTTGCGACCGAATCGGGTCCGAAACGGTCGCGCAGGGTAGTTGCTATCTGTTGGATGTCGTGTGTATACGTCGCCCAAATGATGGCTTTCCCCTGTAACTCTTCTGCCACGTCCAAAAGCTCGTTTAACCTGTTACTTTTTACGAGCTGTATTTCACCTTCGTCAGGCATCAAATGGCCGCAGCAAATCTGTTGTAGGCGCATGATCTGTGTCAGTACACTAGCCGTGGTCGCCAACTCCCCGCTTTCTAACTTAGCCAAAGCTAACTTTTTCATCTGCCGGTATAGACGGTCCTGCTCCGGGGTCAGTTCCACGTCGCGCCGAATATACACCTTGGCAGGCAAATCTAAGCAGTCCATCTTGAGCACCCTGTTACTAAAAGTGTCTAACTTTTCAGCAAGCTCGTCCAAACGACGGTAACCCGTGATCTGTTGAAAGCTGCGATGGCCCATGGTCCGTTGTTGAATGTTCGCGTACCGTGATTGGAAAGCATAATAGCTATTAAACCCTAACGACTTATCTGCCAGAAAAGCGCACTGACTAAACAAGTCCATGGGGCTCTTGGTAATGGGTGATCCCGTTAATATACGGCGATACTTAGACCGCTTCTGTAAGGCCATGATGTTCTTAGTCCTAGCAGCTTTGCGGTTCTTTATGGTGGTAGACTCGTCCACTATCACCATGTTCGCCGGGTTCTGGTAAAGGAAAGCAGTGGCAGCCTCTGTTCCGCGGGAGCTAGAGAAAGCCTCTACGTTCATAACAAAAATCTTTAGGGAGGGCTCCCTGTCGACAATAAAACCTGTAAGCTCTTCTTCAAACCGTTTCGTCTTAGAGGGGGTCCATCGACACACCTTACGGGGTATGCGCTTTGGCAAGTGGATAGGTATCTCACCCTTGATCCAGTTGTCGTAAACACCTTTCGGCGCTATAATTAACACGGAATTTAACTTCCCCGCTTCATACAATACAGCCATCGTATCGATAGCTACTTTGGTTTTCCCCGTGCCCATCTCCATAAACAGCGCGTAGTATTCCGCGGCCCACGAGTCTTCCAACGCAGCCCGTTGGTGGCCATAAGGAGTAGTCTCGTAGTTATAGCCCTGCATCATCTTCCTCTTTTTTTAAACCGCTTGACATGTGTAGGATATAAGATAATATCTACATTTGTCAAGGCCCGAAAGGTGCCTTTAACCACGAAGGAGAGAAGTTATGAATGAAGACTTAACGAACATGATGGAGGCCGACTTTGAAAATAAGCAGGCAACCAGCGTTGAGAAGATAGACCAACAAGGCCTTACCTCGGTAGCCGGGTTGGCCCGCCAAATCAGAGCCAAAGAAGTAAAGATTGAATCACTTGAGAAATCTCTCAAGGAATCCAAGAAGGACCTTCAGAAGCTCACTGATGAAGAAATGCCTGCAATGCTTGCAGAAATAGGTATCTCTTCGTTTTCCTTAGACGACGGCAGTACCGTCGAAGTTAAGCAAACGTATGGTGCATCCATACTCGTTCAAAATCGCCCTACCGCTTATGAGTGGTTACGTGACCACCAGTACGATGACATTATCAAAAACACTGTCATGTGCCAGTTCGGGCGGGGTGAAGATGATCAAGCAAGCGCATTCTCACAGTTCGCAGAAACTCAGGGGTTTATCCCACAACAGAAAACTGAGATTCATCCTCAGACGCTACGTGCGTTTGTGAAAGAACGATGTGAGGCAGGAGAGGAGTTCCCCATGGAGTTATTTGGGGCTTGGGTAGGTCAACGTGCGATTATTAAACGAGGGAAATAAAATGACACAAAAAAAAGCAGTAACAGAAAATAAAATTGGTGAAATAGTAGCTTTCGACCCATCGATGTTTGAAGCCGACGCGGGTCAGGGCATGGAGAACATGGGGCAAGAAGACTTAGCTCTTCCGTTCCTTAAAGTTCTTTCAGGCAATGACCCTGTATTGGACGAAAACGAAGTGGCTCGTAAGGGTGATATTTACAACACCGTAACCAGCTCCGTCTACAAAGGTAAGGAAGGAATCCGTGTGATCCCTTGTGCTTATCAGCGCCGATTTATTCAATGGGCCCCCCGTGGTATAGGGAGCGGTGCACCTACGGCAATTTACGAGCCGGGCGACGTGCGTCCCGAAACACAACGTTCTACCGATGACAACAAAGACTATGTTGCTGACGGTAGTGGGGAGTATATCGAGGAAACACACCAGCACTTTGTGCTATTAGTAGGGGAAGACGGAGGTGCCGAGACAGCCTTGATTGCTATGAAATCTACGCAGCTCAAGAAGTCGCGTAAGTGGAACAGTATGATGGCGTCACGGTCTATGCAGGGCGCTAACGGTCCATTTACCCCTCCGCGCTTTTCGCACATCTACAACCTGAAAACGACCTCTGAGGAAAACTCTAAAGGGTCGTGGCACGGCTGGGAAATGTCGGTGGATAGTGCCATTGCGGATGCTGGACTGTACGGTAGGGCAAAAGCCTTTGCCGAAAGTATAACCAGCGGCGACGTTGTTGTTAAACATACGGATGAAGAAAGCCCAAACGCTGACATACCCTTTTAAAAAGCTAGCGTTCAGGTGGGGCATGGTGCCCCACCTTTTTTTCCGTATGGGGGCAAGTAATGTCAGTAGAAAAATTCATGGCCATATTCGATGGCCTCAAGGTAGCTCACGGATACTTTAAGATTGAAAAAACCGGTGCTAACGGCAAGGCTCAAGGTAAGGCGGGCGTTCTTCGCGAACCTCAGACCAAACAACTTTGGGAAGACCATTTAAGCGGCACAGGTAACGGCCTTGGTATTATTCCAATAAACGAAGAGAACAACTGTAAGTGGGGCTGTATAGATATTGATCAATACCCCCTAGACCACAAATTGTTGGTGGATAAAATCCGCCGCATGAAATTACCCCTTGTTGTGTGCCGCTCTAAATCAGGCGGGGCACATTGCTTCTTGTTTACCACGGCGTGGGCTGAAGCCAAAGACATGCAGAAAGCTCTACAAGCCATGGCCGCCGCATTAGGCTACGGTGAGAGCGAGATATTTCCCAAGCAGATAAGGTTGCACCTAGACCGTGGCGACGTAGGTAACTTTCTTAACCTACCATATTACGATCACGAAGGAGGCCTTCGGTACGCCTTTTTAGACGACGGCACCTCCGCAACTATCGAAGAGTTTATAGAAATACACCAGAAATACGCTCAAACCCCCGAAGAAGTTGTCAAGCTGCAAGTCATTGGCGGCGGTGAAACAAAGCTTCTTCAGGACGGACCTCCCTGTTTACAAATCCTCTGCAAGCAGGGCATTAGCGAAGGCGGACGTAACAACGGGCTATTTAATATCGGAGTGTATCTACGAAAAGCGTATCCAGATAGTTGGGAGTCAGAAATCCTTCGGTACAACATGGACTATATTGCTCCGCCTTTACCTCTTGGGGAGGTCAACGTAGTTGCCAAGCAAGTAGAGCGGAAAGACTATGCTTACAAGTGCAACGACTTGCCTATCAACGCGCACTGTAATAAAGAGCTTTGCCGGACGCGTAAGTTCGGCATCGGTGCTGCGATCGCAGGGGCAACCATCGCAAATCTACGGAAATATAACTCTACTCCCCCCGTGTGGTTTATGGACGTAAACGGCGAGCCGTTGGAAATGGACACTGACGCTCTAATGAATCAGATGACTTTCCAGAAAGCGTGTATGGAGCAGCTTAACTTCATGCCAAGGTCCGTGGCCAAACAACAGTGGGAAAGCCGTATAAGCACCCTTCTGACCGAAATGAAGGACAATGAAAGCGCCATCATGGAAGTAGCAGTAGACGCCAGTATAAGCGGTCAGTTCTACGACTACCTTGAAGAGTTTTGCCGTCACCTACAGGTTGCGCAGGACAAAGAAGAAATACTGCTACGTCGTCCTTGGACTGATGAAGAGCAGAACATTACTTTCTTTAGACTAAAAGACTTCGAAAATTTCCTGAAGAAGAATAAGTTCTACGAATACAAGTCTCACCGTATTGCTCAACGCCTCCGTGACATCAACGGCTCTAGTGTCGTGCTAAAGATTAAAGGCCGCGCTGTCCGTGTTTGGCAGATACCCGCGTTTGATACTTCCGATATTGATATCGATACACCCAAGTTTGGGAGCCAGCAGGGAGCACCGTTCTAATGACAGAATTTACGCTCACAGTCAGCGCGTACAAAAGACGCCGCAATGCTGCGATTGTTAAAATGATCGATGAAGATCGTATGACGATGACCGCTGTGGCAAAGTGGTTTGAAATATCCAAGCAGCGGGTTAAACAGATTTACGACAAAGAGAAGGAGAGATATGTTTAGAATTTTTGGACCTCCGGGAACAGGTAAAACGACCACGCTATTAAACATGGTGGACGAAGCTTTAGAAGCGGGGACACATCCGCACCGCATTGCTTTCCTAGCCTTTACACGCAAAGCGGCCAACGAAGCAAAAGAACGTGCCGCAGCTCGCTTTAAGCTGGACCCCAAAAAGGACCTTATCTATTTCCGAACACTGCACTCCCTTGCGCTGACCATGACAGACATTAGACCTGAGCAGGTGATGCAGGAAGCACACTTCCGGGAGCTTAGTCGTTCTATAGGCGTAACGCTCGGCGGAACAAAAGCCGGGAGCTTTGATGACGACATGCCCTCGATGGTTGCAAGTAACGATCCTATACTTGGGCTGATTAACCTAGCCCGTTTGAGAAAGGTTCCGTTACGGGACCAGTACAACCAAAGCAATCTTGAGCCGGACTGGAACACCGTCAACTATGTTGATAAATGTCTACGAGAATACAAAGAGAGCATGGGGCTCTACGACTTTACCGACATGTTGGCGGAGTTTGTTAAAGGCGCTGATACTTTCTGCCCTGACTTTGACCTATGCTTCTTAGATGAGGCACAAGATTTAAGCCCATTGCAATGGGAACTGGCCCACGCCATCGACGGGCATTCTAAAAGAATGTATTGCGCAGGGGACGATGACCAAGCTATCTATCGATGGGCAGGCGCAGACGTGGATCACTTTATTAATCTTCCGGGCGGGTCTGAAACATTGTCTCAGTCTTACCGGATACCTCAGTCGGTCCACCACCTCGCCGAGAAGGTTGTTCGCCGCATTACACGGAGATTTCCCAAACAGTATGACCCGAAGGAGGAGCCCGGCAAGGTGGCCCGTATCAACACGATCACAGCGTTAGACATGTCGGAGGGCTCTTGGTTAATACTATCGCAGGCAGGGTACCATCTACAGCCCGTAGCAAGTGACCTGAAGTCGAGTGGCTACCTTTTCAACTACCGCGGCCACCGGAGCATTAGCGAGAAACTGTCTGAATCGGTTAACGGTTGGGAGCAGTTGCGCAAAGGCAGAGAGATCACCGGGGAAGTAGCACGTAAAATATACAGCTTTATGTCTACCGGCACCCGAGTGTTAAGGGGCTATAAGAAGCTCACTGGTATAGACGACCATGACCTCATAACAATGGGCACTCTGGTC
>Ga0209337_1002399_pt1 | contig 13591 bp, 12 predicted proteins | sample LinPmetageLP53_FD_184044 | JGI IMG/M metagenome (GOLD analysis project Ga0209337, IMG submission 184044) | Marine viral communities from the Pacific Ocean - LP-53 (SPAdes) (version 2) | ecosystem: Environmental > Aquatic > Marine > Oceanic | place: Pacific Ocean | collected 2010-02-08
AACGATCTTGAGCTTTTCTTGTTTGGCGTTGGAGAAGAAGCGGAGCTTGAGGAAGCAAAAAACGACTGAAGCAGGACAGCTGGCTCAACTTTGAGTTTTTTCTGGCCTGCGAGCTTGGCATGACGGTGAGCAAGCTTCGCACAGAGTTGTCTGATGCGGAGCTTGTTCATTTTGCTGCGTACTATCAGCTGAAGGGCGAAGAGGAGAAGAAAGCAATGGATCGCGCCAAGGCAAGGCGGCGGTAAGATTAGAACATTGCTTAGGTAGCCGTGGCAGTATCCAATGTCGAGCTGATCGTCTCAGCTGCTAAGGCTGTCAATCCGTTGCGAAAGGTTCAGAACGAGACGTTAAAGGTTATTAAGTCATTTACAAAAAGCGGAAAAGCCGCACGCGAAGTTGAGCTTCGTTTTGAAGCCATGGGGCGAAAAGGGGTTAGAAATCTCAAGAATTTAGAGGCAAGTGCGGGCCGTCTTGGCAAGCGGATGCGAACAGTTGGTACTGCCGTCAAAGTTGCAGGCGTTGCTTTTACAGCTTATAAAGCAATACAAACTGGACTTAATAGGATTGAGTCTGAGCGCAGGTTGAAACTTGTAGCTCAAGGATATGGTGAGGTTGCATTGCTGCAATCAGCAGCAGCAGCTGCCGCAAGCAAATTTAAGATAGGTCAGACAGAAGCGAATCAGGCATTAGCAAATGCTTTTGGACGATTAAGACCATTAGGTGTAAGCCTTGGCGACATCACGTCTACTTTTAACGGGTTCCGAACGGCAGCAATGCTTGGAGGAGCAACAGCGCAAGAAAGCTCTGCGGCGTTCACTCAGCTTTCCCAAGCACTTGGGTCAGGCGCTTTGCGTGGTGATGAGTTTAGGAGTATTGCAGAGCAAGCACCTTTAGTGTTAAAAGCGATTAGCGATGAAACGGGTATTGCGGCAGGTCAGCTAAAAGAATACGCTTCGCAAGGGCTGTTAACTAGCGAAATCGTAATAAAAGCCTTGAAAAGGATTGAGAAAGAAGGGGCAGAAAGTTTAAAGCAGGCAATGGATGGCCCTGCGGCTTCAATTAGAGATTTTCAGAATGCAGTTGAAGATGTTGCTTCTGCCGCAACCGAGACAATTGTCCCTCAACTATCTACGGCTTTTGTTGATCTTGCCCAAATAATAAGAGATCTAGAAGAGCCTATTAGGTTTATTGGTGGATTGATTGGCGGCTTGGTCGAAGGAATTGCGAAGGTCACCAAGCGCATGCGTCGCGGAGGCGCTGCAGTGGCTCAAGCGGAGGTTCTTGCTGCCGATGCAACAAGACGCCAGTTGCCTGGAGTCGGGGCAAATGAGGCTAAATTTCTAAAGCTTTACAAAAAAGAGTTAGACAGAAGGCTGGCGAAAATTGACGGGCAGGTATTTGGACAGCTTCCGCCATCGGCGGCAAACCTCCCAGGGGAAGGCACTGCAACAGGCACAACACCTATCACGCTAAATCAAAACAAATCAACTCGCACCAGCAAAGCTAGAGTTGACGCAACAGCAAAGTTAGTCGCGTTACATGAAAAACTAACTTTCAGTATTGACACGATTAACGACAAAGAACGTTTAATACTTGAGCACCAAATTGCTCAGCAGGAAATAAGAGAACGAGGTTTGCTACCGAACGAAGAACGAATTGCGTTCCTTGAGGCAGAGCAAAGCCACATGGAAAGCATTATTGCTCTTGAAGAAAGACAGACTAAGGAGCAAGGAAAAAGAGCCAAGAAAACAAGGGACGCCTTTGACAAGGCGATGAAAGACGAAGCCGACAGAGCGCAAAAACAAAAGGAAGCTGACCCTGGCTTCCAAATGCAAAAGCAATTTGAAGAACTGATTAAACTTGAAAATCAAGTTGCAGCAGGAGCAACTGCTATTGGGAACGCATTCAGTAATGCTTTTGTTGGCGTTATCTCTGGAGCTAAATCAGCGCAGGAAGGCTTGGCTGAAATGATGCAATCGGTGGCCAAGCATTTCCTTGATATGGCCGCAAAGATTATCGCTCAGCAGATTGCGATGATCTTGTACGGCACGATCATGAAGGCGCTGGGCGTCTCAATGGGCGGTAGTGGGGGTGGATTCAACCCAAGTGCCCCAAGCATCACGGGTAACTCACTGGGTGATTTTGGCGGCGGAAGCTTTGCTGGTTTTGCCGAAGGTGGTTACGTCACCGGCCCAACCAACGCTGTAGTCGGAGAAGGTGGCGAACCCGAATACATCATCCCAGAATCCAAGATGCGTGAAAGCATGGGACGTTATTCCAGGGGATCACGCGGCGGCTCTGTCATCCCAGCAGAAGGCGGCGGTGCCGCTGGAGCGGAAGGCGGTGTTGCTGTTGCCGCGCCAATCGATGTTCGCTATACCGTGGAACGGATCAACTCAGTGGATTACGTGACCGCAGATCAGTTTCAAAGCGGAATGCGTCAAGCTGCCGAGCAAGGTGCATCGCAGGGCGAACAGCGAACATTCAGAAGGCTAAAGATGAGTTCATCAGCCCGTAGAGGAATTGGTATCTAATGGAATTTTCAATTGGCCATCTTTTGAACTTTGGGCCTAGGGGTGATCTTCGCTTTTGGTTTCAAAACTTTTCGATTGGTAATGATGTGAGCTATAGCGGAAACAGCTACGGCTTTCTGCCTTTTTCCTTTAGCGGTTCTGTCGTTTCGCTGAAAGGTGACAACATTGATGCCGCGTTGAATTTTCCAGTAACGGTTCTTTCTCAAAGCTGGGCAGAAGAGGCCTTGGAAGACCAGTGGGTTGCGAGTGTAGATGTAGTTTTATTTACACCTGGATCGGCCACAGTTGAAAGAGTTTTGTACTCTTACGTGGGCGTTTTCTCTGCCGGTGGATGGGGCGACACAGCTTTGCAGGTCAGTCTTAATACTGTTTTAGATGCTGTGGGTTCGGAAGTCCCTGGTAGAAGGCTGCATCGGGCTTTGGTTGGCAAGATTCCGTTTACGGCTCAGGTGAATGTGTAGCCATCTGATCGGTCGTCCGTACTGCTACGGCGACAGTGATTGCATCCACCTGGTGATGGAAGCGTTGGACTGTATGGGGATTGAAAATCCTGGCGTCAAGAGCAGCTGGTATCAAGCAGGCTGGCGAGAAATCCTGAGAGATTTTGACCGCTACTGCAATAGAGTTGACTTCCCGAAGTATGATGGTGACATCGTAGTGCTGTCGGATAAGTCGCCGACTTTTGGAGTTGTATGGCAGCACGGGATTCTTTTTATCAATCAAGCAACAAAAGCGGTGGACTGGAAGCCAGCGGCACAAGTTACGATCCGCCGCTCTTACCGTACGAAAAAGAGCTAATTCAAGCTATTGATTGTTCAGAAGAAGAGTATAAAAAGTTTGTACGTCATGCCACGATTAGATCTGCTGTACGTCCGGCAGAGTATGCCCATGTTCCTGATATAAGGAACGATGCCACGACAATTGCAATTATTAGTCTTGTCCTTGGTGTTTTAAGTACAGCTGCAAGTATTCTGCTTGCACCTAAGCCTCCAGACTTTGCAAGGAAGCGCAAACAAGTCAGTACACAAAACCTTCCTGATCAGGTAGGGCCATCACGGTTTAATCAAACATCTTCTTTTGATAGTGTTGCGGCGTTATCTGAATATGGGGATGTCATTCCAGTCCCGTTTGGCAAACCTGATACAGGTGCTGATGGTGAGATTACTGGTGGTCTTGTCTTAGCACCATCTTTGTTATGGTCGCGTTTATTTTCGTTTGGAACGTATCAGGTTTATAAGGCAATTTATGTTGCGGGGCAGTACGGAGTTTCCTTGCCAAGCATTCGCGGCGTTTGGCTTGGCACCAACAGCATTAACACTTTAGGCAAAAGAGATTATGCGTTGTATTGGAGCTCTGGTGAAGGGACCAACCGAGTAACACGTTCAGACCTGTTTGCGGGAAGTGATGGCGCCCCTGGAACGGGGAACCCGGATCAAGCTGACGATCCTTTCCTGTGTCCAACGGCTTTAGGCGAATTTGATCAAGGCTTCTCGATGGCCTACACGCCATCAACCAACTCACAATTTGGTGCCTTTAGTGCTATTCACAACGGAAGTAGTTACCGCTTCAACTGGGAAATTTTAAGTGCTCCTTTTGAGACTTTTAAGGATAACGATAAAGCTAGGGAGACCTATAAGCTCCAGCGGACACGCATGAATGGAAGGGAGGGAGACATCATTAATCTTGGGCAGCCAGGCTTGGGACGGGCTTATGGCAGGCAGATGGGCCTTGTTGCTCACAATGGCGTGCAATATGAGGACAAAACGCGAGTAACTGTTGCTGTAGGCGATACAGTTGTCTTTCGCATTAACGACGACAATGAAAGCATAAAAGAGCGGGCAAAAGCAGACAATCTAGACAAAGCAGGGTTATCTTTAGACGACTTGATCTCTAGCGCAAATTCCTGGCGTGAAAGAGCAGACGGCTTGCTAACAGTTGGGTCTCGTTGGATTATTGGGTCAACCGTCTGGGTTCTTGTGGGACGCCCAAGCAGGGTTTATGCACCTGGCAACGGGACGATGGACTTTACGCTTGAATGTGTTGCTTTATTGGGTGTTAAAGAGATTGGCATTGCTGGAAACCGTGCAGCTACAGAAGCCTTAGGAGGTTACGAAGGCAAGACCTTTAATCCAAACAAGCACTGCGGAGCAGCGTTTTTTAATATCTGCTCTTACCAAAACGCGACCATCAGAAACATTCGTCAAGCTGACGTTGTAGAGATTGGGATTAGATCGCAAGTATTTAACAGAGCGTCTGGATTGTGCAATTTTAACGCGGTTCCTACTCCAGCAGTTTTGTTCGAGAAAGACAAAGACAATATCCGATTCAATAATCCTCGCATGACGAAATACTTTGCGCGGACATCTTGTTTCTCGATTTGGGTGAGACCGATCAATGATTTTGACCCTGTTGATGGTGACGCTCCTACCGACAAGAGCTGGTCGCGACTTCCTCAGCTGTTCTGTATCACTGGCAGGTCACCTATTGAGCAGTACAACTTCATTCGTTTACGCCCGAGGATTCAAGGCAGGTATGAATATCGTTTTATCCCTCGCACTGGTAGTGATGTTGCTATCTACTCGGATAGGAATAGAACCGTTTGGCAGCTGAATGCACAAACCGGAGCTTATATTGGCGAAGATTTTGAAACTGCTCATGGAGCGTTTCGAGTTACTTTTGTCGGAAACGTTATTCCGATTGAGCAAATCATTGCTAATGACGAGCTTTTAAGTGCGCCAGCAGGCAGCGCCACCTTAAATCAAGACCTTCAGCCGACTCAAGTAGCAAACACCCAAATCAATACAGATAGCGGCACGACCAACATGGCGATTCAAGCTTGGTGCTTTGAAGTCCTTGGATCTCCTGCTTCTGTCCCTGGTCAAACAATTGCCACAAACATCAGCCTTTCTAGAGACGGCGGCGCAAAAACAATGGAGCTGAGGGTATTTGCTACTTCAAGGAACCAGTCAGGGGCTTTGTATAGAGACATCACTGGAACGTCGCTTTCCTGGCAATCTGTTGGAGCGCAAGTGCTTTCCTCTACTGGCAGCTACGTTTTAGGCGATTTTATTGGCTATGAGGTTAGCCTTCCATTTAACAACGTATTTAGGTCAGAGCACGGGTACAAAGGAGTTTCTCTTCGCTTCACTGTTACAGAATTGGGGGTGGTCACTGGCCAAGGCCCTAATCCATCAAACGAGCAGCGCCAGTTTGAAGAGGCAAGCCAGGTATCTGACTTGAGTCACTATTTGGAGCTAGAAAAATCAAACGAAAGAGGCCCTGAACATACGATTGTTTATGTTAATGAATTGAGTCAGAACGAAACTTTAGCTGATTACGAGGATCTTTCTGTTGTTGGCTTAAGCATACGCAGCGGTCGAAATACAACTTCAATTGCTCAATTGCGGCTTTATACGCCGGAAGGCATCAAAGTGACAAAGCTGAATGACTCAAACGCGCTTGGAGCAAGCAACTTATTCAGTGATCTTGTTTTTTATCTTCTAAGGAATGAATCTCAAGGGTTAGGCAAAAGCGTTCCAGAAGACATTATCGACACTTCTTCCCTTGTCAGTACGGGCAGCTTTTTCAAAGCCAATCATATTTTTTACGATGGCGTTCTAGATTCGCCTACCAATATTCGGTCATTCCTGAGCGATACTGCACCGCTGCTGCTGTGTAATTTTGTTGTTAAGAATGGAAAGTTTGGTTTGCAGCCTGCTTTGCCTACGGACGGATCGGGCAATATCTCAACTGGTGCAATCTCAGTCGATCAAATTTTTACAGCAGGTAACATTATTGATGGATCGTTTCAGCTGAACTTCATTGATGCAGATCAGCGTCAGAACTTCAAGGCAGTAGTTCGTTATCGGTTACAGGCTCCTTACGACTTGACGCAAGAGCGATCAGTCTTTGTCGAGTGGGCTGATTTGCCTAAGAGCTCTCCAACGATAGGGCAAGAAGAATATGATTTAACGCCTTTCTGTACGAATAGAGAGCAGGCGCTGAAGACAGCGAGGTTCTTGATGAGCTTGCGCCGATATGTCGACCACACGATCACGTTCCAGACCAGCCCAGACGGTTTAGGGATTGGTCCTGGCTCTTATATCCGTGTCTATCTGCAATCTTTGGCTTACAGCAGTGCCTCGAATGGCGTAATTAATGCAGAGGGCGGGATCACTTCTGTAAATCCGCTAGCTGATGGTGATTACGCTGTTTTTGCGTATAGGGCCGGAGATGATGCCCCAGTGTCTAGGACACTGACAATATTTGCTGGAGCAACGACGCAAAGCGAGCTATTCAACTCTATTTACAGCTTGGAGCAAGCCGAGCTGACTTCCAGGATTTATCAAGTGGAGCAGGTAAGCTTGAATGAAGACAGCATTTGTGAAATCTCCGCCACCGTGGTTCCTACTACTAACGCTGAAGCCAGTCAGATTGCAGTTGACGTCGTCACTGCGGCTAATTTTACGGTTCTTGAGTAATGGCTTTTCCCACCCTTGTGCCTACAAGCCGAAGCTTTGAGCCGGGCAACTATCCGGTGAAAACCTATAACGCGCAAGACGGCACAGAGATCAGAATTGCCTACGGCAACCGCCGCACCAATGCAAAGCTTTCCCTGTCCTTCGACAATGTGACCGATTCACAGGCAGAAGGCTTCCTGACGCATTTTGACGCAGTGCTGGGAACTCTTAACACGTTTAATATCCCGAGCGAAACAAAAAGCGGTTGGACCGGAACATCTTCAGCGATTGACGCTCCAACAGACGCTGAGTGGCGGTACGAGCAACCTCCTCAAATTCTTTCAGTGCGCCCTGGAACGAGCAGCGTTACAGTGAGTCTGCTTGGAGTCATTTAATGGCCAAGGTTTACACAGGTAGAGATGGCGTTTTACAGCTGTCTGGAACGACCCTTGCCAAGGTTGTAAGCTTCAGCCTGCAATCGGACTTGGAAACGCTTGAGACCACGACCTTAGGAGAAAGCCTTCGCAGCTATAGCCCTGGCGTTTTGGGTTATTCCGGCAGTGCGTCTTTGCTGTATTACAAAGACGACAGTAATGCGATTAACACGACAAATCTGCTGAACAAGCTGATAAAAACAGGCACTGATGGCGTCAGCTCTAGCGATACTGTTGAGCTAACTCTCCGTTGGGTTGATGGAGCGGACAACAATGATGTCAAACTAACCGCATACATAACAAGCGCGGTAATGGGGGCTGTCACTGGTGAGATCGTAAGCGTCAGCATTTCGTTTGTTGGTACGGGTGCGCTGGCTACTGCAACGATCTCATGACTGTGTATCTCGGTACGTTTGGGCAGGTAGAACTAGAACGTCAGTTTGGCGGAAGCGAGCTGAGCTCTGTCATTAACACTAGTGACGTAAACGTTTCGGCTAAAAGATTTAGTTTTGACTTTGAGCACGGTCAGCTATTGACTGGTGATCAAATTGAAATTCTTAGCACTGACGATAGCGCCCTTGATTTTATTTCTGGGTATTCGGCAAGCGGTGTCAAGAAGTTTATTTATGTTGACGATTTAGGCGGCATCCGTCTGTATGACACTTTTGCCCATGCTGTTAATGGTGGATCGGCAAATGCGACTGCGCTTGCTGCACCTGGCAACAACATTCCAATTAAGGTCTTTGTTGAGAATGCCTCCTTTCGCTTGCTCGCTCAGTGCAATGGGTTTGAGCTGAACACGGAAAGGGAAACGGTAGACACAACAACGCTTTCTGATGAGTTCAGGAGTCGGGTTAATAGCCTGATGTCTGGTTCTGGCCGGATGTCTGGCTTTTGGGAGTACACAGGCGACACTTCAAACGAGTTGCCTCATTATTTGCTTGAGCTTTCGTTACGCACACGAGTGGGGAGCCAGTTCAAGGGTCGTTTTTACCTAAAGACGAACACCTATAACCCAAGCGGCGTTGCGGATCGTTCTGACGATCAGATCTGGTACGAGTTCACGGGAGTGTTGACGGCCTGCGCTGTGCAGTTCACCCCATCGTCTGTCGTTGAAATAACGGCTGATTTCATTACGACTGGTCCGATTGAGATCAGGATGGAAGTTGAGCCAGTCAATAAGGTCTTGCAGGAGGATGCAGATGACATACTCTTGGATCAGGATGCGGCAGCTAAACTGCTGTTAGAAACTGACCAGTGACCCGAGGGGAATTAACCGCCAATGGCTGACCTAAAGATTTCTCAGCTAGCAGCCTTGGCAGGTGCCAATCTTGCTACTGCTGATGAGCTGGCAATTGTTGACAGCAGCGCCAGTGAGACCAAAAGAATCACGGTCACGGACTTGGTGGGGAATGCCACCACGTTGATTGCTGACGCTACTATTCCTGGCGCAAAGATTGTTTTTGCCGCAGGCGGTATTGCTGGAGCGTCTATTGCTGATGCTGGGATTAGCACTGCAAAGGTAGCTGACGACGCGATTACAGCAGCAAAGCTAGGGAACGAATCAACTGTTGATCTAGTTACGACGCTGCCCGGCGCTGGTGTTTTTACGGGCCAAATAGCATTAGATACAGATGATGACAAAATCTATATTTGGAACGGGTCAGAGTGGAGGTCCGTCAAGGGCGCTGGCTCCATCAACGTTATTAATGGCAGCACTACTGGCGTTATCAACATTGTTAGAAGCGTAAGTGGCGACACTGTAAGTATCAGCGCAACACTTGATGCAACGACAGGAGCGGCTGAGTTTCTTGCCGGTCCTACAGGATCCGGTGGAGCAGCTGGTTATCGAGCGATTGCCGCTGGTGACATGCCAACTGCAACATCTAGTGCAAAAGGAGCGGTCCAGGTCAACGGGTCAGGCTTGGCGCTTACTGGTGACACCATCAAGATTGATAACACCGTCACGGCAGAAACATCAACCCATAACGTCGTTAAATATGACGCAAATGGCCTAGTCACTGCTGGTCGAGCAATTACTGCTGGCGACATGCCTGCGGCTACTGCAAGCGCTAAAGGTGCAATGTTCCCTGGAACAGGCTTAACGGTAAGCGTTCTTGGAGAGCTTGATCACACTAACAGTGTTACTGGAGCGACTGCGGCAAAAATCACTTTTGACGCTCAAGGGCACGTTACTTCTGGAACAACGCTTGTCGCCTCTGACATTCCAGACATCGGGGCAGCAAAGCTAACAAGCGGAACGATTGATATTGCACGAATAGCCGCTAGCTCGGTCACAGGCGTAAAGCTTGCAAATCGTTCTACGGCATTATTTGGAGAGTCAACGCCAACAGCTGAATTTATCGGACAGCTACATTTTAACTCGATCTCCCGGGACATATTCATCTGGGATGGCAACGTTTGGCAGCCGATTGGTATTAGCGTCGGTGAAATTGTTCTTGCTGGTACTTATAACGCAGCCACAAACAAGGTTGCTACTGTCACTGCAGAAGGTACAGCTCAAGGTTTTGTTGTTGGTAATGCGTTACCGGCAGCAGCAGCGGCAAACAGTGGTTACTACCTGATTGTTAGCGAAGCTGGTACGGGCACTGCTCCTGCGCCAACTGTTTCGTTAAATCCGCCTGACTTTCTCCTGTCAAACGGAACAACTTATACCGAGATCGATGTTTCAGACACGGTTACATCACAGACGGCTATAAACGTTGCTTTTACCGCAGCTGGAAACATTTCTGCGACCAACGTTCAGGCGGCAATTGAAGAGCTTGATACTGAAAAGATCGGGGCAGCTAGTCCAACATTCACAGGCAACGTTACGGTTGGCACTGGTGGAACGCTGATTCTTGAGGGCGCTACAGCAAACGCATTTGAAACTACGCTAACGGTTACCGATCCAACGGCTGATCGAACGATTACGTTTCCAGACGTGACTGGCACTGCCGTTACTACTGGGGATACTGGAACGGTTACAAATACGATGCTTGCCGGAAGCATTGCCTATACAAAGCTTGCTGCGTTGACTGGCGGGAACATTGTTGTTGGCAACGGCAGCAACGTCGCAACAAGCGTTGCAATGTCTGGTGACATCACCATTACCAATGCTGGCGTTACAGCAATTGGATCAGGCGTTGTCGTCAACGCTGACATCAGCGGGAGTGCAGAGATTGCGGTTAGCAAGCTTGCGAATGGAACCGCTCGCCAACTTCTTCAGACCGACTCTGGAGGATCTGGTGTTGAGTTCACCAGCAATGTCGATATTCCTGGAACGCTTGATGTTACAGGAGCGGCAACACTTGATTCAACGCTTGTCATTACTGGTCAGACAACACTTGCAGAGATCAAAGAGGGCACTTCTACGCTGACAGGGACTGCGCTTAACCCTGCAAGCGGATCAGTTCAGATCAAAACTCTTGGAGGCAATACAACGTTTACAGATTCATTGGAATCTGGCCAATCGCTTGTTTTGCATCTTATTAACGGTGCTAGTCACACAGTGACGTGGCCAACAATTACTTGGGCAACAGGATCAGGGAATGCCGCTCCAACACTGACCGCTAATGACGTTCTGGTGTTTTGGAAGCTTTCGACTACGCTCTATGGAGCATATGTAGGGAGCGCAGCCTGATGTTAGGTAAACGACTGATTCAGGCGGCTGCGGGCTCTGCTGGAGCTGGAGGATATAGCGGCGCCTTGGCTATTGCTTCTGAATTTTCTCCTACCATCTTTGCTTATCCTTGGACTTCAGGTTCAGGCTTTGGCACAAAGTATTCAAATCCTTCGACAATACCGTCAAGCGGCAGATCCAATTCAGTTGCGTTCAGTCCTAATAGTTCGGCTGTGGCTATAGCAGGTAGTGCCAGTCCTTATGTCCATGCTTGGGCTTGGTCTGGTTCAGGGTTTGGCAGTAAGTATTCAAATCCTTCGACCCTACCCGCATCTGGGGGCAGGGGAGTGGCATTTAGCCCTGACGGTTCGGCCCTAGGCGTAACGCATCAACAGCAAGCGCGGATGTCTATTTATGCCTGGTCTGGTTCAGGTTTTGGCAGTAAATATTCAAATCCTTCGAGTCAGATAACTTCCGCACCGAGATTTATAACATGGACATCTACTGGCAATGCTGTAGCTGTAGGTCATAGTGGTTCTCCTTACCTTAGTGTTTGGGCTTGGTCTGGTTCAGGTTTTGGCAGTAAGTTTGCAAACCCTTCAAGCTTGCCACCTGCTGGGGGATGGGGAGTTGCATTTAATCCTGATGATTCGGCCATAGCAGTTGGCGTTGACGGCAGTCCTTGGGTCAACGTTTATGCTTGGTCAGGTTCAGGGTTTGGCAGTAAATATTCAGATCCTTCAACAACGCCCGCAAATCAAGGGTATGGCGTAACATTTAGCCCTGATGGCACAGTCTTGGCTGTATCCCACAGTGGATCTCCTTACGTCTCTACTTATCCCTGGTCAGGTTCAGGTTTTGGTACTAAATACTCTGATCCTTCGACTTTACCGACAGGCACAGGAAAGGCAATTCGTTTTACTCCTGACGGCGCAGATATAGCTATCGCTCACAATGTAGATCCTTGCATCAGTACCTATGCTTGGTCCTCAGGTTTTGGCGCTAGATATTCAGATCCTTCAACAACGCCCACACAAAGTGGGTCTAGCGGTGAAGCCTACGACTGTGCGTTTAGCCCTGCTTGATACTATTGTAATTACATGAACAAACTTCAAACGCTCCAATCAGCTCTTGAGCCCCGCAACAATGAGATTCTGGATTACCAGATCAACATCGACAATTACACTCGCGCCATTGATAAAATTAACGCTGAGTACGCAGATAATCCTGCCATGATTGAGTTTCGTGATCGTTTAGCCGATATGCTCATATCTGGCCAAACCGAACAACTTAAATCAATCATTATTCGTGATGTTATCGCGGATCAAATCACTGAATTGGAGGCACTCTGATGTTTTACGCCAAGCTCGACAAAGACGGCAACCTGGAACGGTATCCGTACACGCTTACAGATTTGCGCCTTAGCAACCCGGGGACAAGTTTCTCTCGAACAATTTCAGACGAAACGGCAGCAAGCTTTAGCTGTGTTCCTGTGACGCAAGTCACTCCACCTACTGACGACCACACCAAGAATTATGAGCGTTCAGCGCGTAACAACGGTGGGACATGGCAAGAGCAATGGATTGAAAGCAGCGCAACGACTGATCAAGTTGCAGAGCGAACCACTGCTAAATCCAATGATGTTCGTGAAGAGCGAAACAGAAAGCTTACTGAATGTGACTGGACCATCCTGACCGACAGTCCTTTGACGACCAGTAAGAAAACTGCTTGGAAAACATATCGTCAAGCTTTGCGTGACATAACGTCTGGCGACAACTTCCCGCATAGCATCACATGGCCATCACAGCCTTAGCCGGTCTCGGGGTTTTCTACCTGATCGGCTTTTGTTTTCTAGCAATTAATCCTCGTGAAAATGGACCGACCTGACCCAATGATTCCTGGCAAGCCTGGAGCGGAAGACGTTCCAGTGATGCGGAACAAGCAAGCTTGGATTGAAGCCTTGTATAAGTACGAAGGCCGCGACGATAAGGATCATCCAATGCATGGTCTTTATACAGGGCTAATGAACAAGCACTGCAGCACGATGAGCATCGATGGCTAAACCCAGCGGCTCATCTGAGGTTGATTTTATTAAAGGCAAGCCAAAGAAAACCCGGCAGGGTAATGGGAAGCATTCCAAACCGTCCCACGGGAGGAAGCTACCTAGGGGTCAGGGCAAGTAAACTCTGAGTGGTTTTGCTTAGTTTCATGATCAAATCTTTATCTTGCGCTGCGGCTGCTTTTGCTTTTGGAGCGTCTGCTGCTGTCGCCGGTCCTTATGTAAACGTTGAAGCCAATGCTGGCTGGTCTGGCACTGATTATTCAGGCAGTGTGACTGACATGCACTTGGGTTTTGAGCACAGCGAAGGCCCTTACAGCGTCTACGTGCAGGGGGGACCAGCCGTGGTCCAACCGGATGGTGGCGACTCTGACATGGAGTTTTCAGGCAAGCTCGGCGGATCTGTTGCTGCTAGCGATGCTTTCAGCTTCTACACCGAAATCTCTGGCATCACTGGTGATGACAACAACAGCTACGGCGGC
>Ga0209337_1002400_pt1 | contig 13590 bp, 19 predicted proteins | sample LinPmetageLP53_FD_184044 | JGI IMG/M metagenome (GOLD analysis project Ga0209337, IMG submission 184044) | Marine viral communities from the Pacific Ocean - LP-53 (SPAdes) (version 2) | ecosystem: Environmental > Aquatic > Marine > Oceanic | place: Pacific Ocean | collected 2010-02-08
CTAAGTTACCCCTTTTTGTAGCAAGGTTCAAACCAAACTGTACCATAGCATTATAGCCTGCAGACTTTGTTTTTTTTCTTGTATCATCACCAATGTATTTCTCAAATAAGTCTATACGTTCTTTAATGAAATCATCTAACTCTCCAGATTTAATTTGATCGCTTGTCATTGTAGCATCGTCTTTAGGTTTTTGTTTAGTTTCATCTATATCACGTCTACTATTTCCTCCGCCCGGTGAAACTCCTTCTGGATTATCACCATCGTTAAAATTAGGTGGAGGAGTGTTAGCACTTTGTTCAGCGTCACCAGTTAAATAATCGTAACCAGCCATTCCTGCAGTTACTCCACCAAATTGCGCCGCAGTATTTAAACCATAAGGTCCAGGCTTAAACATTCCTGGTCTTGTTCTTGGAAGAGTTGGACCAATGCCTGAAGCAGGTGTTCTAGCTCCAGTACCAATAAAATATTTTTTTAAATTACCAGGTTTAATTAAAGCTTTTCCTGCTCTAAGTGCAAATGGAGCAGCCCTTAAAGCTAACGCACCTAAACCATAAGCGATTGGTAAAACCATTAGTTACCTCCGAACAAATTACCAAAGCCCTGTGATAAACCTCCGAAGCCTTGACCAAATTGACCCATAGCTCCTAACCCTGCAATACCAAGACCAAGTGCTTGCGCATATGGATTGACAGGTGGCTGTTGAGTATATTGAATACTGCTACTTGGAGTGCCTCGTAATATATCACTAGCAAAACCAAGTCTTCTAAACGGTTCTTGCTGTGCTTGAATTTTTTGTTGTCTTCCAGCTTCCATTTGTGCTTGACCTAATTGTTGTTGCATACCACCAACACCTAGTAGTGATTGAATATCTGCTTGACCTAATTGTTGACCAAGTGCACCAAGACCAGCTAAATTTTTACCTATATTTGCTTGACTTAATCCTAATTGTCCAAAGCCTTGACCTAGTTGACCTAACCCTTGACCTGCTTGTAATTGTCTTCTTTGTTGTGACTCTTGAGCACCCATCGCAGCACCTTGTGCTTGTTGATAGTTACGTGATAAGTCTTCAAAGACACGTCTTGATTTAATGTCGGCTAAATTTTTACCAAGCTCTGCTTCTTGAACACCCATACGTGAGCCTCCAAAAGCACCTACCTTTTGTGCTTGAGAAGCTAAGCCTTGTTGAGCAATCTGTGCTTGCTTATCGTATTCAGCTAATGCTTGATTTGTAACTTGTTGTTGGTATGGATCCATGAACGCTTGCGCTGATTTTGGATCGTATGCTTGTGTTGCACCTTGAAATAAAGGTGAAGCTTGGGCCATGGTTCCTGCACCAATAGCTTGTGTTGTAGCTCCTAGTCCTGTTTGTGCTAAACCTGCTTGCAATGCTGGAGCATAACCTCCTACATTTTGACTTGCTAAACCAAAAGCTTGTTGTTGTTCTGGAGTAAAACCTGCAAACTCATATCCTGGTATTTGTTGAGCAACACCTGCTCTACCTAGTTTACGTAAGTTAAAAGCTTCTTCTGTTTCTGTAAATTTACCATCTGCGTCTTTTCTTCTAACAGCATTTGGATCACCAAATACGGATGCAAGTAATTGCTCAGATCTTTTTTCAATATAAGGGGCTTGTTGCTGCCTTTGTATTATTTCATCTGCCATTATCTTTTGCCTCCATATTTCTTCTGTAAACTATAAAGGAATTTTGATCCTCTGTCTCTAGTATCTTGTTTACCTGTACCACCCATTGCTTGACCAAGTCCTCTAACAGTTCTTGAATTAATAACAAACTCACCATCACTTAACATTGCTGGTATCTCATCACTAGTCTCGGTTCCCGGTCCTGCGATTTTACCATTCTTACGAGGAAATCCACCTTGTCTTAAACCTAAAGTTTTTAAACCATTTACTTGTCCACCCATTGCTCTACCCATTAAGCCAGGTCCATATTGAGAGAAAGGAACTACATTGACGCCACCTACAGATGCATCACCTATGTTAGTAAAACCTGGTACCTTACCATATATATCTTCATAAGGTGTTTTTTCTTCTTCTTCCTTAGAAGCAAGAAGTCCTGTTAATCCTGCAATAGTTCCTGCTGTTGCTAAAGGGTTAGCTTTTGCAAAATTTAATACCGATCCAAGAACACCTGGTTTTTGTACTGCGCCTTTCATTATTGCATCTTTAAGCAAAAGTTTATTACCGCCTGAAGCTGCATTAAGAACACTTGATGGTACTGCTGTTGATGTAGCAGCCGTTCTACCAAACAATCCACCTAATCCTTGACCGCCTTGAAGACCACCAAATTTACCAAGAGCTCCACCTGCTAGTCCAGATAATGCGGCAAATTTAAGAGCATCTTTTGGACTCTTGCCAGCAATTAGACTACCAAGACCACCACCTAAAGCTGAACCCAACATAGGTCCACCATATAAAAAGCCTAGTCCTGCGCCGATAATGGGAGCTGCTTTTTTGGCAGCTTTAAAAATCTTCTTTAGCATGTTCTCCTTTTGCAAATCATGATTGTTATATAATGCAAGGAGGCTGCCCTTGTAATTAAGCCAAAGTATTTAATCCTATATTTATAGGCAAATATTTGCTATATGACAATAGATATTTAAAAAGAATGAAAGGGATATCATGTCAACTAAAGTAGAATTTCATGCTCTTAGACCATTTGGTCCAACAATATTACAAGGAAAATTACCCAATAACTTAATTAAAATTTTAGATGATAAAGCAACAGAGATATTGGAAGATGAAAAATTATCTAAAAAATATGATCATTCAATGAACTTAGCTGGTAATGTTCAAAAAGAAGTTCGTTACCCTCAAAAAGATATTGGAAGTAAAACTTTTGAACCTTTGGTAAGTGCGTTAGGTCAAATAGTTAAACAGTATCTTTCTGTACCACCTGCTAATGATACCATTTCACCTGAGTTTGTTGGTAAAATGATTATTGAATCTATGTGGTGCGTGAGCCAGTGGGCTGGAGACTTTAATCCTTTTCACATACACCAAGGTGAATTATCTGGTGTAATTTATTTACGAGTACCTCCTAGTCTTAAAGAAGAGTATGCAAAAGAAGATCATTATCCATGCGTGGGTGATATTGTTTGGCATTTTGGTCAGGCCTCACCTTTTGGTGGTCATAAATGGCAGGCTACTCCAGAAGTAGGTGCTATATATTTATTTCCCTCATGGTTATCTCATGGTGTGTATCCATTCAGAACTCCTAATGAGGAGAGAAGATCGGTATCGTTTAATTTACATTTACAGAAAAAGGAATTTATTAATGAATAAAGAAATTTTACTTACTTTTGATAATGTTGTTAGTGAAGATTTTTTAAATTTTATTAGAAAAGAAATAAAAACTATGAAATGGGGGCTTGCTCATACTTTTGAGTCTGAATCATCTACTTTCTTTTACTGCGATACAGATAATTATATATCTCATCAATTTTTATTTGATCTTTTTATTAAAAAAACCTCTTTATCCTATAAACCAACTAGATCATATGTTAATTGTTACCCCAAAGGTTCTGAAGGAACTATGCATGCCGATGATGGTCACTGTACTTTTTTGTTTTTTACGGACGAATGGAATCAAGAATATAAAGGCAGCTTACTTTTTGAAAACAATAAAAAAGTAGAATACAAAGCAAACAGGCTAGTTGTATATAATGCCAATTTAAAACACAAAGCTGAAATACATTTAGCTGATAAGATGAGACACTCAATAGCGTGGAAAACTTTAAAGTGGAAACCTTTAACATAGACAAAGCACCAATGGTCCGTGTTACGTGGATAGATGCCCGTGATACAGAAACAGGGTGGCTTGATATAAAAGATGTTATTAATGCGCCGTTGGCCGTGTGCCAAGAAGTAGGATGGATGGTGCATGATGGTCCAGAAAAAATAATTATCATGCGATCCTACAGTAAAGATAAAGAAGATATTACAGGTGGTGGTGCTATTGCTATTCCTAAAGATTGGTTAAAGAAAATAGAATATTTAAAGGTAGACTATGCTAAACAATGAAATAAAGTTTATAAGTCAATATGCTGATTTAATTGAACATCCAGTCCCTATTAAAAAAGTTGTACCTAATTGGTATAAAGAACTAACAAATTATATTTATTCATCGGATAAATTACACATGACAGTGAAACAATGTCAGCCTGTTTTAGATAGTGTTACAATGGGATATGCTATTTTATCTCCTATAGATTTTATGTTTGTAAAGACCAAAGATTCAAAAAATAATTTTAAATTAGAGGTAATACCATCAAGAAAAGACGAAGGGTTGGGTAAAATGAATATTGGTATTCAAGGTCATGCAAATGAGCAAATAAATAAGTCTATGGTTTATCCTAATGAAATACCTGCGGCTCTTAAATTTTTAAATCCTTGGTTTATACAGACTCCTCCAGGTTATAGTTGTTTATTTACCTCTCCTTTTAATACAGAAAAAAGAGATTTTAGGCTAGTTACTGGTATTGTAGATACCGACACATTTGAATACTATGTAAATTTTCCTTTCTTTGTAACGGATTGGGATTTAAGTAAAGGTCAAAAAAAAATATTAAAAAAAGGTGAGCCTATTTGTTTAGTGTTTCCTTTTAAAAGAGATAATTGGAAAATGAACGTTGTTAAAGATGATAATTTAATGGACAAATTACAACTTTTTAATTTTAAAACCATATCATCGTCATTTAATGCTTACAAAAATAAAATTTGGAAAAAGAAAAATTATAAATAATTATGCAACATTATAAAGAAACAAAATTTGTTATGTATGTGGATGATTTTTTAGGTCCAGAAACTTTACAATCTTTACAGAATACTCTTACAAATTTAAAGTATACTCAAGTAAATAATCCAGAGGGTCAAGTGTATGGATTTAGACATACTTTCCCTGAAAGTTTTCATGAGGATCCTTTATTAAAATTAATAAAACATTATTTCTTTCCACATAGAAATCTTGAACCAATATCAATAAGTGCTCATTCAAGACAAAACAAAGAAGAACCTTTATTTCATGTAGATGATGATAAAGAAAATGTAGCTAACTTTCTTTTATTTGTAAAAGGAGAACCTCTTCTTAATAACGGAACAGGTTTTATGCACGGTAATCAATTATCTTCACACATTGGCTTTGTAGAAAATAGGGCCTTGTTTTTTAATGGTGCAAAGATACCACATTCTGATTTACAGTCTTTCGGTGATAGCTCCAATAGGTTTACACTTAATATTTTTTACAGAGAAAATGAGTAAAGTTTTTATTGGCACACCTTGTTATGGCAACATGCTTACAGCCGATTACTTTAAAAGTTGTTTACAACTTACGGCTCTAGCCGCACAAAAAAAAGTAGAATTACAATTTGGAACTATTGGTAATGAGTCTTTGGTGACAAGAGCTCGTAACACATTAGTACAATTATTTATGGACGAGGAAAAATATACTCATCTTTTATTTATAGATGCTGATTTATCTTTTGATCCTCAATCAGTTTTTCGTATGTTAGATTTAAACGAAGACGTAGTAACAGGTGTTTATCCACGAAAGGTTATTGATTGGACAAGGGCTATTAAAAAAGTAAAGGATAATCCAAATATTAAAGAAGATGAATTACATGCAGCTTCCTTGCAATATAATTTAAATATTAAAAATCCAAAAAAAGTAATAGTGGAGAAAGGTTTTATTGAAGTATTGGACGGTGCAACAGGTTTTATGTTAATAAAAAGAAACGTCTTTAAAAAAATGGCGTTAGCATATCCTCATCTTAGGTTTAAATCTGATCAGCATTTAGGAGATCCTCATGACAAAACATTTGGATATCACGACAACTCCGATTGGAATTATGCTTTTTTTGATACAATGATAGAGCCAGACACCAAAAGATATTTGTCTGAAGATTATGCTTTTTGTCGTTTGTGGCAAAAAATAGGTGGCAAAATATACGCTGATATTGCTAGTGGTATGACACACATGGGTAATTACTCATTTAGAGGTCATGTAGGAACTCAATTCTTGCCACAAAACAATAAATAATTTAGTATACTGCAACATGAAATTAGTCGATTTAAAGTTTCAACCAGGCATTGATAAACAAGATACTGCTTATTCGGCAGGGGATCAACGTAAATACGTTGACTCTAATTTTGTTAGATTTCACTACGGTAAACCTGAAAGATGGAATGGTTGGTCGTATTTACCAAATCCTAATAAAGCTATTGTGGGCGTGGTCCGTGATACGCATAGCTGGATTGGTTTGGACGGAACCAGATATCTTGCTTTAGGTACTGATAGAAAACTATATTTATATTCTGAAGGTAAAGTTTACGATATTACTCCTATTAGAGAAACAGCATCAGGATTATCAAATCCTTTTACAACAAATGGCACAACGACCGTCACAGTAACAGACGCTAGTCACGGTGCTTTAGTAGGTGATTTTGTTACTTTTGATTCTTTTAGTTCAATAGACGGATTAGACATGAATCAAGAATTTGAAGTTATTACAGTCCCTACTGCAGGCACTTATACAGTAACACATACAAGCACGGCTTCTGGATCAACATCAGGTGGTGGTGGAACAGGTAATGCTGTGTATCAAATTAACACAGGACCTTCTACATCTACTTACGGATATGGTTGGAATACATTAGCTTGGAATATTAGCACATGGAATACACCGAGATCTTCTTCAAGTGTTGTTGTTGCAGGACGTAATTGGTCTTTGGATAACTTCGGTGAAGATTTAATTGCTACGGTTTTAGATGGAGGTACATTTATAAAAGATCTTTCTGGATCAATAGATGCTAGAGCAACGGCTTTGTCTAACGCTCCTACTACATCAAGATTTAGTTTAGTATCCACTGACACAAGACACTTATTGATTTTTGGTACAGAAACAACAATAGGTAATAGTTCTACTCAAGATGACTTACTATTTAGATTTTCTGATCGAGAAGATTCTACAGATTATACACCAGTAGCAACTAATGAAGCTGGTTCACTACGTATATCGGATGGTTCTAGAATAGTAGGCGCTGTTAAGTCATCAGGCCAAATACTTGTTTGGACAGATACGTCACTTCATGGTGTTCAGTTTGTTGGTACACCTTTTACTTTTGGTCTTAGACAGCTTGGTGCTAACTGTGGCCTTATTGCTCAACATGCAGCAGTAGAAATAAATGGTCGTTCTTATTGGATGTCCGATAATTCTTTTTACATGTATGATGGTGTTGTTAAAAAAATGCCTTGTTCTGTACAAGATTATGTTTTTGATGATTTAAGTTATACGAACAAAACTGATATTGCTTGTGGTATTAACACTGCCTTTAATGAAATTATTTGGTATTATCCTTCAGCAAATGCTACACAAATAGATAGAGCAGTTGCTTATAATTATTTAGAAAATACTTGGTACACTGTTAACCTTGGAAGAACAACATGGCTCGGTTCTTATGTGTTTGAACAGCCAATTGCTACAGAATATGATGCAAGTGTAACAGCAAATGTATCTACTATACTAGGTTTGACTGCAGGAGCTTCTTATATTTATGAACATGAGTCAGGTAATAACCAAGCAGATGGTACAGCTATTTCTGCTTTTTTAACAACTGGATCTGTTGAAATTGCTGATGGTGATGAGCTTATGTCAGTCAGTAGATTAGTTCCAGACTTTGATAATCTTACCAATAACATGACAGCAACATTGACCTTGGAACAGTATCCACAATCCGCGGCTAACGTAAGTACGACAGGCACTATTACTAGCACTACAGAGAAAATTGATGTAAGGGGTAGAGGTAGAGCGGTTAAAATTAAATATGAAACTAACACAGTTAATGACACAGCTTGGAGACTTGGATCTACAAAGCTACAACTTAGACCAGACGGAAGAAGATAATGGCTAGAATAACAATTACACGATTACCAAATGCAACAGAAGAATATGACGCCAATCAGTTTGACCAAATGATTTCATTATTAGATCAAATTATTCTTTTACTTAACACAAACTACCAACAAGATTTAAAAGAAGAATCACAATCGGAGGCTTTTTTCCTTGGCTAATACTTTTAAAAGCGCAATGGTAGATATTACCACAACAGATTTAACAACTGTTATAACGGTTCCTACGGCTAATGCTGGTGCAACGCCACCTGTTCCGCCTACTACGGATGTAGTAAAATCTCTTTTAGTTTGCAATGACTCTGGTTCAACAACTTTAGTTGATGTTGAAGTTGTCCGAGGCGCTGCAACATTTGAAATATTTAAATCAAAGAGTGTTGCTACAGTTACAACAACAGAATTATTGACTCAACCTTTAGTTCTGCAAGAAAGTGATATTCTAAAAGTTCAAGCAAATGCTGCCAATCAGGTGCACATTATAGCAAGTTTTATGGAGGTCACGAAAGGGCAACTCTGATTAATTTACACTCTCTATTTATTACCCCCGTATTTTCACTACAACTAAAAGGCCACGAACATCTTATTGATAATATTTATCAACTACGAGAAAAAGATGAGATGGGTATGCCTCGCTCAAACATAGGTGGTTGGCATAGTCATGATGAAATATATAGCATCAAAAAATTTAATCCGTTAGTTGGTGACATTCTTAAATACGCTAAAGATTGTTTTAATCACATGGACGTTGACGATGATTACAATCCTGAGATGACGGGTATGTGGGGTATGATAAACCCACCCGGATCACGAAACAATGTACATACACACCCTTATAACTATTTATCAGGTGTTTTTTATTTAAAAGCTCCTAAAAAGTGTGGGAATATTGTGTTTCTAGAGCCTAGACCACAGTCGGAGGTGTTATCACCCCCTAAAACAGAAAAAGCTTCTATACACCTCGCTCACAGCGTACAATGGGAACCTGTTGAAAATTCCTTGATTTTTTTCCCTTCATGGTTACAACATGAAGTACAAACAAATAATTCTAATGATGACAGAGTTATTATTAGTTTTAACATAAATTGGAGAAACACAAATGCCGATAGTTGAACCCGCTGAATTATTAGGTCACATTACGACTGAAGATGGAAGAAAAATTCCACACTATAAAGTAAAAACTGAAACAACAATTACACATGTAGATACTGGTGCTGAGTATAACTCAGAAGCAGAAGCTCAAGCAGATGTTGATAATCCAGGAACTTCTACAACTGCTGAAAAAATTAAAAGAGATGTAAAAGTATTTGCTCCATCTTTAGCAGACATGGTAGGCGAAGCTGCTAAATAATTAAGCGCTACACGCTTCACATTCCATATCAGAATCTAAACCCGTTACCATAACCTGTGTATCAGAGTTATGTGGCTTACCTTGAATTGTATGTATGTGAGGAATTTCTTTGTGATTTAATAATTCTTTTTGTAGTTTTTCGTTTTCTCTTTCCACTGCTAATAAACGTTCGTGGTAACGACTCACCTTATCAGCAAGGGTAGCTATAGCCTTCAATACTTCTTGATTTTCCATAATATCTCCTTGATTTATAATTTTTGGGTGAGATCTAATTTAAACACATGTACGGAGTAGATCAAGAAATCTTTTATAAATTGTTTTCTTGACAAAAAGAAAAAGTTAAAAATAGAATACTATTCGTCTGCTATAGCGCCGTGATCACCGTTCATTAGAGCAGTATATAAAGCTGAACCGTGTGGTGAAGTATCCCAAGACGTACAAGTAAAATCTAACCAATCTTGCGAGCTATCACCTAAGTGAGACCATTGACATTGACATTGAATAGCTTTTCTTGGGTTTCCGTTCTCATCAGTAATAACGTCAATTATTGGATCTCCGTTTGAATCATTAACAGTAGCTCCATCACTATCCGTTCTTTCAGTTGTTAACGTTCTCCATCGCTGATTTCTTACGGCTACTAAAGTTATACTCATTATGATATCCTAAACCATACAGCAGTTCTTTGTGGTGCTTGACCATTCCAAATTCCTTGACCTACAATTTTCCAAGTTCCACTAGGAGTGTTATTATTTGTATGTCCAGAACAGTTTGACCATTTTATAGAACCACCAGAAAGTGTTTGACCTTGAGTTTTAGGTGCATCACCAGAACTATTAGTTAAAAATGTACCATAACCACCAACATCACCCGCCGACAATTGAGCAGTTGCTGCTCCTACATTAGCGGCACTTGGCGCTGGTAAACTTGTTATGTTACTTCCATTAAATGCTTGAGCAGTTCCTGTTAGCTTGCTTGCATCTAATGATGTTGCTCCTGTTACGGTTGTTCCTCCTACTACTAAAGCCATTATTTTATCTCCTCTAAGTTAAATTTATATTTTTTACCATTTAATCGGTTTAAAATAAAGAGATTTTCTTCTCCCTCTTGAATAGTCCAAGAACCTCTTGTGCCGTCAACTTCATTATCTCTTGTTTTGGTGTTATTTAAATTTATATCACCTGTATATATGTCTCGCCATTGCTTGGTTCCAGAACCTAAATCTTGCGCATCATCAGCGTTTGGTAATACATGATTATTAAATATTGCTGTTCCTGCATCACTTCCATCTAATGTTAACATAGTAATATCAGCAGTGTTATCAGTTCCTTTAAAGATAATATCAGTGTCATTTCCTTGTGCATCAAGTGTAATATTACCTGCACTTGTTGCTAAATTAGAGGCTGCATCTCCTGTTGCGATATCATCTAACTTAGTTGTGGTTGATACTGTTCCAAAAGAAAGTGTACCTGATCCATCAGTTTTTATAAATTGTCCATCAGAACCATCTCCTGTTGGAAGTGCCATAGAGGTAGTACCAAATCCAATAGCGTCCATACGAACTGTGCCGTCAAAAAAGGCATCTTTATATTCTAAAGAGGCAGTTCCAAGATCAATATCATTCGTTGTAGATGGTGATAAAGCACCGTCTGATAATGTTAGTTGATTTGCATTGGCAACTTTAAAAGTTACTACGTCATCAGAAGCTGCTGAAATAGTTGTGTCTGCATCAGCATCTAAGGTTAATGTTTGACCGTTAAGATCTATTGGAGCAGTTACTGTTCCTGGCCCTGCAAAAACATCATACCAGTTTGTTCCGTCTGTAGCTACTAATCTAGTAGCACCATTTTCAATTGTAAGAGTATTGCCAGAAGCTCCAAGCCTTGCAGTCATTGCATAAGGTCCTGAAGATCCAGAATCTGTCGTAGCGTTAGTAATTAAATAAATTTTTTGAGTAGCAGGAAATTGAGCTATCCTGATTGCACTGTGTGCACCAGTAAGTCTTATATGTAAATTTCTTGCTTGGTTATTAGCTTGTGATTGTGGTCCATCAGCATTTGTAAGAGTTGTTACAGCATTGTTTCCGCATGCTACATTTACTACACCAGCAATTGAAAATTCTAATGATTGTGAAAAATTGTTGTTTGTAATAGTTCCCCAAGTTCCAGAATTTTCTCCAGAACCTTGTAGCTCTATTCTTAAACTTGTTGAATATGTTGAACTCATCTAATCTCCTATATAATTTTTAATATTAAAATCAAAGTTTGTCAAAACTTTTATGCGGCTTGATGAACTTCTGTCCAACTTATATCCGAGTTAGAGTCATCCACAGCAGACCAAAAAGTCCCTTGTAAAGTCCCTGTGCTACTTGTAACAGAAACACCAGTTAGTGTCAAAGTAGAAGTTCCTGTTATTGTTAGTGTTCCAAGACTAGATGTAGAAGCTACACCAGTTAAAGCATAGCTTGTTTCTTGAGTTTCATCACCTAAACTTGCTGTTAATCCAATACCAGTTAAAGCAACTATCGCACCTGCAGCAGGGGATACATCGCCAACAAAACTTGTTAGTGGATTTGCTGAAAACTGATTTGCATCTTGAGCAGGAGTATTTGCTTGTCCTCCCATGCCTGAGTGATTACTACAGTAATAATATAAAGTAGGCGCACCAGAAGATACAGTTATTTGTGTGTACGCTCCTGCATTACCTGGAGTTCCGTTTGTTGTTACACCAGTTGTATATTCCGATCCTCCTCCGTGAGTGCCATCTGAGGTAGTGCTGAATCGTAAAGGATGCCCATCATTACTTGCATTATATTGATCAAATCTGTATGTATTTCCTTCAGCTAATTCTAAAGTTTCTTGTTGAACACCATCTATAAAATATTTATTTCCTGAATAACCAGTATTTACAACAGTAACAGTTTTTGTAACAAAGCCACCTACACCAACAAGATTAACATCAGTAGAAGCAATTTCAGTACCTAAACTACTAGCAATGTTGTTACCCGAAGGTGACACAATAGCATTTCCTGTTACAACTTCTGTTCCAAGACTTGCAGTGATAGCATTTCCTGTTGGGAAAGCTGTTTTACCAATTGCAACGGCAACGCTCCCCGTATTAATATCTAGTTCAGGTTCACTAGCTGCAACAATAGTTAATTGTGAATCTCCTGATATTGAGAAAGTTCCAATAGATGATGTTAAACCTAATGATCCAGCTTCAGCAAATCCACCAACTTGTCCTGCGGTTGATGTCAGACCTACACCAGTTACTATTATATTAAAATCAGTAGTTCCTACTGCTTGTCCTACAGATGAAGTTCCTTCAGTGCCTGTAAATGAATAAGATTGAGCTGTTGTATTCCAAAGGTTGTCATTCCATCCAATTGTAACTTCACTGTCTCCAGCCACGCCTCTATTCCATCCAGATTGAGGTACGCCTGTGGCGGTTTCATCACCAAGTGATGCTGTAGTTCCTAAACCAGTAACAGTGTGAGTTGAAGATCCTGTGACAGTTTCTGTGCCAATAGTTGATGTGATCGCATTACCTGTTGCACTTGCATTAGCAACACCTGTAGCAACACCAGTCCCTACTGTAGAGGTAGTGCCTATACCAGTAAGCGTGATGTTACAATCGCCCGTAAGCGTTGACGAACCTAGAGATGACGTGAGGCCATTACCTGTTGCGGCAACGGGTGCGAATGTATTCCATGCACCCGAATTCCAGGTTTGTCGGCCCCATCCTTGGACGGTGGCCATGAATTATCTCCTTATGCTATTCTTAGAATTGCAGCAGTTGCTTCAGCAGCAGGGAATGTAATAGTAAACGTTCCTGAAGTTGAAGTTTTAACCGCACCAAAATCTAATACGCATACAGATGCATTTGTTGTTAAGCCAGTTACAGTTGAACTATTATAAATAACAGCAGCTTGTGCTGAAATAGTTGCACTTGTAAAAGACACATCTGCGAAGTCACATACAGCAGCGTCGCCTGATAATACTGGAGTAACAGATGTTAATGCTCCACCACCTTCAGAATAAGTGCCAGATGCTCCTACTTCGTCAGTTTGTTGAAATGCAGTTGTTGATTTGCTCAACGTTGCTTCGTTATCGTATAGTGCTAGTTTAAAAGCGTTCCCTGTCGTTGCCGTAAAATTGTGTAGGCCTTTCAGGATCTCCACTTTAAAACTGTTAGATACAGCTTGAGTAATTGCCATAATAATCTCCTATGGGTTCCTTGATTCGAGAGGGATACGAATAACGCCGTCCCGAAATTCATCTCTACGGTCACGCCCCATCTCATATGTGGCTAGAGCCTGTAA
>Ga0209337_1002401_pt1 | contig 13588 bp, 18 predicted proteins | sample LinPmetageLP53_FD_184044 | JGI IMG/M metagenome (GOLD analysis project Ga0209337, IMG submission 184044) | Marine viral communities from the Pacific Ocean - LP-53 (SPAdes) (version 2) | ecosystem: Environmental > Aquatic > Marine > Oceanic | place: Pacific Ocean | collected 2010-02-08
AAGCACTCAAAAAAGGAATAGAGCAAGGAGAGTTTAAATTTATACAAATGTTCTATCACTACTATGCTGGGAAACCAAGAGAAACAAAAGACATCACATTAAATACTGAACAACCTTTATTTAATATTATTGATTAATGTTTGTAGTAACAACTGCAATTAAAAAACTTCTTAAACTAAAGAAACGCAAAAAGATAGTTCAAGGTGGAACATCTGCTGGTAAGACGTTTGGTATACTACCTATCCTCATAGATAGGGCTATAAGGACTTCTAACGTAGAAATAAGCGTAGTAAGTGAGAGTATACCACATTTACGTAGAGGTGCTTTAAAAGACTTCTTAAAGATTATGATGTTGACTAATCGTTATAATGATATGCAATATAATAAGTCAATGCTTAAGTATAAGTTTGCAAACGGAAGTTATATAGAGTTTTTTAGTGTTGAATCAGCAGACAAGTTAAGAGGAGCAAGAAGACACACTCTATATGTAAACGAAGCTAACAACATACCATACGAAGCATACAACCAATTAGCAATAAGAACATCTGGAGAGATATGGATTGACTTTAACCCAACCTCATCATTCTGGGCGCATACAGAACTACAAGGCAAAGAAGATGCTGACTTTATTAAGCTAACGTATTTAGACAACGAAGCATTACCAGACACAATAGTAAAAGACATAGAGAAAGCTAAAGACAAAGCAAAGACATCTACCTATTGGAATAACTGGTGGAATGTATATGGACTTGGTGAAATAGGAAGTTTAGAAGGTGCTTGTATAAAAGACTGGAAGCCTATAGACTTACCAAACGAAGCAAGACTACTTTGTTACGGAATGGACTTTGGCTACACAAATGATCCAAGCTCTTTAATAGCACTTTACAAATATAACAACGCTTATATATTTGATGAGGTCATCTATCAACGTGGTTTACTAAATAGCCAAATAAGCAACTTACTTAAAACACACGAAGCAAAAGAAATCATATATGCAGATTCAGCAGAACCTAAAAGTATTGCAGAGTTGTCAAGCTATGGTCATTTAATAATGCCAGTAAAAAAAGGTAAAGACTCAATAGTGTATGGTATCAATCTCATTAATCAAAATGAAATCTACATAACTAATAGAAGTCATAACTTAATCAAAGAACTACAGAACTACATTTGGTTAAAGAACAAAGAAGGCGAAACGCTTAACAAACCAATAGATGCTTTCAATCATTGTATAGATGCTATGAGATATGCTATCACTTCACAATTAGAGAATCCTAATAAGGGTCAATATTACATTTACTAAATAAAAGTTATTAATAATTTTGTTTATAAGTAAATAAGTGTTATCTTTGATTAACGATAACAACAAAACAAAATATTATGAACACAGAAAACAAAATAATAAAAACAGTAAGAGAGCTTAAAGGAACAACAGTAGAAGGTAAATTAGTTGAGCCTTACAAAACTTTAGATGTTAGATTTATAAAATCACATTACAGATATAACGAAATTCTTGATTTAGTAAATAAAGGATATGAGGTTGAATCAACAGTAAAAACTTATTACAACTAAAAACAAAACAATGAAAAAACTAAAACACTACTTAACATTATCATTATTCTCATTTGTATTATTAATAGCAAGTGTAGTATTATTATCGCTTGAATCTATTATACATAACTTAATATTTTAGATATGATAGAGGTAAAACAAAACGAAGTAATAGTAACAAAAAACAACACAACAAAAATATACACACTAAAAGAATACACAGATACAATATACTATAGAAAACTATATAATAGAATCTATCAAATAATTTGTATTATAGTAACTATGTTTATTCCAGCAATAATGATTAACTTGTTTAAATGACAAGAAACGTTAGAGATGCTATTAGTTGGTGTTTAAAGAATGACATCAAGGTAATAGTAAAACCATTAACAAGAACAAGAAGACCAGAGGTTAAATTAGAGATACATAGAGAAGGAAGAATACAAATCGGAAAAGAAACATACAGACAAGACAAAAAGTTAGGAGATAAGATACAAGAGTTATACTTATACCTATATAAGACATTAAGATAATTTTTAGTTGATAGTTAGATAAAAGAGGGTTGCTTTATACAAAGTAATCCTTTTTTTGTTTTATAAAAAACACTTTATGCAATTAGAAGTTTCTATACCAAGTACACTTAAGGAAGTCAAGTTAAAAGACTATCAAGATTTTTTGTTAATAGAGAATCCAAACAATGACGATTTACTTAAATGTATCCTTAACATAAACACAAAAGAGTTAGGAAATATAAAAGACAAAGATGTAGATTATTTAATTAATCACATCAATAACTTATTTGATAAAGAACACGAGTTTATTCCTACGTTTAATTTAAAGGGTATTGTTTACGGCTTTATACCAAACCTAGACGATATTACCTACGGAGAAAATAAAGACATTACAAGCTACATAAATGAGTGGGGAAATATGCATAAAGCAATGGCTGTATTGTTTAGACCAGTTAAACAAAAGCAAACACACAGGTATTTAATACATGATTATGAGGGAAGCCATAAATATAGTGAGACAATGAAAGATATGCCTTTAGATGTTGTATTAGGTGCAATGGTTTTTTTTTACAATTTAACCAACGAATTGCAGGATTATATACCGAATTATTTGGAGAAGGAAGCAATGAAGGAACAGACGAAAGGAGTAATTTCTCACGAAAATGGGGTAGTTATTCAGAATTATACGCACTTGCTAAAGGAGACATTACAAGATTTAAAGAGGTTGCAAAGCTTCCGTTACACCAGTGCTTGATGTATTTAGCATTTGAAAAAGAAAAAGTAGAACTAGAATCAAGAATGATAAAAAGTAAATTTAAATAATATGCAAGGATTTTATAACCTATCTAACAAGATAAGAGAAACACTACAATTAGACCAATTTGTTAATACAGTAACCTATGGCGATATATTTGACGTAGACTTAAACAAGCAAACAATATTTCCATTATCACACTTTATGGTTAATAATGCAACAATGCAAAACAATGTTTGGAATTTTAGCTTATCGCTTTTATGTATGGATATAGTTGACGAAAGTAAGAATTTTGCAGAAGGTATACCAGAAGAATTTAGAGGTAATAACAATGAGCAAGATGTGTTTAACACACAGTTAGCTGTTGCTAATAGATTACTAGAGTTATTATTAAGAGGTGATTTATATGTAGATAAATACCAATTAAACGGTGACCCTTCATTAGTGCCTTTTGTAGATAGATTTGAAAACAAGTTAGCTGGATGGACTGTATCGTTCAATGTAATAATACCTAATGATATGACTATATGTTAAAGAACTTGCAAACAGAGTTACAATTTTTTGGTAAGTATGTTGTTCAACAATCAAGGTCAAATCTTACTAGACAAAAACATAATGTAAGTAGAAGTCTCTATAATAGTATTCATTACAAATTAGATGAAAAAAATGGAAACTTTGATTTATCTTTTATAATGGATTATTACGGAACATTTTTAGACAAAGGTGTAAAAGGTACTAAATCAAACTATGTAGAAAATTCAAATTCTCCTTATAGTTATAAAAATAAAAAGCCCCCAATGCAACCTTTAGCAGATTGGGCAAAAAAAAGAAATATAAGATTAAGAGATGATAAAGGTAAATTTAAAAAAGGTAATTATAGAACAATAGGATTTATATTACAGAATAGCATATTTGAAAAAGGTATAAGAGCAACAATGTTTTTTACTAAACCGTTTTTGGTAGCCTTTGATAGATATCCAGAATTATTAAGTAAAGCATTTGCACAAGACATTATAGACATATTAAAAGATAACAACAATGGGGAAAATATACGTTAGAAGTCCATACTTCGTAAAAATAACAAACACTAATTTAACATCAGCTAAAATTGAGATAATAATATATTCAGGAGCTGCAAACACTACTTGGCAAGGAAGCCCTCAATATACATTAACCTCAACAGCTATAAGCGAAAAAGTTATTTTTGAAATAGCTGAACTAATAAAGGATTATATAGATCCTTTGTTTGATGGTAGTTTTCCATCTTCGCCAGTTACAGCAACAGAAGCAACTACTATTTTTGTAGATTATAGAGTAACGGAATTTATATCTGAAAATGAAGAACCACCAAACACTCCTGTTTATGGAGAGAGAGCATTTTATGGATATGGATATTTTGAAGAAGGGGCAAGCCCCCAAAATGGTAGTTCAGTAATGGACTTACAGTCTAATAGTACTATTCTTAAAAACAAAAATGCAACAGTTACAATTCCTATTGATTCGACTACAGTAACTCAATTAATTTATAAAAATCAAGGTGCAACAATTTCAACTTATACTGTTCCAGCAACACCCAACATTCAAGACCAAATAATATACGTAACTAATACAGGTAATTATGACGTTGATTCTGCTGAAATAACAGACGGAGTTAAAACACAAACAATAACTATTGATTCCTATGAGAAATGTAAATACACACCTTACAAATTAGTCTTTATAAATAAGTTTGGTGCATATCAAGAAATATGGATGTTTGCTAATTCCAAGTTAAGTATGAATACTAGCGAAGAACAATACAAGTCTAATATTCTATCAGATGGAGTTTATACAGTAAACAACCCACAGATTAAATTACTAACTAAAAACGGAAATCAAAGATTAACTCTTAATAGTGATTATTATCCAGAGAGTTACAATGAAATATTTAGACAGTTGTTTTTAAGCGAGCGAGTATGGATAGAGTACAACGGCAAAACTACAGGTGTAAATATAGAATCTAAAAGTATTAACTATAAAACAAGCGTTACAGATGGTTTAATTAATTACACAATAGACGTAAGCTTTGCTTTTGATACAATAAACAACATAAGATAAATGCAAGTAGTAGAACTATATATAAGTAATACAAGAGTAGATTTATTTAAAGATGAAAGTGTAACTATTACAGATACCATTGTTAATGCTAAAGATGTTGCAAAAGTATTTACTGCTTTTAGTCAACAGTTTAGCTTACCAGCTTCATCTACTAATAATAAGATATTTAAGCATTATTATAATTGGAATATTAACAATGGTTTTGATGCAAGAATAAGAGTAACAGCAATACTTAAATTAAATGGAGTAGATTTTAAAATAGGTAAAGTTAAGCTTAACTCTGTTGCAATGAAAGACAACAAAGCTTATGCTTATAAGGTTGTATTTTTTGGAGAAACTGTAGCTCTTAATGATGTGCTAGGAGAAGATAAATTAGGTGCTTTAACCAATTTAAATCCAGCTACACCTCTTATTTATAACTCAAGTAATATAGAAGATTATCTTCAATTAAACCCAGCTACAAATGATATTATAGTTCCATTAATAACACACACTAAAAGACTTTATTATAAAACTAATGAAGATGAAGAAGGTAGTGGTAATTTATGGTATAGTCCAGGAACAGGAAATCCAAAAGATCATGGGGTTTTATATAGTGAATTAAAATATGCTATTAGAGTAGATACTATTGTACAAGCTATAGAATCGAATTATGGAATAACTTTTAGTAATGATTTCTTTGTTAATACAAATGCCCCCTATTATAACCTGTTTATGTGGTTACATCGAAAGAGTGGAGATGTAGGTAATGGCGATCAAGTGTCTACTTTTCCAACTTCTATTAATGGATGGACTGCTCCTGGTGGTGGTTCTGGAGATTGGGCAACTATGTCTAACATATCTACATTAACAGTCAAGCCAGACTTTCAAACATTTACAACTTCGCAAACATTATTACAATTGCAATTAAGCACAGGCAGTAGTGATGAATATGCAGTAGAAGTTTTGCAAAACGGAGTGTCTATCTATGCTGCAACAAATTTAACAGGAAACACCACTTTATCAAGTGGTTTTGGAACATCTAATGATTTAGGTTCTACAGCACAATCTGCTGGGGAATGGTCTGTAATAGTTACAGTTACAACAGGAATAGTTTTTACTAACATAGGGTGGACTGTAAGAAATGATGATGGGGGTGGCGCAACTCCAAATACATTTGATACATCCGATAATGGCACTTTTACTTGTGATACTAATTTTGAATTTGTTATAAGCCAACAAACACCAGATATAAAAATAATAGACTTTTTAACAGGTCTGTTTAAATTATTTAATCTTGTTGCTTATACAAAAGAAGATGGCACTATATATGTAAACACTTTAGATAGCTTTTACGCCACTTCTACCACTTATGATATAACCAAGTACATTGATGTTAATACAAGCTCTGTAGATGTCGCGTTGCCTTATAGAGAAATTAACTTTACTTATAAAGGGTTAAAGACTTTTTTAGCTGCACAATGGGAACAAATTAATATAGCAAAATGGGGTGCAGAATCGTTTAATGGAGATGGCAATTTAGATGGAGGCACATATAGTGTTGTTGCTCCTTTTGAGCATATGCAATTTGAAAGGCTTGTAGATTTAAACGATGTAACAGGTTCAACTTTAACAACTGCTATGTATGGTTATTGTACAAATGAAAATCAAGAACCTTATATTGGTAGTCCAATTTTGTTTTATCCTATTTTAAAAACTGGAGGGGCAACAACTACAATATCTTTTTTACAAACTCCAAATACTCATATAGCATTAAGCTCTTATGTATTGCCTTCTAATAGCGTTGCTTTAGCAGCTTCTACAAGTACTGCAAATATAAACTTTGGTAATATGATAAATGAGTACACAGGTCTAAATAATTATACAGGAACACTTTATAATAATTACTATAGTAGTTATATAGAAAACTTGTTTTTGCAAGGTTCAAGATTAGTTAAATACACAGCTTACTTACCATTAAGCATTATTCTTAATTATACACTAGCAGACATATTTGTAATCAACGGACAACAATTTAGAATCAATAGTTTAAACATAAACTTAACTAATAATAAAAGTCAAATAGAACTTATAACACACAATTCAGAAACAACTACTATTGATGAAGTACTAGCCGAAAATAATGATTATTTAATAACTGAAAATAGGTTTAATATAATAACAGAATAGATATGACAATATTAAAATTATTAAACATTGATAAGTTTTACGGAGTAAGTAAAAACATAGAAATAGCCAAAGGCAAAAACAAATTACCAGAAACAATAAAAGAAGGATTCAAACAAGTTAAAAGACACATAAAATGGCAGAAACGTATATCTTAAATTTTGAAGCTAACACATCTAAAGCAGTTAAGAGCGTAGATAAGTTAGATGATTCAATAAAAGACACTTCTAAAAACACAAAAGAACTAGAGGGTGACATGAGTGGTTTAGACCAAGCGTCTGGAGGAATGATAACTAAATTTCAAGGTTTAAAGAAAGGTTTAAAAAGTGTTATATTAGGTTTTAAGTCTATGAAAGTGGCTATTATAGCTACAGGTATTGGTGCTTTACTAATAGCAGTTACAGCTTTAGGAGCTGCGTTTACAAGTTCAGAAGAAGGGCAAAACAAGTTTAATGCAATAATGGCTGTTATTGGCTCGGTTACTGGTAATTTAGTAGATATACTTGCAAGTCTTGGTAATGCAATTATAGATGTTTTTACAAATCCATTAGAATCTATAAAAAAATTCAAAGACTTTATAATTCAAAACATAACTAATAGATTTAATGCTATAATTGATACACTTGGATTTTTAGGTAGTGCATTTAAAAAAGTGTTTAGTGGAGATTTTTCTGGTGCAATGGATGATGCAAAAAAAGCTGGTAGTTCTTTTGTTGATTCTTTAACTGGTGTTGAAGATAGTTTAAATAAAATTGGTGCTGCTTCCAAAAAAGCTTTGGATGAATTTCGTGCTGATGCTAAAAAGGCAATGGACATATCTGCACAAAGAGCAAAAGCTGATTTACTTGAAAGAGATTTAATTGTAAAAAGAGCAGAAGCAGATAGAAAAAGAGCCGAGTTATTAGAAAAAGCAGTAGACAAACAAAACTTCTCAACAAAGCAAAGAATAGAATTTTTAGAAGAAGCTGCTAGATTAGAAGAAGAAATAACTAACAAAGAAATACAAGCAGCAAGAATAAGGCTTAAAGCCAAACAAGAAGAAAATAAATTATCTGGGTCTAAAAAAGAAGATTTAAACGAAGAAGCAACATTAAAAGCAGAGCTTATAAGATTAGAAACTGCAAAGCTTACTAAACAAAAAGAAGTAACAAGTCAAACTATTGCTTTAAGAGCTGAAGAATTAGCTACAATAAAACAAAACAATCTAGATATTGAAACTGCAGAAAAAGAGCATCAGGACAACTTAAAAAAAATAAAAGATTTTACAGTTGTAGATGAGTTTAAAAGAAGGCAAGCCGCACATCAAGCCATTGATGATGAGTATAAAGCTTTACAGCTACTTGCACAAGAGAATTATGAAGCTAACTTGATACTTGCAAAAGATAATGATGAAAAAATATTAGCTGCACAAACAGAGAAAGATAATGCTCTATTTGATTTAGAATTTGCATTTTATGAAAAAAAAGAAATTTTGCAAAAAGGGTTTGATAAGGTAGATTTAGCTGCAGAAAAATTAAAAGCTGATAAAGAAATAGAATTAGACGAAAGTGTACAAAGCGCAAAGCTAGGAATAGCTAAAAATACTATGGCTTTAATTGGAGAAATAGCTGGAAAAGGAAGCAAAATAGGAAAAGCAATGGCTATTGGTCAAGCAACTATAAGTGGTTATGAAGGTGTACAAAATGCATATACAACAGCACAAAAAAGTCCAATAACAATAGGCTTTCCAGCATATCCTGTTATTCAAGCAAGTTTGGCTGGAGCATTTGCTGCTTTAAATATTGCAAAAATTGCATCTACTAAACCAACAGGCTCAAGTGGAACAGGGGGTTTAAGTGCAACTGGTTCTGCACCTCAACCTCAAGCACCTTCATTTAATATAGTAGGGCAAGGAGCTGGAAGTCAAATAGCTTCTGCATTAGGAGAACAACAACAAACACCAGTACAAGCTTTTGTAGTAAGTCAAGATGTAACAACTGCACAAAGTTTAGAGAATGGAATTATTCAAGGTGCTACTCTAGGAGGATAATATAACAAAAAACATATTTAATTGTTTATAAAAAAAGAATTATGGATATTATAGAATTAGTAATTGATGATAATGAAGAATTTTCTGGAATAGAAGCTATTTCGGTAGTTGAATCTCCAGCAATAGAAGAGGACTTCATAGCACTAAAAGACCAGAAGCAAATAAGACTTGCAGAAATAAGTAAAGAAAAAAGACTACTTATGGGAGCAGCCTTAATACCAGAAAAACCTATTTACAGAAAATCAGGTGACCACGAGTTTTATATTTATTTCTCTAAAGATACAGTAGCTAAAGCATCGCAAATGTTTTTAAAACAAGGCAATCAAGGAGAGGCAACAATGGAACACGCTTCTGAAAAGCTATCTGGAATGACTGTTGTTGAGTCTTGGCTAGTAGAAGATGATATACACGATAAATCTAGAAAGTATGGTTTAGAGATGCCAATAGGGACTTGGATGGTTGCTATGAAAGTAGACAACGATGATATTTGGAATAATTACGTTAAAGAAGGAAAGGTAAAAGGTTTTAGTATTGAAGGTTACTTTGCTGATAAACTAAACAGACCTCAAGACAAACAAAAAGACCAATTAAGTAAAGAAGATAAACTACTAAACGAAATAATAGATGTACTCAAGGAATCAAACACCAACACCAAGTAGAACAAGCCCACAAGGAGGCAAACGAGGATGCTTATGTAAAGACAACACATACAACTCTAAATGTTGTAATGGAGACTTACAGAATCAAGGCATAGGCAACACTACAGGACAAAATAGTTGAATTTACAACAACTAATAACTAAAATTGTTTTATAAAAAAGTAAATACTTAAATTAATATATATGAACTCAAAAGACACCCTTAAAAAAGTGAAAACTTTATTAGGTTTAGAAGTTCAGTTAGAAGAGAGAAAGTTGGAAAACGGAACTCGCTTTGAAGCTGATTCATTTGAAGCTGGTAAAGAAATCTTTATTGTAACAGATGAAGATGAAAGAATTGCTGTACCACAGGGAGAATACCTTTTAGATGATGGCATGACTGTTGTCGTTGAAGAAGATGGTATTATTTCTGAAATCAAAGAAGCAAAAGAAGAAGAAGTAGAAGAAACTGTTGAAGCACCTGTTGTGGAAGAAGTTGAAGCTGCTGAAGAAGCTGACGTTGCTGATTGGAAAGGTATGGAAATTAGAATTAAAAATCTTGAAGATGCTATTGCTGATTTAAAATCAAAAATGGGAGAAAAAGAAGATTTTAGTTCTAAAGATGCTGAAGTAGAATTATCTACTGAAGTAAAACCTATTAAACATAACCCAGAGGCTAAAAGTCAAAAAGAAATGCACCTTTATTCTCAAAACAAACCAATGAGTACTCAAGACAGAGTATTTGCTAAATTATTTAACAACAATTAAAACTTTAAAATTATGTCAAAAAAGATAGACCTTGCGACTACAGTAAACATTACTTCAACTTATGCTGGAGAATTTGCTGGAAAGTACATCTCGGCTGCTTTATTAAGCTCGAGTACAATTGAAGACGGTGGTGTTACTGTAATGCCTAACGTAAAATACAAATCAGTTATTCAAAAAGTAGAAACTGGAACATTAATTGCAGACGGAACTTGTGATTTCTCTGCTTCATCTAACGTTAATTTAACTGAAGTAGTTATCCAACCAGAAGAATTTCAAGTAAACTTACAATTATGTAAGTCGGATTTTATCAACACTTGGGAAAGCATTCAAATGGGATATTCTGCATTCAATCCAAATGGATTACCAACATCATTTGCTGATTATTTAGTTGGTTACGTAGCATCTAAAGTAGCTGCTGCAAACGAAACTAATATATGGACTGGTAATTTAGGTGGCGCACAAGCTGGAGAGTACAATGGACTTGAGACTCTTGCCGCTGCTGATGCAACTGTTATTGATGTTGCTGGAGCTGTTGCTTTAACTGCTACTAACATTATCGATAAAATGCAAGCTGTTGTGGATTTAATTCCTAACGCACTTTTTGGAAAAGAAGATTTAAGATTATATGTATCTAACAAAGCTGCTAAATTATACATTAGGGCTTTAGGTGGATTTACTGCAACTATTGGTGCTTCAGGTACTGATAACAGAGGTACACAATGGTATAACAACGGAAGTTTATCTTTCGGTGGAATACCAGTATTTGTTGCAAGAGGGATGTCAGATGATACCATGCTAGCCTCGGAATCCAGTAATTTATTTTTCGCAACTGGTCTTTTATCAGACTACAACGAAGTAAGAGTAATTGATATGACACCAATGGACGGAAGTCAGAACGTAAGACTTGTAATGAGATTTACTGCTGCTGCTGCTATCGGAGTTGGTGCTGATGTAGTTTACTACGCTGGATAATTAAACTAATAAGGGGAGGCTAAAACCTCCCTTTATATTATTAACTTTAAAAACTTAAACTTATGGCATGTGATATTACTGCTGGAAGATTAGAGCCTTGTAAAGACTCGGTTGGAGGGATAATAGCAATCTACATTTCAAATTATACAAGTGGTTTATTAGGAACTGCTACATTTGGTACAAATGATGAGATTACTGGATTTGCTTCTGCTCTTACTTTTTACAAATACGATTTAAAAGGTGCTAACTCTTTTGAACAAACAAACGAAAACTCAAGGGAAAATGGAACTTCTTTCTGGACACAAACTGGAACGATAGTTTTGAAAAAACAAGACCTTGCTACTCGTAAAGAATTAAAATTATTAAGTTATGGTAGACCTCAAATAATCGTACAAGATTATAATGGGAATTACTTTTTAGCTGGAATTGAAAACGGATGTGAATGTGCTGTGAATACGGCGACTGGAGCAGCTATGGGAGATTTAAATGGTTATAACATAACTTTTACTGGAACTGAAAAGCAACCAGCTTATTTTGTAGCTTCTTCAATTATTGGAGATACTACTAATACGGTTGTTGTAGTAGGAACTTAATTTTTATTAATTTTTCTTAAATTAAGGGTATTCTTCGGATTACCCTTTTTTTATATAAAACACTTTTGCCCTTTTTTTGTTATTTAAAAAAGCTTTTAATGATAATACTAACAACAAGTGCTAGCGCACAACAAATAAAGTTTATTCCACGTGAATATACGGCAGATAGTATTGTTATTACAGACCAAGACACAAACAAACCAGTAACATACTCTGGTTTAACATTTACTACTGATAGATACTATTTGCAAGGGAATGTAACGTTTAGTCCTGTATTAAAAGAAGGAACATTTTATACTATTTCTGTTTTAAATGGAACAAGTGTAGTGTATAAAGACAATATATTTTGTACTGACCAAACTATTAGTACTTATAGTATTAATGATGGTGTATATACAAAACACACAACAACTAACGAATACGTGGTATTATGAGCGAATTTTTCGTAACAAAACTAGCAGCATATACAGCACCAGAGGTTGTAGAGTTAAAAAACAAAGATTGGGTACAATATGGAATAGATAATAACTATTTTAACTACATAATTGATGTAAACAACAACTCAACGACTAATAGAGCTATTACAATAGGTATTTCTAATATGATTTACGGTAAAGGTCTTGCAGCACACAATGCAGACAAAAAACCAGAGCAATATGCTCAAATGATGTCATTATTTAAGAAGTCTGATTTAAGAAAATTCATAAATGACTACAAAGTACTAGGAATGGCTGCATTTCAGTTAGTTTATCAAGATGGTAAAGTAAAACAGGTACACCATTTTCCAATGGAGACATTAAGAGCAGAAAAATGCAATGATGAAGGAGAAATCGAGGCTTGGTATTACTCTAACCACTGGGATAATTTAAAACCTAGTCATAAACCAGAAAGAATCCCAGCTTTTGGGTTTGGTAAAGCTAATGGTGTTGAAATGTACGTTTTAAAGCCTTATGAAGCTGGAAAGTACTATTATAGTAGTCCAGACTGGTCTTCTGCGATGCCTTACGCTGTTTTAGAGGACGAGATAGGAGATTACCTTATAAATGACTGTATCAATGGTTTTAGTGGCACAAAAGTTGTGAATTTTAACAACGGTGTACCAGATCCCGATAAGATGCAATCAATTAAAAGTGATGTATTAAACAAATTAACTGGAAGCAGAGGAGAAAAGGTAATTGTTGCATTTAATAACAATTCTGAATCCAAAACTACAATAGATGACATTCCATTAAACGATGCACCAGCTCATTATCAATATTTAGCTGATGAGTGCTTTAGAAAACTAATCGTTGGTCATAGGGTTACCTCTCCAATGCTTCTTGGTATTCGTGAAGGAAACGATGGACTTGGAAACAATGCCGAAGAAATTAAAGTAGCGACACAGTTATTTGACAATATAGTTATACAATGCTTTCAAGACCAAGTTGTAGAGTGTATAGACCAAATTTTAGCAGTTAATAAAATTGCATTAGAGCTATACTTTAAAACTCTTAAACCGATTGAGTTTAG
>Ga0209337_1002402_pt1 | contig 13586 bp, 27 predicted proteins | sample LinPmetageLP53_FD_184044 | JGI IMG/M metagenome (GOLD analysis project Ga0209337, IMG submission 184044) | Marine viral communities from the Pacific Ocean - LP-53 (SPAdes) (version 2) | ecosystem: Environmental > Aquatic > Marine > Oceanic | place: Pacific Ocean | collected 2010-02-08
GTCCAAGCTTACCATACTTAGCAAGGAAAGAAGCTTTCTCTCTCTCTTGCTTGTCAATTAATTTTTGCCAAGTCATTACTTCACCTGTTTCTGTGTTTTGTTCCACTCAAACTCGAGCGCTTCTTTGGTTAAATCACTTACATCAAGTAAAGCTTTTATTCCTATCTCGACTGTACCCCTGGCTGTCTCGCCTAGCTTATCCAGGTTGTCAAAGTTAGCCAGGACAAGCTCAAACTGAGACTTCCTGGATTTCTTCTTTTCCTGGTAAAGTTTAAGGGTCTGCACCAGTTCAGTGCTAAACATTCCAGCCGTACTTAAAACATCTTTGAACTCTCCGTTATGCCAGACAAGCCTATACCCTTCTTTTAGTTCTGGCTCTGGCTCCTGTGGGTGTACGCTCATGTCAATCTCAGGTTTCTTTTTCTTTGGCTTTTCGTCCGGTGCATCCGGCAAGCCTTCGCCCTGGTAAATATATAAAGCTAAACCGTGCATGGCGATTGCTTTCACAAAACATCTTTGCCTGGCATCGTTGATCGCTCGAGCGTCTGGGTTTTTGATGGCCCGATTGTTATTGTCCATCACTGCAAGCCAAGCCATATGCGTAATGCCATCTATTGTGACACTGCATCTAACCTCGCGGCTGTTGTCTGGATAAACAATATCCTCGAGCAACTCATAGTTTGCATCTTCGGTATTGTTCTTAACGTGCTTCCAGGCGTGCGCCCAGGACAAATAATCAAAGCGCCCTTTCTTTTCCTTATCGTCATTTACATTTAAAGCCGAAAGTGTTTTCCAAGTCTTATTCATTTTAACCTCACATTGATTGATTGATTTCCTACCTTGGGCCTGGCCCCTGGTACTGGTTCGCCATCGTCCAGGATCTTCTTGATTGCCTGAACGTCTGGTTTAGATGTTGTTATTTTCAGCTGCGTTGGCACTTGGGCCTCGTCAACTATCTCCACAGACCATCGCGGTTTCGTTACACTGACAGTTGCCAGGGCATGGGGTACTTTCTTTTGACCCATTGCCTGGAGCAGCTGCAACATTACTTGCCTGGTTGCATCTTGCCTGGCAATAAGTGTGCTGGCACGTTTTCGATACAGATCGATCAGCTCCTTGACTGCTTTCTCCTGGACTTTCATCTCCTGATCTTGCTGTATTAGTTTGCCCAGGACATCCATTGCATCTGTCTCACCGTCAAGAGTGTCCAGGAAAGTATCTTCATCATCTCCGCACATTTCCCTGATGCTATCAGCTAATCGCCTGATCTCTTCGTATTTAATAAACATAATTCCAACCCTTCTCTGTTATTTGCCAAACTATCTCAGTGTTTCCAAACTCATTTTTGCGCCTTGTTTCTGTGTCAAGAATACAATTTATTTCTTGCAATTCTGTTAAGCGTGGCCTTACACTGAGGATGGATAGCCCGAGGTTCTTTGCAAGCTCACTGCCTGTTACAGGTTTTTCCAGCTGTGACATTCCGCAAAGAATTAGTAATCGTCTCCCGACTACCCTTGGAGCCACCTTGTGCGCTGCCGCAATCTCCGTATCGGAGCCATCGCGGTGGTGCATTTTTTTTATTTCAACTTGATCAATCATTTTCTTCTTCCTCCTCTAAATCAAAAAACCTCATAACTATTTCGTCTGGGTCTTGCTCAAAGTCTGTGAGCCGTTCACAATCTACTTTAGTTTCTTTTATGGCGCTGTGAATAAGCGCGATCAATTCGTCAGCTGTCATGCTAAAACTCCCGCTATTATTAACCATAAGTAAAGTGTGCCGAACAAGCACACCCCACCAACTACTGCTTCAATCCAATCTCTCATTGCTCATCCAATTCTTTGAAAAGTTATTGCCCATCAAAAACTCAGGCGTTAATCGAAACTCCTCCATCTCACTGATCTTGAAGCCTCGGTTATCTTCCAGGGTCAAACCTCCTACCTGGTCAAACTTAATAATTTTTTTCCATTTACCTGGCCAGAGATCGACTCCCTGTTTGATCTTGGCCTTACCAATGTAAGTTTGCCAGCTTGGGTTTCGCTCCAGGTGAGAATTAATCTCCTGGTAAAGTTTAGACTTAGTCATGCAATTCCTCCTCTACTTCTGATATTGCTATGAAACATTCACTGAACTCTTGTTGACCAAGCAGCTCGTTTTGTTTCTTCAAGGCAGCCTGGCGAGTTTCGAACTCGCCTATTGTCCTGGTTCCATGTTCACAAAGTTTATAAAGAATATATTTCAGTGTTACACCTCCAACTGATAATGTTTGTTCCATTTGCCGATGTTGATGCTCATGAAGTAAGCGCTATCGAAGTAGTCGGTCATCATGTCATCATTGTTGTAGTACAGCGTTCCTCTCATCGCATCCCTCAACTCGTTCAAGAATTGATCGACAATGTGAATTGTGGGGTTCAATTCTATCTCACTTTGAGTAGCGTATCGGTATGGGTTCTCCTGGTAAGATCCCTCGATTGGGTGGAAGGTTCTGCCTGTCATCTCGCAATGTTCCTGGGCGTTCTCGTTAGCCTTGCCAATGAAATCGATCGGACCCTGGCTAATTGTTACGCACAAAGAAGTGCGGTTCGGGGTAGAGATAGAGCCTTTGCAACCAAACTTTTTCAACACGTTGTTGATGCCTGGTGCAAGCTCTCTTTTCATTTCCTGGGTAATGTATGCCATGTTATATTTCCTCCTGGTTACCAATTTAAGGGTTTCTCATCCCCAGTAATGGGGCAATCAAAGCAGCCATCTGCATTGATATCTTGCTTGTGATCTTGCTTTAAGATCTCATAAAATTCTTTTTCGTTGTTGGCCTCGATCATGCCGAAGCTAACTCCGTATTCGCTCTCTAATTGAAAATGATACTCGTGCATTATATTTCCTCCTGGTCATATTTGTTGTGCCACTGGGCGCAAGCGGCTGCATCTGAAAAGTTGATTAATGGTTTGCCCTGGAACCATCCCCACTTACCTTCGGTGGGAGCGTGAACAACCAGGTATTCCATGTTGTCTACATGATGGACCTGGTATTCTCCGCAGCTGTATTTGTGTGCTGTCATTATTAAATCTCCTTCCTGTCAAACAATGGCAAGCCGAAGGTCTGGGCCTCGGCAATGTGAAGTACCTGGCTAGGAGTAGGAACACCCAAGTCGAGAACAACCTGGATTCTTTTTCTCCTATCCCTAAACTCAGTGATGTTTTTAATACCGCCCTGGTCCAAGACTTCGTCACCGAAGATTGTTTGAACGTGAGTCCTGGTGAAAACCATGTAAACCTTTTTGGGGTTGGCGATCTCTTTAACAAACTTTTGGACTGTCACACCTTTGACATGATCATGTTCCAACTGGTCATACTCAACGCCTAACCTGTCTAACATCCTGGTCATTTGGTAAGTGTGCAAGCCGCCCTTCCATCTGGCGCTGTATTCATGTTTCTCTTTGAGAAAGTTTCGATACAAGGTAAAAGTCTCAGTCAAACTTTTTCCGGCAGCTACCGCAGTAGCAAGCACACCGCAGTGTGGGCCTCGAAAACTATCCTGGGGAAGTGCGAACATCATTTTTGGTCTCCTAAACAATTAAAGTTTCTAATTTTGCCACGAGATCTTTTTTATCCCAGGCTCTAGCAATTCTTTTGCCGCCATCAACAGCAACCCACCAGCCACCAATTTTTCTGACCTCGATGTTTTCGTGTCCTTTGACAACCCATTCGGCAGAAGTAGTACCGAAGCCGTTGCCCATCCATCCGGTCGCTTTGGCTTTTGTCAGTGTTACCATTTTTGACTCCTAAACTATTGACTTACAACTTGAAGGTAATACTGATACCGGATAGTGTCAAGTGGTGTCACATAAAAAAAGGTAAAAAAAATGGTCAAGCGCAAGCAAGTCATTGAAAACAATGAAAACTTAATTAACTTTACCACCAGGATTGCGAGTCGAATAAAGAAAAAACTGGTGGATTACTCAGAAAAGCATGGTCAATCCCAGGCAATGGTCATCAGTGAATTGATCGATCATCACCTACCAGGCCAGGACAAACCAGGGATTTCCCTGGCTCCACCACCGTACCAGGAAGATGATACTTCGGTCGAGCGCCTGGCTTCAAGGGATGAGATGGTCAAGTGGATTCGATCTCATGAGGATTGATGTTTGGATGACAGGTCAACCGATTGGAAAAGGTCGGCCCAGGTTCACCAGGCAAGGCAGAGCATACACCCCAGCAAAAACCAGGGATTATGAAAAGCGCCTGGCAGCTGTTGGAAGTGATAAAATGGTAGAGCTGGGCCTCGATCCAATCACCGCACCTTGCAAGGTTCATGTCCTGGCACAGTTCGAAGTACCTAAATCATGGTCTAAGAAGCGCAGAGAAGCTGCCTGGTTACGGGAAGTGTTCCCTGGTAGGCCGGACATCGATAATGTTGCAAAGATCGCCTTAGACTCGCTAGATGGCGTAATGTTTGAAAACGATTCCCAGGTATATCAGCTGACAGCCACGAAGAAGTACGGAGCGCCAATGATAATAATTACGATAGAATGGAACGATGCTACCACCGAAAGCTAAAAACCAGGACCTGAGAAACTACTCAGTGATTCCAATCCAGGCAGCAATGGACAAGCAGCTACATGGTACAGCTGCGCTATCTCTCCTGGTGGTTATCTGTACCTATACTGATCAGCTGGGTGTGACCTGGGTAAGCCAGGACAGACTAGCCGTTGACCTGGGCGTATCGAGAACAGCTATCGCCAAACAAATGAGAAGGCTGCGCGACCTGGGATATATTGTCTACGCAAAGAAAAGATCCAAGTACCAAAAGACAACCAGTGTAAGAGTTGTATTCCCAACAGCTCCCCAGGACGAACAGGAAGCCAAAGCAAACCTAACAGCTGGATCACAGATTGCCCTGGAAGAAACAAGACAAGCAGCTGCCCAGGAACAGAAACAACAATTCATTAAATCATACAAACTTAATAAAAAAGAACCTGTGGATAACTCTACCACCTGTGACCCCCAGAGGTCACACCAACCTGTGACTTCCAGAGGTCACACAGAACGAGACAATAGAACGTATATTAATAATATATATAATGATGATGCTAGACACTTTTCTGCATTGTTTTTAAAAATATGTAATGAGTATGGAACACCAAGATCTGTCAATGATAAGGATCTGGTGGTCATTGCCAGGTGGATCAGGGAAGGTCTGACAATGCCGATGTGGTCCGAGATACTAACAAACCATGCTACATATTGCTATAAGAACAGGAGGGATCTAGCCAGGGGAATAGGATACTTCCAGGTTCCAGTGTCGAAAGCCCTGGGCAGATCGAGCAACGTCCAGGCTAACCAGGCAATCCGAAACATCGTAAAGAATACCAGGATATAATGCTATTTAAGTACCAATATGATACAAACATACGACCTAAAACAGCTAAGTCATTGATTGCATTGCATAAAACATTTAACATAATAACTATTATGCGAAAAGCACGGCAAAGTGACCCCTTGGCCCCCACCCCCTCGCGCTGTATGTGTAGTGTACCACATAAATATTTTCTGGATTTTTCCCAAAAGAAATGCGATACCGAATAACAGGAAGGAACTAAAATGAAAAAAATGTATAACGTAGTACAAGGTCAGAAACGCAGGAGTGATCCTGAGAAATCTGATTGGGTTAAGTTGGGTATAGCCTTTGAGGATAGCAAGGGTATGCGTATAAAGTTAAATGCGTTGCCGATACCTAACCAGGAAGCTGAGATCTGGTTGAGCCTGTTTCCGATGGACGATAAGGGCAAAGTTGATAATCAATCTTCTCAGCAAAATAATAATGCTGGCAAAGATTTTGAAGATGAGATCCCATTTTAATGGCCAGAACCAGGCAAACCCCTATTGGCCGCTTTGGTGGTGTTAGGGTTGCCCAGCGTAGGGTTAAGACCAGCGCGACATTAGAACAGAATAAGGAAGCTGTTGCCCAGGAGTTAATCGCCCTGGGTACAACTTCTATTACTGAGATAATGAATTTAGATGGTACGATGAAAGATCCGAAGGATATTCCGGATTATGCTTTGAGAGCTATCAAAAAGATAACGCCCATGCCGGATGGTCGTGTTGGTATTGAGATGCACGATAAGGTTTCGGTGTTGCGTGTCCTGGCAAAAGCAGCTGGGTTTCTGGATAGTCCTGATCAGGAAAGTGATAAGCCATCGATCGTAGGAATTAATATGAAGGGTCCGGAACCTATCGAGGATGCGGAGGTAATTGATGAGAAAGATAGAGATTGACGAAGAAATGCCAATATCGGTTGGCGTAAAATATAGCGCAGCATACTTTTCCCATAGAATAAAATGCCTGGAAGCTGCATTAGAAGAAATAGAACGTGTAGCTTTGGCTAGTGATGGGGTAGCGTTTTACGCAATGGTAGCTCGTAAAGGGTTGGACGGAGAGTTTGATTATGACGGACTTAGCTAGGCTAGAGGTTGCCGTTTATATGCTCGAGGAAAGAATTAAATCTCTTGAGGGTTCATTGAGAAAGATTAGGGATACGGCCAAAGTATATAATGACGTAGAAGAATCCTGGCATATCGAGCAATTGGCAGAAGAAGCGTTGAAGGAAAAAAATGAGCGAGATCCCCAGCCTTGATTTAAACTTTGAGAACAGTCCGACTGTTTGGAAGTTTTTACATGACCAGAGTTTTATTAGGGGATTGATGGGTCCGGTTGGATCTGGTAAGTCCTACGGGTGCGCGGCCGAGATAATGTTAAGGGCGGTCAGGCAAAAGCCATCTCCTAGAGATGGGATCAAGTACTCGCGTTTTGTCATCGTGAGGAACACATATCCCGAGCTGCGTACAACGACTATCAAAACCTGGCAAGAATTATTTCCCGAAGATGTGTGGGGTGGTATGCGCTGGCAACCACCTATTTCGCATCATATTAAGATCCCAACCAGGGGCGATATCCCAGGCATCGATTGTGAAGTGATATTCATGGCGTTGTCTTCTCCGCAAGACGTCAGAAAATTATTATCATTGGAGCTAACTGGTGCTTGGGTCAATGAAGCTAGAGAGCTGCCCAAAGCAGTAATCGATGGATTGACGCACAGAGTTGGCCGATATCCTACAAAAATGGATGGCGGTCCGACCTGGTATGGCATTTGGATGGATACAAACCCACCAGATAGCGATCATTGGTGGCATGAGGTAGCAGAAAAGCACCCGATCAAGGGAAGTTTTCCCTGGACGTTTTTCAGACAACCAGGTGGCGTATTGCAAGCTGCACCGGATGAAGTGCCGGATGATAATCCCGATGCCCAGGGCTTTGTGTTTTCCGGAGCGAAATGGTGGCGTGTTAATGAAAATGCTGAGAATGCTAACAATCTGCCACCAGGTTACTATCAACAGCTGCTTGGTGGGAAGAATTTAGATTGGATTCGATGTTATGCCCAGGGAATGTATACATTTGTCCAGGAAGGCAGACCAGTTTGGCCTGAGTATGATGATGAGTTGATGTCGGGTGATGTGGAGGTAGATCCATATTATCCAATACAAATCGGTGTGGACTTCGGTTTAACTCCGGCAGCTGTCTTTGGTCAGCGTACTCAAGGCGGTGCGTGGCGTGTTTGCGATGAGCTGGTCACGTTTGACATGGGGCTTGAACGATTTGGTCAGGAACTCCTGGGAAGAATAGCAGAACGGTATTCTAAGAATGAAATCCTGATATGGGGTGATCCTGCTGGTAATAAACGTGATGAGATCTATGAGGTTACGGCCTTCGATCATCTAAGATCGATAGGATTTAAAGCACAACCAACAGATAGCAATGCTTTCCAGGTCAGGCGTGAGGCTGGTGCTTCCCCAATGTCCAGGCTTGTAGGCGGTAAACCAGGGCTAGTTGTCGATAAAAAATGTTTAAGGTTGCGTAAATCACTAAGCGGTGGGTATTTTTTCAAAAGGCAAAGCTTGGGCGCTGGTCAGGAAAGATTTAAAGATGCGCCAGTAAAGAACGAACATTCGCACTGTGGTGATGCTTTTGGCTATCTCATGTTAGGTGGTGGTGAGCAAAGACGCTTACGAAGAGGATCGTATGGGTCTACGTTTAAACAGGGGTCATATACTGCGAATAGCGACTTCAGCGTGTTTTAATGGGCCTGATACAGCTTCCTACGTTCAAAATGAGGCCGGACGAACAGATCGTGCCGCTACAATACAATCATCTTCTAAGCATAGACCTGGGGCCACACGAAAAAGAGTATGCCGATAGTATTTCTGGGTATTTAGATTATGTTTGGGAAAACTCTGAGCATGGCTGGAGCTGGGCAGCTATCGGTCGAGGCAAAGTTATTTGCGTGTTTGGCGTAAGAGATGTTTGGCCTGGTGTAGTGGAGGCATGGTTCATTCCAGGCGAAGGTCTAGAAAATCACACAAGGTCAACTTTGATAGGAGCAAGAGCGCTTTTAGGCCAGGTTATGGCTACATCTGGTATCAGAAGGATGCAGATTTTTGTAAAATCACAACATATGGTGGCATTAAGGTTTGCCAAAGCACTACATTTTGAGGTAGAGTGTAAACACAGAAAGTTTGGCCCAGAGGGGGCTGACTATTATTCTATGGTAAGGTTTGAGTAAATGGGTGGAATTTTTAAGAAAAGGCCAGCACCAGTTGCGGCAGCACCAGCTGCTACACCAACAGAAGAAGTAATCGATCGGCAAGAAGAAAGAGCCGAGGCGCAAGAGACAACTCAAATGCAGGGCGCACAAAAGCGCAGACGTTTGAAAAGAACTGGCGGTATGAGATTATTATTTTCACCTCTCAGGCAAGAAGGTGCTGCTATGAATGAAATTAAGAAAAAGCTTGGCGGCTAGTCATGGCTAAGAAAACAACAAAGAAAAAGTTTTCTTTTTTCTCTACTGAACCAAAAAGTATGTCCGAGGGATATGCTCAGTATACCGGAATGCAAATAGCAGCCGGAGGTGGCCCACCTGGTAGTGAAAAGTTTACGGCCAGCAAAAAAAGCAAATTTGGATTTACGCAAGCCAAAGACGATTTCTTAATGGACATAGGCGTTAAGAAAAAAGGCATAGACTATTATGCCAGGCTAGACGATCGAATAAAACGTGGCCGAGAAGCATCGAAAAATCTTGGTAAAGATCTTAGAGGAAACCCAGCTACAGATCGCAGCGCAGCGGCAAGAGGCGAAACCGCAGCTGAACGTGCGGCAAGATTAAAAAAAGAAGCCTTGGAAAAACGAAAGACCGAAGGCAAGGAAAGACGTAAGAAGTTTTATAAACAAAAGGACGAAAGGTTAGCAAAGTTAAAAGCTAAACTTTTGAATTTAGCATGACAAAAATTAAAGAAGATCCAAGAGTATTTCATAGAGATGAGGCAGACCCGAAAAGGGCAAGAAACGAGAAGGGTCACCTAGTCGCGGATGACCCTTCCACTCCCGAAGTCAATGAAGCGTGGGAAGGTGGCAAGGCTCCAAAGGAAAAAGCCCCCAAGAAAAAGGCAAAGCCTCGTGGTAAAAAAAGTACATCAAAATCCTAAAGGCGGTTTAAACTCTGCTGGTCGGGCCTTCTTTAATCGGACAACAGGCTCAAAACTAAAAGCTCCGGTAAAGACAGGCGATAACCCTCGCCGAGCGTCCTTCCTGGCTCGAATGGCAGGGAACTCTGGGCCGGAGCGTGATAGCAAGGGGCGACCTACTAGGCTGCTCTTATCCCTCCGCGCCTGGGGTGCTTCTTCAAAAGCAGATGCCAGAAAGAAAGCAGCGTCTATAAGTAAACGAAACGAGAGTAGAAATGCCTAAGTTAAATGTAAAAGAAGTGATGGGTCGTGAGGCAAAAGCACAGGCTCGAAAAGATGAATGGCGTTCAATCTATGAAGATTGTTATGAGTTTGCTCTGCCACAAAGAAATTTATATGGCGGTTATTACGAAGGTAAAACTCCAGGCAAAAACAAAACACAAAGAGTTTTTGATAGTACGGCTGTATCATCTACAAAAAGATTTGCGAATAGGATGCAGTCCGGCCTTTTCCCACCAATGCGTAAATGGTGTAGGCTAGAACCAGGTTCAGCTGTTCCAGATGATGAGAAAGAACGAGCGCAAGAAATACTTGATGCCTATGTGGATATTATGTTTGACCAGCTACGGCAGACAAGCTTTGACCTGGCAATGGGTGAGTTTCTCTTAGATCTATCTGTAGGCACAGCGGTTATGATGATTACGCCAGGAGATGAAGTAACTCCGTTGCGTTTCTTAGCTGTTCCGCAATACCTGGTAGCGATCGAAGAAGGCGCTTATGGTATGATTGATAACGTATATCGTAAGCTACGGATTAAATCTGAAGCTATTAAGCGAGAGTTTCGTGACGTTAAAATAACGCCAGAGCTTCAAACAGCGATTGATGATAAGCCACACGAAGAGCTAGATTTATTCGATGCTATAATTTTTGATCAGGAAAGTGGACGGTATCACTATCATGTGGTTTGGCCACATAAACAGCAAGAGTTGGTGTATCGAGAAATGGATAGCAGTCCGTTTATTGTTGCCAGGTTTAGTAAAACAGCTGGTGAAGTTTATGGTCGAGGCCCGTTAATTGATGCGATTGCAGATATTAAAACACTCAACAAAACAAAAGAATTGATATTAAAAAACGCAAGTCTTGCGATATCCGGTGTATTCCTTGCAGCTGACGATGGTGTATTAAACCCCCAGAATATTAAAATACAACCAGGTGCAATTATTCCAGTTGCGCGTAATGGTGGGCCGCAAGGTGCTTCCCTGGCTCCTTTACCTCGAGTCGGGGATTTTAACACAAGTCAGATTGTTATCCAGGATCTTACAATGAGCATCAAAAAGATCTTGATGGATGATAGCTTGCCACCAGATACAATGAGCGCCAGGTCAGCCACAGAGATTGCCCAGCGCCAGCGTGAGTTGGCTACAAATCTTGGGTCTGCCTTTGGTCGGTTGATGACAGAGATAATGATACCGTTAATATCCAGGACTTTATACGTTCTCGATCAGCAAAAATTTATTCGTATGCCTCTAAAGGTAAACGGTGTTCAAGTTAAAGTTGTGCCAGTGTCACCATTAGCAGAAGCGCCAAAAATGGAAGAGGTAAATCAAATTATAAACTTCATGCAGATTGCCAATGCAATGGGGCCAGGAGGCCAGACTGCTTTAAATATATCAGAAATAGTAAGCTTTATAGCTGAAAAGATGGGTATCGATGCTCGATTGCTTAATACACAAGAAGAACAACAGGCAATGATGCAACAAATGCAGCAAGCTATGATGGCTGAACAACAGCCAGAAATGGCGACAGATGAAACTGTCGCTGGAGCTATGCAATGAGTTCGGCTGAAGGTTGGGAAGGATTAGACCAAGCACAGGCGAAACCGCAGAAAGCGGATGACCTAGATATATTATATGGTAGGTTATTTAAATCACAGGAAGGCCAAAAGGTGCTTAGTCATCTGAGGCAGATAACAATAGAACAACCATCCTGGTTTCCTGGAGAAGACCCAAGTCAAGGCTACTTTCGAGAAGGTGCGGCTGATCTTGTTCGGGTAATTATGAAACGGGTGGATAGGAGCGATAATGTCTGAAGAAACAGAAAATGTTGAAGCCCAGGAAGCAGATACACCACTAATAAACGTAGATACAAAAGAAGAAGATCAGCAAGCAGAGGCTCCTATGCCTGTGCATGAACAGCCAGAACAACAGGAAACGCCAGAAGATGATGGCGAACCTATTGATCGACCTGATTACTATCCAGAGAAGTTTTGGGATGAAGATGGACCAGATGTTGAAAAGCTTGCAAAGAGCTATGCAGAATTGGAAAAAGCATTTAGATCCGGCAAGCATAAAGCACCGGAAGGTGATTACGATGTTTCGGATTTGGTTGATCGTGGCCTCGATCTGGAAGATCCGGCTGTTGAGGTATATAAAGACTGGGCTAAACAATACGGCGTTTCACAGAAGGCGTTTGAGGAATTGGCTGGTCAGATCCTGGAGATGAATGGCGAACAGGCCGAAGATATTGAGTATGATCGAAGAGCTGAAATGCAAAAGCTTGGTGCTAATGCCCAGGAGAAAATTGGTTTTCTTGAGCGCAACATCAAAGGAGCTGATCTAAATGACGCAGAGAAAGCAGCTCTCAGCTATAGCATAAACAATGCTGATAGTATCAATGCTTTGACTAAACTTATCCAGGGATACACCAATGAGAATATCCCAATAAAACCTGTTGTGGCAGAACCAGAGATGACAGTAACAGATCTTCAGCAAGCGATCGCAGATCCTCGATGGCAGACTGATGCTGTATGGCGAACTAACATCGAAAAGAAGTGGATGGAAGTTAACAGCTAGATATTGTTGCAATGTAGGTTGTTTGTGTGTATATGTGGTGTAACGGATAACCAAAGGCGGCCCGTTTATGTGGTGAATCCACTGGTTGGCGTGACCACTTCCACGCAAGCGACCGCCCGAAACATCGGCTAACGGTAAGCGTTTTATATTAGAAACCTTAAAAGGAGGCTTCTGCTATGGCGCAGAGTATCACTAATGCCTTTGTAACACTATTCGATCAAGAAGTGAAACAGGCATACCAAGGCGAGGCATTGCTTCGCGGCACTATGAGAACACGAACAGGTGTTCAAGGAAACACAGTTAAGTTTCCAAAAATCGGCAAAGGCGTTGCAACGGTTCGCGTTCCGCAAACTGACGTAACTCCGTTAAACGTAACCTATAGCAATGTTCAGGCAACAATGTCTGATTTTATCGCTGCAGAGTATTCTGATATCTTTCATCAGTCTCATGTTAACTTTGATGAGCGTAGCGAGCTGGTTCAAGTTGTTTCCAAAGCAATAGCTAGACGTATGGATCAACTTTGCATCGATGCTCTTGATGCGGCTTCATCACCGTCAACGGTTGCAACTGGTATTGGTGGTTCTACCACTAATATGAATATTGCAAAACTTCGTGCGGCTGCTAAAGCTCTTAATGAGAAAAACGTACCAGCTGAAGGGCGTCACATATTGATGCACTCTTCTCAGCTTGATGCGTTGCTCAGTGAGACTGAAGTAACTTCGAGTGACTTTGCTGTAGTCAAGGCTCTTGTTCGCGGTGAAGTTTCATCGTTTATGGGCTTTAACATAATGACTATGGGTGATCGTGATGAGGGTGGTGTTCCAAAACCATCAACTCGTACTTGCTTTGCATGGCAAGAAAGCTCAATGGGTTATGCCGAAAGCATTTCGCAAAAGAGCGAAGTTAACTACATACCTGAAAAGACATCTTTCCTAGTAAGTTCCATGTTCTCAGCTGGAGCTATAGCGATCGATGACGAAGGTATTGTAAAAATTTCATGTACTGAGTAAGGAGACTAACACATGGCTTTTTCAAGTACTGGTTTAGCAACCATTGGAGCATCTAAGAAAGGCAATGCGCCTTCTATGTACTCCTACTCAACAACTGATGCGATTGCTGACGTAAACACTGCAGGATACTTTAATAGTATTCATGATACGCTTGCGGTGGGTGATATAATTTTTTGCAGAACATCGACAGGAGGAACCCAAGTTCTAACTAT
>Ga0209337_1002404_pt1 | contig 13581 bp, 14 predicted proteins | sample LinPmetageLP53_FD_184044 | JGI IMG/M metagenome (GOLD analysis project Ga0209337, IMG submission 184044) | Marine viral communities from the Pacific Ocean - LP-53 (SPAdes) (version 2) | ecosystem: Environmental > Aquatic > Marine > Oceanic | place: Pacific Ocean | collected 2010-02-08
CCGCAGGTACTAAATTTATTGAATAATCATCACAGTATAAAACTTTAGCTGAACTTGCAGAAACTTCTGGCTTACTAAATTTCCATATTTGATTACTAGCATCTACACCTTGGCCTGTAACATTTGTAAGAACTCCATTAATTTTTTCTTTTAATTGGAATCTTTTATCTGTTCCAATGACATAAGCTCCACTGGAAGACCCTTGGGCGGTACTACCTAAATAATAACGTTTGTCAGTTGGTATACCACCCGATATTGAATTTACTTCAGCAGCTGTACCTTCTACTCTCATACCTTCTGTAATCCAATCAGTATGGAAAGTTACATCTCTTGTCTGCCCCGAAGCTACACCTGCTTTAGTGTCTACGTTTATTTTAAATTTTGTTACATTAATACCTTCTGTACCTGTTACAATTTCTCTAACAAATACATGGTCTGCAGTTACATCTGCTGTTTCAAAAAGTGGTGGATCACTTAGCAAGGTTAGTCTCTGCCCCACAACTATCTTAGCGGTTGCAGCGCAGCTTAATATTTGCGTCTGCGTACCTTCCAATGTACAAGTTATTAAAGCTTCAGAACCTCTAAAGTCTCTTATTTCTACAATTCCACTGGAAGCAGTATAATTACATTGCCCTGTACCATCTGCCGCAGCATTAGGAGAATTGGCTTTAAATGTCCCATCAAGCTTCCAATCAAATACACCGTCATTAGGATTACTAGATGTAGCAAGGTTTGTGTACTCAGCATGTGAAGTAGCTATACCTTTTGTTTCATGATCCCAACTAATATATTGTCCTGTATAATTTAAAAAATTATAACCGTGTGTAGCATTAATAGGCGCACCAAAAGTATCGCCAGTGTCTGCATCAACATTTGTAATATCTTTTATTTTAGTTAATGGCGGAACGGCTAAAAAACCTGCTTTAAAGGTTACAGACCCGGTACCCGAATAATAATCTGGAATAATCCCCTGACCATAATTTACAGGATAATGCCCCAGAGTAAATGTTTCATTTGTTGTAAATATACCTGGATATAAGTTATCTCCTAATATAATATCTGACCACTCTTGGTTTTCATTACTATTGCTTAAAAAAGGTGTGCCTGATGACACCGGAGCTCTTGATGCTTCAATGCGCTCTGATTTTAAAGAGTAAGTAAGTGTAGAACCCGCAGTCCAGTCAGGGGCAGCATCGACAGAATTGGTACCGGTATTGTTATTAGCTTGGCCCGTATTTCCATTGGTTTGCACATGAGCTATTGTAGAAGAATACTCAGGTCCATTAAAACCTACTGATCCCAGAGCCCATGCTTGAAATGCGTTTGCAAATGCGCCTATTTGCGATGTTTTGAAACCGTGAACGTCTAATTGGCTACTAGCAGAAAAGCCATTTATATCTATAGCAAAATGAAATTTAGGTTTTGATACTGGGTCATTTATAGTATCTCTTTCAGGTGAAGGAAATCGTATTATAGGAGTATTATTACCGCTATTATCTAAATCATATAGTTGGTCTCCTCTCCACCGTTTATTATTGTTAGCAGCTGCTTTAGTTAATACAGTCGCATTTGTATTTACCAGCTTTTGCAATTTATCTTCTGTTTCTTGAGGCACAGTTTGTATAGGATATACAACATGAGGTACAAAATTTGTTATACTTTTAGTTTCACCAGAATTTTCGCCTGTAATAGTTGCTTCAAAATTTACATATTTTGTTAATTGGTCAAGAGTTTTAGTCGAGTAGCAAGTAATGTTTGGGCCTCTGTCCGACGTGGATTCATGCAAATATGCGGGGCTCATACTAAAATCTAGTGTTGCTTGTCCTCCATCTACTACGTTTAAAGTTGCATTATGCCAACTTGAATCGTTCAAATAACTTATATAACCTGCTACATCGTTATGTGCCGCTCCATTTCCTACAACAGTAATATCATTAGCAGACGTAGCAGCTATAGAGGCTATTAATGCAAAAGGCTCTGTAAGTGTTGATCTATCGTTTATAAATACATTCTCGGCTGCGAATACTTGATATGCATCAAAGGAACTTTCTGAGTTGAGTTCTAAATTTCCGACCGAAATTTGATCACCCTCAGTAATAGGTACGAACTTTGACCCTCCTCTATAGAACTCCCGGAATGAAGCATTGCTATAATATTCTCTTGCCTCTGCTTCTGACACAGTAGAAGCGCCTGGTACATTTGACGCTACCTGCTCATCTGTTATATTATCTTTAAATAATGCTCTAAATGCATTTCCATTAAAATTACCAAAACTTAAATCAGTTTGAGTTATAGAACCCATTGCTCTGACTGAATCATTAACGGTTCTTAATAAAGCCCTATCTGCTAAGAAATCTCCGTCAATATATTTAACACCTAAAATTATTTCATTAGCAGGCTCAAATTTAAATTTTACATGGCTAGTACCGCCTTGGTCTGAATCTATACCGTTATGATTTATACGTAAAAAATAATTACTACTTTGACTTTGTTTTTCTGCGCTTGCTTGCTCCCCGTCACATTTAACTAAAAGTCCTGCGTAGCTACCTCCTGGTATATTATTGGCTAATAGCTCTGTAATAGTATATACAGGAACCACCTTTACATTATCCGCAGGGCTTGTTAAATTTCCGTTTGCAACGCCGTTTTCTTGAGCAGAACTAGCAGTAACATGCCCATTGCTGCTTACTTCTACTAATACCCCTCTGTTTGTTCCCGAAGCTACTCCGTCTGTAGTATCAAGCGCCTGTAAAAAAGGATTAGTAGTAATAGCAATCGGAGATCCGCTTTCTTTTATATGGCTATAACTAGTTGTAATAGCAAATGATGTTTGATCTTGGAAACCTATAAATGGATTTCCTAAGTCTACACCTCCATTGGTATTCAATTCATTTTGTTTTATAGAAAAAGCATCACCTGATGTTGTACTTACTGGAGTACCCCCAGCTTGTAGGCTAGGATTATATGGCAATACACCGTCGACTATAGCACCTAGTGAATGAATTAAATCCACTGATGATATGTCAAGAACATTAGCCGATGAAGTAGAGTCGTTTTTAATTATTATTAATGCATATATTATTTCATTTCCTGCAGCCGATCGCAATCTAATTTTATGCACCGAGGCGTTAAGCTCGTTTCCTGCTATAGATGAATGATTAAATGCACCATTGACTCCCGTGGTAGAAACAGCCGTATTGTCAAACAAATCGTAAAAGATTCTATTATTACTACTAGTAGAGTTGCCCGTAATTTTTGGATAAAATGCCATGTTTGTTTTTTTTTATTGTAAAATTAAATAAGTACTGTCTGGCTCAAACCAGATTCTTTTTTTAGTTTCTGTATTAGGCATACAAAAGCCTAATGATTTAACCCAATGACCTGAGGTCCCAGAAGGACTTATGTCAATTTTTTCATTATTCGCATAAAGAGAACTACCTTGTTCCCATCCTTGTAATGGTCCTAAGGTGTCATCAAAATCTAAATAGCCCTTATGCATTGCTATTAAAGTATCGTTAATATAGCTTATAAAAATCATTAATGCTTTACTAGCATGCGTAGGAGTTCCTGTGCTAGACTGTATAGCTTTAGCCCCATATATATTTGCTGAAAGAGTATTGTCAGCTTCAAATACAATTAAATCACCTTTTGTCAAACCAGAAAGATTAGCTTGGCTAAACCCTGGGTACGAATACTTAATTTCTATTAAAGAAGAATTAACTCCATTTGGTAATGACCCGCCAAAAGTTTGCGCATTTATAGCTAAAGTAGCTTGCTGTAATACTGGGCTTATTATAACTGTCATGATTTTGTTATATCATTATTAACAATCATATTTCCTTTGAACCAAGTTGTATAGTCAGCAGACAAATCAGCTATCGAATCCGCACTAATACCCGCTGAGAAAAAAGTTTTTTTACGAACCTGGAAATCGTATACATATGTTCCAGGAGTCATATTCATATATGCAGCCGGTATTCTTATATGTATTAAATCATCTACTGCTCCTGTGCTACTAGCTAAATAAATACCTGCAGTTGCCTGGGATGTTAAAGAGCCCGAACCTTCTCCCCTGTATTTACCTGCTCTAGTTAAAGAGGGCAATACATTTGAAAAAACTACATCTTGCCACATAAATGTAAAAACACTTAAAACGTCAAATTCACTACCTTGTTTCTTTATAGACATCTTTGCCTGATATATAGGAACAAATGTTATTTGCGGTGAAAATCCAGTTGTAGAGTAATAGTTCACTATAGTATTTGCCGTGCCTGATTGCGCACCGGACAAATCATAAGTTGTACTTGTAGTAGGATCAACAACAGAAAGGCCCATTTGAAAAGTGTCACCTCTTCGGGCAGTAATATTAATTTCCTGTGCTATATCTGTATTGATGTTAATCGCCATGTTGCGAATATAATAAATTTATTATTAGTGCTCAACTTGTGCTTTGTACAAAATGTAATCTTTATCCGCCTCACCGGTTACGGCTGTAATAGCACCGTACACCCAGTCTCCTGCTAAATAAGCGCCAGCTAAAGCATTGCCGTCTACTGTAAGTAATGAAGGAGTAGAGTTTTCTAAAAAATATATTGCAACCCATAGTCCTGTCTTAGCAGTATTGGTAGCAACACGTTCTGCTTTGCCAAGGTTTTCGCCTTTTGTTAAATATACTGACATAATTATTTTTTTAAATATTATTGCACAAATATAAGAAAAATTATTCTGCAGGCCAAGCTTCCTTGCCAGATAATATCCGATAAAGGCGAGTTACAAGAAATTTTCCTGATTGAGACATTCTATATTTAGTAGATATGCCTTTATAGGGTGAAGCATTCTGGTAAACAACTAGCAGACCGGCTGTTTTAAGCCGCTGTATGTGCTGTTTTAAAGTTTGAGGCGTAGATACTATACCGTTGTCTAAAATGTCCTGTAACGAGAAGAAACTAATATCGTAAATAAATAATAATAATTCTATATCTGATACCCTAACGTTTTTTTGGTTTGCTAATACCCGCTTGAGCAGCGGAAACCACTTAAGGTAATTGTCTCTATCTTGCTTCCAGAGGAACCGATCACGTTTAGTTGTTTTCTGGTCCTTCACCATATAAATCAATTTCTAGTTTATCCAATATATCGCCCAACTCCTCCTCGAAATTAATCCCAGAGGGATTTTTTTGCGAAAATACTTGATGTACATTTAGTAATAGGTCTTGTAACTCCCCGTCTGATAGCTCATCGGACATATTAGCAGCTGAAATCATTTTGCCACCTTCTATGAATATATTAAAAGCGAACATATACGTGAAGTGAGGGTACTTATCTTGCATAGCACCGAGTATACCTATTAGCCTTCCCAGATACTCCGCTAATTTATTTGAATCGTTTTCCATCTTTTCGAAGATAGCTAAACAAAAATTTGCTTAGATCGTTTTGCCTTCGCTGTTACCAACGTCCCGCGCGCGCACCCGTATACAGTATACTTATTCTATAGTATACAATATACTATATAGAATATATAATACTTGCCCATCCTTCGACGAAACGTTGATAAGTTCCTGAAAAGCTAGCACATGTTGTCATATGGGGTTATTGCGCGATTTAAATTTTTATTTTCATTTTGAAAAATCGAAATTTAATATTAATATTTTTTTAAATATATATTTTTTCAAATTCTGAAAACTATAATTTTATATTATATAATATATATATATTAATATTTTTAAATATTATTTAATATATTTTTATTATTTAATTAAATTTATTATATTTAAATATATCATAAGGCATTGGTATACAGTATATTAAAGCCAAGATATGGGGACATGCACCTGAGCCATGGATTTATTTATTAATTGCTAAATACTATGTTATGAGCAATTCAAAAAAGTTGGTGAACTTAAACACAACGAGTCTTCAATCATTATTAAATAATGCTACACGTGACAAAGCAAAGAACATTGCTGCTTCTCGTAAATCACGAGCACGAAAGTTATTTAAAGATGATAATGGTGTGGTCAATATCAAAGACTATACCGCTCACATCGCTGAGAATTACGGAGTAACTATTAAAGTATTCGAATCAATCGAATTCAATAATAATAATTCCAATCAGCGTAATGCTACACCCACTAAGGGTAGTAACGAATGGCATGAATATAATCGTCGTGCTACTCGTCGAAGCAAAATGAAAAAGCTTCTTGCGATCGTCGAAATAATCGATGTATCTGTAACAACGCTCGATCAATTTGTTATCAAATACACCGAGTGTACCGATACTGATCAGTTCTTATCTGATGCGTATAACCACTCAACCCCGGGTTGCTATACTCTAGCAAAATACCCAAAGTTAGTTACCTTAGTGAATAACGCTTCCAAAGCATAATCGCTATCACCTAAGCATGTGGCTAAACTGCTTTATTATTTATTAATTAATTAAAACTTAAACAAAACAGTTATGGAAAATTTATTAGGAATATCAATAGTAGCAGGACTTGTATTATCAATGTTTATCATAATGATAATAAGAATGGTGTATGTAAATGCAAAAGAACTCAACGATCTCAGAGGCACTCTTACATCTATCACAGCAGAAGATGCATGGCAACAAGCACTTCTCTTAGAAGATAAGGTCGTCACACTTGAGATGCTTCTTAAAGCATTCAAGGAAAGCACGAATGAGAGTGTAGATAACTTAATCTTGAAAGACTTAGAATTCAATGAGAGGATCAAGAATCTTGATGCACAACTCGGCTTACATGTAGAACATATCAGTGCTGACATACATGTTGAAGACGTCGAGATGTATGACTGGATTGCAGAACGTGATGCAGAGTTTGCTAATAGCTGTAAAGTATCATACAGGTATGATGCTAACGGCAAACTGCTCCCTAAATACGGAGACATTTATATAGGCGAGTAATTGCAATCAACTTAAAGAGGTGCACTGGAAACGGTGCATCTTTTTTTTATGCTCTGCACAAAACGTGATAGTAATGCAGCCAAGGCCGCCACTATCGTGGTCCAAGCTAGCAGTTAGATTAGTTCAGAACATTATTATAATCTAATTGAATCCTTCCGAGTATTGCAGACCGATTCCTCGCAACCAGGAACAACAATCAAGTGATATAACAACAGACAATGCAATGTGGGATAACCGCACACTATAATATTACAATACAATATCAATCAATATATACCGATCTGTACAGTGAATTATTTTATATAATTATTATATATAATATTTTTTTATATTAAATTAATTTCTTATATTTATATGTTTATAAATTACTAACAAGTACTACAGTTCCAAACTAGCAAACTGAGTACACAAACAAAAACTTGTATTATGAAAAAGTTACAATTAAATTCAACACAATTAAAATTACAAAACAAGTCAACTGAACAATCAAAGTTCAAAAATGTTTTTGCAAGTCGGAAATCTCACACCAAGACTTATGCAATCAAGAAAGAATTGTTCTTAAATTCAGACCAAGTCTCTTCATACGAGAATAAAGAATTCGAAGTAGAAGTAAACGGAATTCTCAAAACAGTTAGAATTGACTGGGAAAGTGCAGTCTTAGGGAAATACAACACAAGTATTGAATTCTGGAAATCCAATAAATTCAAGTCCCAAGTTAAGACAGATCGTAATCTCAAAGAAATGTCTACAGACGAATGGAATGCATACAACAGAGAAATGTCTAGAAAATCTAAGTTCAAAAAACAACTCAAAGTAGTTGGTCTAGAACTTACAGACTTTTGTGAACAAGTAGAGATTAAAGAATCCGAATTTTTTACAGACAAATTCTTATCAGACTATAAATCTAAGAATGAAACTTCAAATCGAAAAAGTGACTGTTCACCTTACCAACTAGATTCGTGGTTATAAAATACAATCTAAATAAATACAAAATGGGATGCTCAGTACGAGTGTCTCATTTTTTTTTTCACAGTCGCTATCACAGCCCTTAATGAGAGCCAAGTTTATCAACAATGATCACAATATTAATTTTATTATTGATCGTCATCTCCAATGCTACAGTCAGCTAAGAAATTAGTCCAAAGCACCTGTAAAACAAGTCGAATAAACGGCATTGCACAACCCTTTTTTTTAACTACAATCCGATGATATTGTAGTTATTTTTCACTATTTTTATATATAAGAGATGATTCCAGAGTGATTTCAGTCTCAATTTTAATCTAATTTAATCAATTTAAAATTTTCAATTATGAAAAACCGCGTAGAAAACACATTGTCAAAGTACTTGTTAGTACAAGAAAAATGCCAAAAGTTACTTGCTAATAAAAAATTAAAACTAAACAGTGCTGGCCTAATGAAAGAATTCAATATTAGCAGCACAGCAATGCAATGCATGTTATCATATTGTTGTATTAAAGAAAAGTATCGCAAAGCGAACGGTCGTACCTGTGTTGCATATCGTTGGAACAAACGTATTGTACCTAGCGAAACCGTTTCAGACCTTATGCACCGTGCTATGATGAGCAATTCAATTAAATACTCTCCACGTAAGTTAAACTCAACTCCTGTTGTACGTAATGCATATAAAAGTAATACGCGTACTAAAAATATTGCACTTGAAGATCAACAAAAAAATAATATCGAGCAACAAGTTGCACAACTTAAAAAGTCTGTTGACGGTATGCGCCCGCTGTTTATCAATGTTCGTGATAACATATCAAATGCTGTAGCCATAAATTCTAACAAAATTGAAAACTTGCAGCACAAAATCTCAAACACAAAACCTACAATACTATCGCGGTTCAAATCTCACTGGCAAAGTAGACCAGCAACCAGATACTTCGTGTATTATATTACAGGTTACATTGTAGTCTCACTTACAATCTATGCAATATGGGCAGAGTAATACCACGGCGATGCACTCAGTGTGGGGTACATATTAATCCTCTTAGGCTTAGTATACTGCCTCACACTAAACAGTGTGTTAAATGCAGCCGAGTAAAGCCTGTTGGCTGCGTACCAATCAATTCACATAAAACAGGTAACACAATTCAAATATTGCCACACGATCAAGCAGCTAGTATGAACAAGCATTGCGTTCGATCGGGATACGGTATAACAAGATCACTAAAAGGTAAAACAACATGAATACTAAACAACCAACTTACAGAGAGTTAACAATCAATCCGCCCAACCTTGAAATTAAAATCGGTCATGGCAAGCCAAGAGAAATTAAAATAAATCTTGTTAGCTGTATGTGCGACAACCGTCATCGTTGGACAATAAAGCTAAACGAAGATGGCGACTATAAAATCAACACTCATGGCCATTCATACAGGAACTGGCAGGTCAAACATCGAAAAGATGATATAGAATGGGTTGCCGACGATGCTAATTGGCAAGAAATGTTCAACATGATCAACTCAGGTACAAGTAAAATCGAATCAATTAAATACAGACAATAGTTATGGAATTAGACAGTAAAATTTTAAACAAAAAGATTAAAAACATACGAAAAATGACGGCAATAGAATGCCATTCCGAGGGTTGGGCTGAAGAAGCTCAATATCCCGGTAGAAGACCGCATTGCTTAGTACTAACCGGTGGTGTAATAATATATCCGTCGAGAGATTATGAAGGCAATGGTGCAGGTGCATTTTTCGGTCAGTTCAGCGAAAAGAATACTACAAAACATTTTGCAATTTAAAAATACAAACGCTATCACAGGTAGCTATTAAAGCCAAGATTATGACAGTTAATAACTTTCAGGAAATGAGAATTGAAGCAATGACTCGCCGAATAGAAGAATTAGAATCAGATTTAAAAAAAGTTGAAAATTTGTTAAATAAAAGCCACGATGAATATATGGTAGAAGAAGCATCAAACTATTACAACCATGAGGGAAAAACCAGCAATTGTAATAGTATACTGCATAATATATTTTCTAGCTGGTATGAAATAAAAAACTATGTTCACCATCCTATTAACAACAATATATAATTGCACAAATATTTATCAAAGTCACAAATCAATGAATGTATCTAATTTATTTCTTATATTTATTTATTAATAACAATTACCAGTAATAACTAAAAAAACTTGTCAATCATGAAAAACATTTCGTATGCCGCTAGTCCGGCAAACACAAATTCTTTGCTCCAAACAAAAAGTGCTAACAATAGCACCGACATTATGTGTCGTAAAGAAGCTTTAGCAAGAAACGAAGCAGATACTCGCTATCGCAAAGCGATCCGTATGGCCAAGTTTCGCAATCAAAACATCAAAAACTTTGTTCTTTCAACCTATTCTAAATCACTAAACGAATATTGCGGCGAAAAATATGTAGCAAACAAAATTTCACGTAATGAATACATCGGGTTGGATGATCATAACATTGAAATTGCCAAGTCTATTAAAAACAAATTTAATATGCTAGGCATTATAGACCCTAAAGTTACTCAGAACTTATTGCAATCATATATATATCAAGGCTGCATTCAAGCCGTTGAGCTCGGTACTAGAACGCATGATGTATTTGTATACAACAAACAATCAAACAGTTTATTTTTACACGATCATCAAGCAACAACATTCAGACCTATTAGCGTGCAAAAATATTTATGTACAAGCTATGGCTACGAACATGTTGCATCTCCGTTCTTTAAACATATCCATTTACCTGATGGTAATGATGCAATGGTAAACGTAGTCGATTTGTTTTGTACATTTTTTACAAAACTAAATTATTTCATGGAAAAATTTATTGAAGACGGAGGTGAAGTCGAACTACACTTACCCACGTATAAAGAAGCTAATAAATTATACTCTGGCAGAGATCGCGGCCAAGTATTTGATCACCTTATAAATTTTGCAAAATGTATATATTCTCCAGTTAATGTAGAGCATGAAGATAAATATACAGAAATGTTTATAAAAACAGAAGCATCATGCAAAGTAGAATTTTTGCAAAGTAAACTTGATACAAATCGCTGTATAGAATCAAAACTAAACACAAGAAAGGTTAATGTACTCACCTATATAAGCAGTGCAAAAAAATCAATTCAATTATAAACAATTAAAACTTTCAATTATGTGTGGATTAATCGGCTATTCAGGCCCTAAAAACCCAAATTTGTTCAAATTATGCCATATTATGGCGGACAACGACTCTCGTGGCGGTCATTCAACCGGCATGTTATTAAACAATCAATTAGCAAAATCAACAGGCAAAAGCTCTAATCTATTACTTTCAATGGATAAGCATAAGTCAGTTAATTCCCGTATTGCTATTGCTCATACTCGTTATGCAACTCATGGCAAACAAACAGCGGATAATGCTCATCCTTATAAATACGGTAAAATTATTGGTGCCCATAACGGCGTACTAAGTAACTATGAAGAAGTATGTACTAAGTTCGATCTAAATAAGCCAGACGTTGATTCTAAAGCAATATTTATGCTATTAAATAAAACTAAAAACTATAAAAACTTAGGCTTATTTGACGGTACTATCGCAGTCATATTTACAGACGGTGAAGATTCGCTATATGTATATCGCCGTAACAATCCTTTATTCAAATGTGAAACAGATGAAGGTGTTTACTTTTCAAGTCTTTCAACAAGTTTTGATAACATTAAAGGCAATGTGACTGAAGTTCCTGCTAATAAATTATTCAGATATGTTAAAGGCAAAATTGTATCTACCATTAAAATTAAGCACAAGCCTGTACCTGCAACTAAAATTGTTAATACAGATTGGTCTTCATACGGTAAAACAGATTGGTCTTATCCTACTTATAAAGGCTACGGCAAAGCTACAAATAAAACTGTTACTAAAGCTAAACCAGATCATAACATAAGCTACAATAACTATTGGTACGATGAAATAGAAGACACTTCACCTGCTAATCTTTCAGAAATGCGTGAAACAATAGAAGATATTGTATGGTCTTACAGAAATCATCTTACAGATCGAGAATTGTTTGTGCTAGAAGAAACACAAAGTTTACTTCAAGACGAAATTGTTTTCTCTGAAAATACTATAGATAAAGACAAACATGCAGTAAAGCAAATTGATGATTCAAATGAAGAACTACCATTTTAATATATAAGCTATGATAAAATATACAAAAGAAGAATTAGAAATTACACCTAATGAAATTCTAGAAATAAAATCAATAAACGGTTCAACAGAACGAGATGATGCAATTCTTGAATTAGCCCGGAGGGTAATGTCAATAGATGCAGAAGAAGACTGGTATGAAGAACAGCTAAGTAAAATCGGCTGTTATCCTAGCGAATTTATATTCTGTGGAGATGATGGCAGTCTATATCATGAAGAGAATATGACATTTTTAGAAAATGAAGACATATATGTAAATCATGATAATATGCCAGTTGTTGAATGTTATATACAAGGATATATGATACGAGAAAATCAATCACTCGAAGTTCGCAATAGACAAGATAATATAGTGTTTATTCATGAAGATGTAGCTGATGAGTGTGTATCAACTGATGACGGCTACTCATATGTTGACTGCGATGCTGCAGAGCATTGTGGTTATACTTGGTGTGAATATAGCGAAGAGTGGACTCAGCATCCCCGTTCAAATAGCAATGCAACATTTAACAATCATTATCTCACCCGTATTAAGCCAGGAAGAATAGCCCCTAAACATGCTTCTTTTGCTGATAAGTTGACTAATCAAAAAGTTGATATAAAGCATGGCGCAAGTACTTTATCATATCGAGAGACTGAAGGCATAAGCTATAAGTTCGGCGTTGAGATTGAAACAGATTCATGTGACCCAGCTTTTTGTTTACAATCTGAGGCTAAATCTAGAAGTCTTAATATAAGCTCTGTATATGACGGCTCTATATCAGGTAACGAATATGTAACCGGCATATTGTCAGGCGATGCAGGCTTTAAAAACTTACAAAAAATATGTAAGTATCTACATGAAGCTGACTGTAAAGTTAATAAAGCTTGCGGCATACATGTTCATGTGTCAGGATTTGTCCCTAGTCGAGATTTTCAAATGCGAGCTATCATGCTAGGTATGCTAATACAAGACGAAGTGTTTGAATTTCTGCCTAGTAGTCGCAAAGACAATACTTATTGCAAAAAAATTAAAAGTAATTTTTGCGGTTTTATACCTCATGCAAAGAAAAACACAAAAGATTATAAACGTAATCTAAAATTACTTATGCAGTATGTTTCAACCTCAACACGTATGACGTTTGATAAAGACAATAATAAACAACATAGACATCCTAATGGCAGATATTGTAGTAGCCGATACAAATGGCTAAATCTAAACAACTGTGCTTGGCGAGGTAAAGATACTATTGAGTTTCGTATGCACAGTAGTTCAATACAATATGAAAAAGTAAAAAATGCAGTCCTGATAGATATAGCTATAGTTAAGTATATTGAAAATAATTCCAGACTTATACATGATGCTTTCGCTGACTACCTAAGCTTTAATTCAGGTGCATTGCCTAAGATTAATAAGTCTATTACGTTTGCAGATATTATCAACAGTGTATATTCTGAAGGTAAGGCTGCAGTATTGCTATCGTATATAGAAATGCGC
>Ga0209337_1002405_pt1 | contig 13574 bp, 14 predicted proteins | sample LinPmetageLP53_FD_184044 | JGI IMG/M metagenome (GOLD analysis project Ga0209337, IMG submission 184044) | Marine viral communities from the Pacific Ocean - LP-53 (SPAdes) (version 2) | ecosystem: Environmental > Aquatic > Marine > Oceanic | place: Pacific Ocean | collected 2010-02-08
TATCATTTAAAGCAAATGAAGCATTAGAAGCTGGAAGCAGAAGTCCTCATTTGAGAGGCAAAGAGATAGAGTTAAAATGGAATCAAATCTATAAGGAGAAGAAATAATGGCTATATTTAGACCAGAAATGAAAAGCGGTGGTAGTAATTACTACGGAATCTGTGAGATAGCATTGAATAATTTCGAAGATAAGAGTTCACAATTTGATTGGGCTGATATATTTATTAGCGTCACAGTTAATCAAAAAGATAGTGAATATACTAGAGAAATTAAAGTAATAGGTTCAGTAGAAAGAGATGGTGGTGGAAATATAACAGGTGGTAGTGTTCTTAAGAGATTATATTCATTCTTTGATACTATTGGCTGTAAAGCAGGATTAAATGTTAAAGGTAATTGGGAAGATGAAAATGGAGAACCTGTTGCAGATATAGCAAAATATCTAAACAATAAATTCTCACAAGTTGCTATGCCTGATGCTGGATTAGAATATAACTACTTGGCTTATATTTATAAAGAAAAGCCTAAAAAGGATGGTGATAAGGCTTGGACAAGAACTTATCATAAAATATATTCAAATACTGAAGTTAATAAAGTTAAATTAGCTGACGATGTTAAGTGGTTAAAAGGTAAAGGTGTTATTAAAGAAGCAATAGATTCGCCTGTTCAACAAACTGGTAATACATTACAAGGAAGTGGATTAGCTAACTTATAATGTTTGTTGAAATAGCAAGAGGAACTCCCGCTAATAGAGGTGTACTAATAGTCCAAAATACTTTAGGTAATTATATAAGTGCAGAAGAGCCCTTATATCGTTCAGTATACCTCTATAGTCAAGACGCTAAAGAATTTGTAGACAAGACAGATTCTATGAAGAATTTCTTTGGTGTTAGGAGTATAGATAAAATCCCTGTAGATATTGACAAAGGTGATAACTCAAATGAAAAAACTCTTGATATTTTAAGAAGTATAATCTCGGAACTAGAGGAAGCAGGTATTGGTTGTGGAAGCTTCCAGCCTTATTTCTCTGGTTCTGGATATCATTTGGACTTATCTGGAGATTTGTTCAATTTCAAAGCAAGTCCTGATTTACCCTACATAGTCAAACAAACTATGAATAACCTTATGCCTGATATAGATTTAAGTATTTATATGAGAACAGGTATATATAGAGTACAACATACTGTAAACAGAAAAACAGGTTTATATAAAATACCATTAACTAGAGACGAGGTTTTCAATCTTGACCCAGTTGATATATTTGAAATAGCCAAAAAACAAAGACTGGATTACGTATATTATGCTCTAGAAGCTGAAGGAGAATTAGAAGACAGGGTTGTTACAGAAGTACCTGATATTAAAGTTTTTAATAAAGTATCAGAACCAACAACATTAATACCTTGTGTGCAATCTATGTTAAAAAAGGGCCCACAAGAAGGTAATAGACATGTGACAGCTATGAGAATAGTAAGTCACTTCAAAAGGCATGGTATACCAAGTCATTATGCTAAGGTAAGTATGTTATATTGGAATAACAAAAGCATGAATGAAAGTTCTATAAATGAATTGGTAGAAAATGTTTATAATCGTAATTATAGATATGGATGTCAAGATAAAATTATGCTTGACCATTGTAAAACTCAATGTATCTACTTTAAGAGAAAAGATTACTTTATTGATATAAAGAATGCATCAGAAATGCAACAAGAACTTAAAGATAGATTAACTACTGATTTTACAGGTAAAACAATAAACTTAGGGCGAATGTTAGGTGTAGACAAAGAATCTATCATCTATCCAGGTGAATTAGTGACCATATTCGGCCCAACTGGTTCTAATAAAACTACATTCGCTCAGAATTTAGCTTTAGGTGTAGATTTTGTCAATGATTGTATCGTACAAGATTGGCAAATCCCCACATTGTTCTTAAGTTTAGAGTTATCATCTTGGTATATGCACAGAAGACACCTACAAATAGTCTCTGGTAAAACAAAAGATGAAGTTAATAATAATTTTGATGCCTTGTATGAAAAGCATAAGGATGAGTTAGAACATATATCTGTTCAAACAGTAAGTCCTACCTTAGATAGTATATCAGAGAAAGTTAGAGAGCTACAACCTTCATTAGTAATCGTAGACTATATAGACTTAGTAGATACTCCTCCATATATAAGAGGAGAATATGAGAAAATAAAGTATATAAGTCATGGATTTTCTAGTTTAGCTGTGAATAATGATTTAATTATCATTCAAGTTTCACAAGTAGCGAGAGAATATAGTAGAAATGAAGTCTTAGACCTGTATGCAGGTAAGGGTTCTGGTGCAATAGAAAACGCTTCACGTAAAGTTATAGGCTTAAATGGGCAACCAAATAAGAAAACTAGAGAAGTGAAGTTATTCAAAAACACTGACGGAGAACTCTTTAATACAAAAATAGAATGGGCACCTAACTTTAGACTAAGGAGAAATTATGATGAATAAAATAATAAGTATCTCAAAACATGAAGATGCTACTTTAATGTATTTTTTAACTTATATTTTAATAGGGATTATACATCAAAAAAGCAATGATAAGGTTAAAGGTATTGTTTTAGGTATATGGAGATTCCAATTACAAATATCTATAGGATATTCATTAAAAGATACAATAGGAGAAATTGGCCATGCATAGCAAGCCAAAGAGAACTAGAAATAGCGCTAGGGGACGAAAGTCCTCTAGCAATATTAGTAGATGGGAAAGTAAATTTAGAAATAAATTACATAGATTTCATAAACAATTTGCCAAGAAAACATTTCATAGATTGATGAAGAAGTCATCAACTTTAAGGTCGACATTAAAAAGAAGGAGCAAAGAGTATGAAGTCGAATTTGATATATCATTGGAGGAAGTTAGAGAATTACTTTACAAAGCATACGGAAGAAAATGTAAGTACTGTGACTCAAGATTACTTGTCTCTAATATGGTATGTGACCATATTATGCCTTTGTCTTTGGGTGGTAGTTCAGTTCCTGCTAATTTACAGATGATATGTATGAGATGCAATACTAGAAAAGGACCATTAACAAATAAGAATTTTAATAGAATACTTAAATGGTTATCACATCAAGATGAAGATTTAAGTAAATATGTTTTAAAGAAAATGGCAAGTAAAGATTTTTAATTGGGAGTTGAGAGCTGTTAGCGTGAGCGCAGTCGGGTTTTTCATGTGATAAGTTAGAGGACATTCGTCCAGACATAACTTGTCTCCTTATATTGGCCTTTTTGAGGCTCCCATATGTTTCGTAAGAAACACGCCAACGGTGTACAGTTGGATAACATAATTTTAAAGTAATTCTTAGGTTTAATTTAGGATTGTGTTAATCACTATAAAGGGATAGTCGGATTGCTATCCCTTTATTTAACAGGAAGGGGAAATAATGGCAATACATATTAAAGATATAATAGAATTATTAGATTGTGTTAGAGAGGCAAGAAAAATACTAATAGACTTAAATGGAGATACTATGGTAGAAACATCTACTATAAGTAGATTTTTAACTAAAACTGATAGAGTATTGGAGAATATTGATGAATAAAAGAACATGGGGTCAATCTACTTTAAAGTATGACCCGACTAAAAAGGTATGTTGGTATTTATCTAGAAAAGGGAATGTTATTCAATGTAAGGAACTACCAAGCTATGGACTTGAGAGAGAAGAAATACCAAATGATTAATACAGGAGGTTTTATGTCAGAAGAAAAGCTAAGAGCATATCAAGGCAAGAATTTAAAAGAGTTAAAGAAATTTGACATTGATTTAGACTTTGGGACACAATATGAGAAGTCTTTGGCAAATATACTTAAATTAGGGAAGATAGAGGTTAAAACTGAGAGAGACACATGGAATGAAACTAGAAATATAGCTATAGAGTTATCTTGTCATGGCAGTCTAAGTGGTTTAAACACTACTGAGGCTGATTATTGGGCTCATATTTTAACTTTGAATGGTACTATAAAAGGTATTATATTATTACCAGTGAAAGAATTAAAAGAAATAGTAAAATTAAGCATTCACGATGGTAATGGTAGAATGGTTATGGGAGGAGATAATAATGCTAGTGAAATAGCATTGATTCCTTTGAAGGATTTAGCAGTTGCAATTTGAAAGAAACAAAAAGTATTATGCTGAATTGAAGGAAGAATCTAAAGATGTATGGGTAGCCCAGCATCCACTGTTTATTAGTGGAAATAAAGGGCTATTCCCATACTTCAATACTAATAATAGACATGGTGTCTTCTCAACACATCATAAAGGTTTAATGATTAAAGATATTAAGGAGCAGAAATGGGATATTTAAATACAAGAGATTATAATAAAATTGAAAATATTATAGATACATTTGTAGATAATCCTATGATATCTCAAAATCTATTAAAATCTTTAAAACTATTCTTAAATACTAAGAATGAAATATCAATTAAAACAGAAGTAGAATATAAATTTGAAAATTTACATAATAATACAGACAGGGTTACTAAAATAATAGATGAAGCTGATGTAAGTTTAGATAAATTTTCAGATAAATTATTAAATGACTCAAGAAAATTCAAAAAGAATAGTAAAACTAATAGGTGAAAAAGAATACGGTAAATGCAAGATATGTGGCATAACTAAAGTACAAGCATTATATGTATATAGAAATTATCAATATATCTCAGACTATGTTCCTCCTATTTTAAAACCTGTTTGTAGAAAATGTGTATATAAAGAGGTATATGGTAGCAAGAAATTTAACAAAAAAATGAAGGAGAGAACCTTAGATGGCGAACTTTAAAAAGAAACCGACAGTAAAAGAAGTAGCTAATGTAACAATTGAAATTAACAAAAAAGTTAATGATTTGGCTAAAGCTATGGAAGATGCTTTTTCTGTAATAAGACAATTAGATGCTATAGTTGGTATGTATGTAGAATTTAATAATAACGGAGAAAAGTTTAACGAATATATTGTAAAGAAAAGAGAGGAGTTAGGTAAGATAGATGACGCAAAAGCAGATGGAAAAGCTGATAAACCAAATCTTCAAGGAGATACAGACGGTGAGAGCAGCGGGACAGAAGGAGTACGCGCGGGAGAATAATAATGCTTTTGCTAACTTTGAAAGAGTTGGTAAAAACTTAGAATTACCTCGTGAAGATGTGTTATTAGTATATTTACTAAAGCATATAGATGGAATATGTTCATTTGTCAAAGGACATAAATCGCAGAGAGAAGATGTTAGAGGCAGAATTACTGATGCCATTGTATATCTTTGTCTTTTATGGGGGATGATAGAGAATGATTAAGTGTCCTTCATGTAAAGAGTTAATAGGGCCTAGTGCACCTGTTTATAGAGTATCAAGAGGATTTATAGATAGTGAAGGAATGTTTTATGTTGATGTAGAAGTTATATATCATCAAGAATGTTCTGATTCTATAGAACCTTATTCAGTCTTAGAAGAAGACTTGATAAATAATTAAAGTCTTTTAGTGGCAATAAATTTTAAAGCTTTCAATGCAATCTTAGCAGCTTTACTCATCTTTTTAGGATTTTTAGGCTTATTCCAACCTTTTTTTGGTTTTATCTTTATTTTATTTATTTTTTCCCTAATTTTATCTAATTTTGCTTTATCTTGAAATTGTTTATTAGGAACATCAGTTTTTGTATAAGGCTTTACAGAAGCAGCTGGAAGTTGCCTTGTTTTTCCATAAGTTTTAGTTTTTGAACCTTTTTTACGCCCTACTCCTATTTTATGGTCATAAGTAAATTGAGTAACTACAGCTCCTTTATGTAAACCAAAAGCTTTACCTTTATTACCTGCTAATCCTATTCTTGCTTTATGCCCTATTCCAGAAGATTTTTCACCAGCAGATGAATAACTTGTAATATCAAAACCATCTGTTATAGATTTATGAAAACCTCCTTTAAATGGTTTAAAATGTGTTCTTTGTGTGTGACCTCCTATTACATATTCCTTAACTGGATTTAAAATTCCTCCTCCACGTGTATAATGAGGAACATACTTAGCTACAAATCCATTTCCTTCTTTAATTAATGTTATAGGATTTCCAGTATTCACAATATTTTGTCCTACTTTAATAGAGCCATTTTTAGCATAATCCATTGCTAGTTTAACCTTATTATTTTTTAAAGCATCGTTTATTAATCTTAATCTAGGGTCACCTGAAGATGCTGTCCTTAATTTCTTAATCATAAATTTATCATCAGATACATCTAATACAGGATAAGCTGATTTTAAACTAAAGCCTTTATTTTTCAAAGCTCTTCCAATGTCTAAATCTTTTTGTGGCTTAGTATTCTCTATAAAGGTACCACCATGTTCAAAATTGATTTTATTCCTAAATATTTTTTCTTTAATTGCAGAAGCCATTCTTCTTTCAGGTAAATTAGTAACTAAATCTTGATATGTTTTTGTAATATTTCTAGGCACACCTCTACCTTGACTTCTTAAAGTACTCATATGTTCTTCTAGCATTTGTATAGAAGATTCAGCTGCTTTTAACTCAACAGGACTACCAGAAGCAAAAGCAGATTTAATCATTTCAACAGGCATATTACGTATTTTTGCTCCTCCTGCTTGAAATAAATTATTAACATATTGAGCTATTTTAGAAGGAGATTTATATGAACCAGGAACATTGCCAAATCCAAATGTATCAACTCCTCTTGTTGCCATTCTTGTAAGACCTTTATAAGCACCATAAGCAAGAGCACCTTTAGTAGCTTTATCTATTAAGTGGGTACCATCAAAATCTAGTGGATTTGTAAAGGCATCAGCTTGACTATAATCAATATCTAATGTTTTTTCAAATGGCTGTTCAAACGACATATCATCAATTGTAGTTGGTTCAAAATCATGATACTCTTCTATTGCCATTAAAAGCCTACTTTCGGTTGTTTATATCTAGTACCTTTTTCCATAGCTTTTTCTTTTTTCTTCTTTTGTCTAGCTAAATCCATAACAGGCATACCTGTAAATTTCTCCATAATTCTCATAGGATTATCAATTAGACCTTGTTCTTCTTGAAATATATCCCTAGCTAATCTACCAAATGGAAATGCTGTCCATACATAATAATCTGCAAACTTACTATAATCATCATCTATCCACTGTCTTAATCCTGATATAGGGAATCTAGCGATAGGTGGAGTTACAAGCTGTAATGGAGCTATTTTAGATGGCCACATACCAAAGAATGCTTTATTTCTTTCTTTTTCATCACCAAATAACCATTCAGATGTATCTTGAAACCAATTCCAAGGAGATGGCAATGAATTATCAAATAAACTAAATGCAAACATATTAGCTAATGCCACTACGAATAAATCAATAGTCATAGTTCTTTTATATTTTTCAAATGCTTCAGTACCAGGTCTAAATCCATGTATTTTAGCTTCTCTTATAATATCGTTACGAAAACGGGCACTATTCCAAGCAAATAGCTGGAACCTAGACATAACCTTGCCTAAAGCAGTTCTAGCAAACATAGGCCTAAATGGAGCTTCATATAGGAATTGTGTAGCTTTAACACCTTTTTTACCCATCTCTATTAAGAATGGATGATTAGGGTCTTTTATAGCACCTCCAAACCTTTCCCAAGCTCTAATATAGTGAGACATAAAAGCATCTCTTCTTAATGCTCGTTCTGGAATAGACATAAATTTAGATGCAAGTCTTGTAGTAGACTCCCCAATACCATATTTCTTACCTGCTGTAAGTATATCTTTTCTAACAATAGGGTCATTAGAATTTAACTTTGAGGCAAACTCACCTACAAACTTTTCAATATTAACTTCATTCACACCTTTACCAAGTCCTAATTCATGAATTAAGAACTCAGGAACAACACCTTTCTTAATAACCCATTGGGTAACATCTTCTAAGCTTCTAAACTCAGGATTAATTCTTTTTAAATATTTAATATCCCTAGCTTTTCTTAAAGAAGAGATACCTGCTGATTGTATAGTATGTACAGTACCACCAAATAAGTTAGTTATAGATGATTTTGGATGTGCTAATAAGGATATTAATTCAAACTTTGCTTCCATATTTGACCAATTTTTAATATCTTGGAAAGTAAATTCTTGCAATTCTTTAGGTAGCTCACTTTTTCTTATACCTAATTTTTCTCTTACTTTGTTAATTCTATCTAAAACATTGCTATCAGCCCACCAAGCATAAGGAGTTCCTTTTAATTTCATTTTAGGGTCATTATATACAGCTTCTGGTATTACATCTGGATTACCCATAGCCCCTTGAGCATATAGCTTAAAGAATCTTTGCCATCTATTAGCTAACTCGGGACTAAATTTCTTCCTCATTTGATGATAAGCATCGTCAAGTACTTTTCTAGACATTATTTGTGATATTTGTTTATAATAGGTATTAGCTAAGTTCCTAGAATATGCATTCATAACAGAAATATCTCTAGCCCAACCACCTATATGTCCTTTCCTAGAAAACATTGAACCAAATTTAATATCACTATCAGTCCATTTAATCTTTTGTTTCTTATCCTTTTTTAAACTTGCCAATTCTTGTAAATCATTATTATACTGTACTTGGTCAAACTTATCCCAATCCTTTATATTTTGAAACTCCCAGTCTCCTGATAATGTTTTATGTCTTAATAGTATTCCTTGCCTAGCTTTAGCTTTTTCTTCTACTGTCATTGTAGGGTCTGCCTTTACCTTATCAAGAGCTTTTTTCATAGATTTTTCAGCACTTTTATTATTAAAGAACATATGAGGCCAATATATATCTTTTAAATTACCAGTTTCTTCAATGCTTATTTTTTCAAATGCTTTACTATGAGGACCTGCTAATTCAGCCATCATAGAACGAGCAATATGTCTCATTCCATCAATACCTATATTCATAGGAATATCATCACCTCTTTCAAGAGCTTTACCAGTATCTTTAACAAACTTTTTCCAATTCATTATAGGCTGCTTAGGATTCTTACTGCCTTCATCAAAATATCTACCAGTAGTATACTCATTAAAGGCTTTTTTATCACCTGCTATAATAGTATGCCATTGGTCAAATAAATTTGTTTGTTTATCTTTTATACCAGTTAAATTCTGAGATTTATTACCGTTAACTATATCATTACCTGTTACTTTAATTCTGTTTCCATTATCATTGGTCAAGGTATACTTCTTAGTTTTAATATCTTTCCATTTTATACCAAACTCTTGTTCTATTTCAGACAAAGCTGTTTCATAATTTAATTTTTGACTCTTTTTATAAGATTCAGGCTCTTTAGAACCTGCTATAATATCCCTCATACCAAGTTCTCTTTGAGATACACTAACCTGAAATAAGAAGTCACCATCTTTTAATTCTCTTAAATTTAAAAACTCTGATTCTGTTTGAGTTGCATATTCTGTAGCTTTACCAGCTCCAAGTTCATTAGCTTTATGTATCCAATTTTGCATTATCTCTAAGAAATAAGTAGGTCTTCTAAATGTTCCTGGCCTTACAGTACCATCTTTAGTAATAAAAAATCCTTCTTTTTTTAGCCATTTAATATCATAAGCCATTAGCTCTCTATTTACAGATTCAGGGAACATAGCATAATATCTTCTTTCTATCTCAGGAGTCTTTTTTCCCCATATCTTTTGAAATACTGTACCACCTTGAACTTCCTCTAAATAATTATTTATTAATGTAAAATCTTGTCTATTAAGAGCATTTAAATCTTTAGGAGTAGCTCCAACTTTATCTAATATACCACCTAAAACTTCATTAAGATTATTTCCTAATTTATTATTATAGCCCTTTAAATTAGTAGCTAAACGAACTATTAAGTCTTTGTCGGCTTTAGTTACTTCTCCCTTTTTAATACCAGCATATCCTTCATTACCTAAAACGCCTTCTACCATAGGGTCTACTTCATATTTCTCACCTACATTGTTTTCTTTTAAAACGTTTTCTAAAGATTCTATTTCAGCTTCAGATTCCTTTTTACTAGGCTCTTTCCAAGTCTTGCCAAAGGCATTACTCATTGCTCTTAAATGGTCTCTAATAGCTTTCTCGCTTATTTCTTGGGAGTTATATCCTAATCTAGATAATCTGGTATCAGAAGCTTCATCTATAGCATGTTTAATAACATCTCTACTTACTTTGTCAAACTTAGCATCAGGAACTTGCTCTAGCAATGTAGTTAATTTAGCTAAATCATTCCTTCTGTATGTACCTATCATTAAATGGTCAAATAATTCCTTTTCAGGTTCTTTTAATTTAGTCTTGTATTTTGCTATTTCTACATCAATTTCCATTTGGTCCCAAGTAGATGACCTTTTATCTCCAGCTAAATCAGATTTTTTAACTTTCAGCCCTAATATTTTACTTGTCATATCTGCAAGCTCTTTATTAATTCTAATAGTTTCATCCCCTACATATGCAGTATAATCAAGCTCTTTTCTTTCTTTGACATTTAAATAACTTCTAGCTTTAAGAGCTTCTACCTTATTAGCAATCCTTTTAATTTGGCTATCACTAATTTTATAAGTATCTTTAATTCTTTTTATATTCATTAGAGTAGCCATATCTGCTAAATCATTAGATAAGAAGTCTTCACCTTGTTTTGCTATATTATCTAAAGCTTCTCTTTTTGCTTTTACATCATTAATATATTGGTCTCTTTTAAACTTTAATCTTAAACTATTACCAAAAGTAGTACCTTTGACTACCTTTAGAAAATTAATAATATCTCCTTGAGCTAAACCTTGTCTAACAAACCTATCATATAGTTTATTTTCAATAACAGTTTCCACATGTCTATTATAAGGAACTCTAAAAGATGCTCTACCCATAAGAGGTTTCATCCAATTTATCTCTTTTTTAGCCATATCGCTTATATTATCATATAATGCTTTTAAATTAACAGACTTTTCTTGACCAGTTGCTCCTGCAATTCTATGATATAAATTATCACTCCAATCAGTACCTTGTAATGTATTAACCATTTTAGGTAATATTGTATTCATTTGATTAACTTTTAAATCAGCTACTCTACTAGCTTGTTCGTTCACTTCATCCATAGTATATCTTCTATTTTGCTTATAATTTCTACTAAAATAAGCAGCATTCATATCCCTATAGCTACCAAATAAACCTTCCTTTAAATGTGTATCTTTTAAATTAGCAGGTCTTTTAATCGTCTCATACTTCTTCTTCTTTTTATTCCATTTTTCAAATTTCTTATTAAAGTATGCATCATGTGATTTCTCAAAGAATACTTCTATACTTTTTAAACCTGCTTCATCAAGAGGGTCAGATGCAAAAGCTATTTGTGCTCTTGTTATATCTCTTTGTCTAGCTCTATCAACTTCAGATGTTTTAGGAGTTACTGTAACTTGATATGTTCCTCCATTTTTACCCTTTACAACAGTTTTAAATACATCCTTTTTGCCTTTAGCAACCATTAAAGAGCTATACATAGACTTCATTATTTGTCCTTGAGATACAGCTACTCCAAGCATATTTCTACCTTGCACAGCACCTTCTGATGCCTTTAATCTAGAATATGGAGAATAGTATAAAGCTTTACTTTTCTTTAATGGATTATTAGGGTCAGCACCTTTTGTTAATTCATCTCTAAAACCAGCTTTATTATCTTTGAAATCCTTTGTCTTAGGGTCTATAAACTCAAATTTCTGGTCATGTATAGCATCTTTCCAAGACTTTTTAAATCCAAAGCCTTCTCCGTTTTCTTTCTTTCCACCAAAATAGACAAATGCTTCATCACCATCTAAATCAGCACCACCTAAAGCTCTCATAGTCCTAGAGTGCATTAGTATACCATGTCCTTTTCTACCTGTAAATCCTTTAAAGTTTAATCTATGAGCACCTGATATACTATCCATTGGAACTCTTAATACAACAGCTTCAAATACAGCTTCTGCATCTTTTTTAGCTTCAGCACTAAGCTTTATCTTAGGATTATTATAAGCTTCCCATAATTTACCTAAAGTAGTACTTTTACCACTTGGCAATTTAATTCTAGTATCTTTATAAGCACCATCTAAATAGAATATAGTATCATCTTTATTTAATTCAGGAAACTTCTCTTTCATAAATTTATCATAAGGTCTTATTCTAGCTACAGCAGAGTTATCCATTTCAGGCCTTGTTACAGATTTGACAAAGTAGTTATGAAGAACAGCTTGTTTATAAGGAGCAATGAACTTATGCATATATCCAGAATAGCCAGTTTTACCCTCTAATGCCATTTCTTCTCCTACTATAGCTACATTTCTAAGCAACTTATCAACAGGACCTATAGAATCTTGCAAGTTTCTTAAACTCTCGAATCTTTCCTCAGCAGTAATATTACCTGCTCTATAATCTGCTTCTATATCTTTTTCTACAACTCTTAACATTCTTTGTAAAGCTTTTTCAGCAAATAATTCAGCTCCTGGAGTTTTTAAAGCATCTGTTAACTCTTTAGTACCTATAGATTCTAGATTTTTAATAAGATAATCTATCTTTCTATGGTCTAATGTTTTAATAAAGCTAGCTAATTGCTCATTAGCACCACCAGAAGAAGTATCTCCATCAAATTTCTTTTGTATAACTTCTTTATGTATATCATCTATTACAGATTTGTTTATTGATTTATAACCAAATTGATGTAGATTAGTAAATAACTGTTTAACCCATATTTGTTTTTGTGCCATATGACTATCATTAATAACAGAAGAATTATATTTAACACTACCTGGGTCTAATTCATATATAGGAGTTTTACCTATATCTAGTTTCTTATTTTTTACATTATAATCACCAACTACTCTAGTACCTGTTTGTTTAGCAGCTGAAGTCATAATCATCATATGTAAACCTTTTGCTTTCATTTCAGCAGTAGCAGTTTCACCAGCAGAATGCATCATATATTTACCAAGTAAAGCTCCATGTTCAGAACTAGGGTCTACAATAAAGGATTTATTCTGTCCAGATTGAGGATGTCCCGCATCTTTATTTATAGCATCTATAACATCATCTCTAACTATAATAGCTCCATCAACATGTTCAGGAAGCTCATCATTTAAGGCTTTTAAAGTAGATTTCTTTAATTTCTTAGGGTCTTTAACTAATATATACCTAAACTTATCGCCTTGAGCAAAGGCATTCTCCTTTAAAAAATCAAGACTTCCTCCAGTTTTTTCTACCATATCCATTTCATAACTTTCCCATTTGCCTTTAGGTATAATTATCTTTTCTTTAGTAACAACTCTTTGTTCTCCTTCTAATCCTTCTGCAGAAGGTTCTTGCCCTTTTAGAATTTCCTTACCTTGGATAGCGTCATTAAAGGCTTTTTTATTAATTTTTACAACAGTAGATGGAATACCTTCCATTGCTTCATAAATATCTTCAAAATCAGCACCACGTTCAGCAGCGTGGTCTAAAATTCTTGCCTGGTGGTTATATCTTGTTAATGCATATTCTCTAGCTTGTTTAGAATCACCTGTTACAGAAGTCCCTTTACCTTTTCCTGGAAAATTTCTTTCAAACATATCATCTGTTCTAGAG
>Ga0209337_1002406_pt1 | contig 13573 bp, 31 predicted proteins | sample LinPmetageLP53_FD_184044 | JGI IMG/M metagenome (GOLD analysis project Ga0209337, IMG submission 184044) | Marine viral communities from the Pacific Ocean - LP-53 (SPAdes) (version 2) | ecosystem: Environmental > Aquatic > Marine > Oceanic | place: Pacific Ocean | collected 2010-02-08
AAAAGAAAGAACTATCCTAAGTGCGTTAAGTCATCTAAAGCTAGATCCATGACTGCAAGTCAGAGGAGAGCAGCAGTTTCAAGAAAGAAAACAGCAGAGAGAAAATCAAGAAAAGGTAAAAGACCTAACTATGCCAAAACATAAAAAACTTTGGAAGAAACCTAAAGTTATTATTATTGATATTGGTAAGTGTAAATATTGTAAAGAAGACATGACTAACCAAGAAAGTTTTGTGGCCTTTTATCCTAAAGGTAAAGCTCATTATAAATGTATGAGAGAAGATGATAGAAAGAATAATTAAATATGCCTAACAACTTTTTTAATCAATTCATACCATTGTTGTTTATATTTACTATCTTTGGTTTTGTTATACAAATTAGCTAAATAATCTAATTGATCTTGGTCTTCATCTCTAACTGTTTTATTGTTAAGCCAATCAAACTTCTTGCCTGACTGACTTAACGATTTCATTTATTGTTCTATTGTTTTAATTTCTTCCTCAATATATGAGTCAGATATATCGTTATATGAATTTGGATTAGGATATAACTTTTCATTTCTTACTTGGTTACATCTATTAATCTCAGGAAACTTATCCTCATATTTTAAATGACTGGTAAAGTTTTCAAAGTTAAATCCATCTGAAAAATAACTTACTGGTACATTAAAAAAATGAGCTAACCAACCCATTAGAAATGAACTCAGACCATTACCACCTTTCTCATATTTTTGAATTTGTTGGAAGGTAACATTTATTTCCTTCGCAACATCTGATTGACTCATCTTATGTAGTAATCTTATGTTTCTTAACTTAGTTCCAACATGAGAATTAAATCTAATACTGTTGGGATCTTTTGGTTTTGCAGACATGAATAGCCTTCCTTTCTTGTTACTTTTTCAATTATAAAACTATTTATTATTCGTAAATAGCTTTTGCGTCTTTATTTTGAGCATCAACAATTCTTCTTACCAACTGTTTATACTCAATGTAATCCTGATATGTATGAACACACATTCTTTTATCTACAGAGGCCATAATTTTATTGTGGCATTTTTGTAGTTTTCCATACAATCTAGGAATATCATTACTTAGGTTCATTCCCATTCTCCTTTTTCTTTATAATTGAATGCACCAAATTTTTATGCGATATTTCCTTTACAACCGCATTCTCTGTTGCATTCATCTGACCTGCCGCCTTCTCAACAGAGTCAAATTCTTCTTCTAAAGTTGCAGCAAATTCGTAGTAATATGTTTTTTTACAACTCATAGTAATTATTGACTTTTAATTTACTGTTTTTTATATGTTTCGTCAACATATACTTTCTCATAAAAACATCATCAGATTTTATTAATTTTAATTTCTCAGCGTTCTTTAATAAAATACCTACTCTTTGCTTGGTAATACTTAATGCTTTACCTATCTCATCTAACTTAGGAAAACAGTCATGTTCAGCATGATAAGAGGACATAAAATCTATTATTTCTTTTATTCTTGGACTGTAAAATATCTTAGCCATTATTCATCCTTCTCTTTCATGTTCTGAAGCATAGTCTTTAATAGATCATTATATCCTGCAATATCTTTATGGGTATCTTCTTTATAAACATCTTTCTTAGTTCCATCATCAATAGTTCTAGTTAGTTTTAATATAATCATAAGCTGTGGAACAAGGGTAATAGGTACTTTAATTTTGTGTCCATTGATTACTTCCAATGTTGATTGAATAAAATTTGCAATAATGTATGCGTTCTTATCAAAATCACCATATTCCATTTGTTTCTTTTCAAGCATTTGCTTGACCATTTTCTCACCTATATCTATCCATTTAACATTATCGTCTGACATTTAATCTCCTTTTTTTAATTTTATTTACAAATACATCCATAAAAATTTCCGCTACCATCATTCATAATATGTTGGTTAAATGGTGTATCAATATAAGTTGTTAATTTTAATCTAAGTATCTCACAAAGATCAAAGCAATCTATAGAACCAACTAATTTTATATTTTCTAACATCTGTTTTGTTACTGGGTACAAACTATAAAGACCATCATTTAAAACAATTAAATCCATAATTAAAAGGGGTGGCAGTTAACCAACATAGCAGGGAACTAAAATATCTACCACCCCATCCATTACAAGTTATCCTTGTTTAGGTTTTCTTTCTTGTAATTTGTGAACAATCTTTCCATCTGGTTTGGTATTAATCCATTCAGTAAGATTGATTGTATCTCCTTGTTTTAAATCTTGGCTGACCTTAAATGATCCCCAATATTTTTCAGGATTTTCATTATCTCTATTTAAAAATCCTTCACCTTCTTTTAATTCAAACGCCATAATTAACTCCTTTTATTGTTATGTTTGATTCTTAATGCGTTAAATGTTTTAAAGTTATTAGACTTGAAAAACGCATCCCAAATTCCAGCCTTACTTATTCTAGTCTTGAGATTTTCTAATTCACTTTTCAAGACTGTAGAATTTTTATTATCTTTGTTTTGTTGGATAACATCTAATTGAGTTGCAATATAAATATCATCTATCTTAACTTCTTTGTTTGTTTCTTTAGTAACTGTCTTAGATAATTGAGTGGTAAATGGTTTAGCATTATATCCATCTTCCATATCCTTTGCTTCTTCCTCATCATCTTTCATTCCAGTTCTTAAATTTAAAGCATTTAAAAAAGCATACTTTCTTGCATAAGACATACAGTTTCCTGATCCATATTTATCTTTTTTAGCAATAGCATGAGTTTCAATTTCAATAGAAGAAGAAGGGTCATCCAAATCTACAATGGTCATCTTACAAGTAGTTCTGACAAAATCATCTTCAATAGTAAAATCTTTGTATGTGCAGTATGGATATAAATCATTTTTAATTAATGCCTCCATAGCAACAGCTTGAACCGCATCATGTTCTAAGGGATTAAAATTCATGCCTCCTTTCTTCTCAGTTTTTTTAACCATCCTAGCGTCAGCGGAAGCTAACTTTAGTTTTTTATATATATTATTTGACATTCTTTCCTTTCTTTATTTTTGGTATTGGCCTTAATGTTTCAAGCATCCTATCTTTAAATGCTATTTCATCTTTTAATTTTTGTATCTTATCTTTATATTTTTCATCAATACCTCTAATTATTTCATCTCTTTCTAATAATTTTTTTGAGTATGATTTGTTATCTCTTTCAAGATTTCTTATATTTGTTTGCATCTTAGCAAGTTCCATCATTATTTTATCTGACATTTTTCTCCTTATAGTTTTTCATAAAAGTCTTCTAGCCTTTGCATATCTTCCTCATGGTAGTTCTCTAATAAAAAATTAGATTTGTAGTTTCTAATTTCTGACCAATCCACACCAATAATCATAGCAAGTTTTCTCATATCTCCATTTGCCATCCTCAACATTTCTTGTCTTTGAATATTAATTTGTATAAATTTTTTAAAGAAATACTGAAGACCTTTAGGGGTAAGTTCCCAACAATTATCAGGGGTAAAGATAGTATAATCATTATCACCTACATAAATTAAATAAGGTTTATATTTATAATCAAAATGTTTTGAATAGATTGCTGTTTGAATACAATGGGTAAATTGAGGATATTTTATTGCTTGAGATTTGGAATACACCCAATCCCCAATTCTATTTTCATTAGGCTTATCATCTTTCTTAGGTTTTTTTAATGGATATTTTTTAACACTACCAAATCTATTTTTATGCTCAGTTATCTTTTTTTCATTATCATTAACGCAATCAATAAAACCTTCATTAGCAAGATTTAATGTTTGACCCATGTACTTATCATCATACCAATCAGAAAAAGGTTTTTCTGAAGACCATCCTGAAAAATTATCAGACACTTCATTGATAGCTTCTAAATGTCTTTCAACATAACCTTTAATTTTTTTTAAAATAAATTGTGCTTTCATCTTATGCTTTTCCTCAAACTCAAACTGTTCTATGTGAGTTTTAAAAGCAAATTCCACATCATCAATCTTTGCCTGACCTACTAATATATTTTGAAACCAATCATGGACAAATGTACCAGCTTTAAAACTGATTGATGGTTTTTCTTGTTTAAATTTTAAGTATGGGAATAGTTGATATTTGTTATACCACATCCAATTAGAAAGTGCTGTTTGACTAGGTGAGGTTGTTGCTTTATTAAAATCACCTTCAGTCCAAGCTAAATCTGTAAATCTTTCTTCCATCTGATTAAAGTATTTACAAATTATTTACAATTAAGTCAATAGTTTTATTTGATTTATTTTTCAAATAATATATCTAATATAAATGACTGTAGAAAAGGTGAATTTAAATTGGGAAGAAATATTATCAAGTGCTTCAACTGGGATTGTCAGGGAAGTTGAAAGCCTTAGACAAAATATTAAGTGGGGTCATGGTGCTAAGTTTGATCGTTATCAAAAGTGGGGTCAGACAGTTTCAGGTACAATGTGCGAAATGGCTTTGGCCAAAAAAATGAAATCGTATTTTACTCATTCAGTTAACAATTTTCATGGTAAGGATTTAATCATAGATAATAAGCCAGTACAAGTCAGATCACAGTTATATTCAAAGCCTAATAAATCACTTATTATCAGACAAGGACATAAACCTGAAGATTATTACTTCTATGTTGGTGATGATTGCCCAACTTTTTATTTCTATGGCTACATACTGGCAAAAGATTGTCGGAAATATGGCAAGTGGACAGACTTCAATCAAGACAGGCCTCATGTTTGGTCTGTACCTATTGAAAGTCTTAAACCTATTACAGAATTTATAAATGAAACCTAATTTAGAACCATTCTTAAAAGTAGAGCATTCATTATTGGATAATGAGGTGCTAACATCTACTGAGAAATGCCTCTATATGCTTCTGAGAAGGCTTGAGAACGCACCTAAAGGCTGTACACCTTCCTATGCCTATCTAAAACGAAAACTTAAAATAAAGGACAATAGGACAGTTCTTAGAGCTTTGGACAGACTACAATTATTTGGCTATATTACATGGGTAAATAGAGGCCAGAATAAAAGTAACAAATATCATTTTAGAGGCGATATTAATTTTCAATCTATATTGCAAGACAACCTAAGATTGCGTAAGGTTATGGCACAGAAACAGAAGAATAGATACAACCAAAAGTTGAGGGATAACTTTGTGAATAAGAAGGGGATAAAGGTTATAAATAGTTAACATCTTATTAACAGGGGGTCTGTCGGTGGTGTAATGAATGCAAATCGGTGGTGTAATAAATGTACCTTAATAAAGATATAATATAAATATATAACTAGTTAGTAATATGACTAAATATGTACCAATAAAAACTATACAGTATGAATTAAGTAAAATTAGAAAGTCTTCTAATTTCAACTATCAAAGAGCTATAGAACGAAATAGAAATAATCAGGCTAAAAACCCCCCCTTGACTAACCTTATTAGCTTTCTTAAAAACAAGAATACACCTGAAAAAGTTATAGATAAGATAGTGGGTGAGTACTGGGCTGAAGTTGAAAAGGATAATAGGTATGAAATTAATATTGCAAAGAAACTCAAGATAAAGTATGTTAAGTAAGTTAACATACAATATCTAGGTATTCAGGATATGGGGGTTTCTTACACCTTTCTTTCTACAACCCCCTATCCTCCTTCAACTAATAGGTAGCTTTTAACTTGAAACTAACTTCAATGTAATCTTCCCATGATTCAATATCATCTACATGATGATTTAATTGTCTTACCAACTCAAAAAGATCATTGACATCACCTATATTTATTGTCTTTCCTTTTTTAATAATAGGTTGTTTTAGCTCTGTTGTTTTTTGTTTCTTACTATCATATTTTTGTGATTGATAGCTTACTGGTGTTATATTAACATCATCATAGCTTATAAATGGTCGCATTATTTCCTTCCTTTCTTTATATTCCAAAGTGTTTTGGATATTATTTTAGCTTCATTTCTTGTTAGTATTGTCTTTGGAATTAGTTTTAATATCTTGCTGTTTATCTTTGAGATATTGTTCGTATCTTTCTCTAATTTTATCATCTCTTTCAAAGGTATTTACCCCACATAGCTCTAAATCTAGCTTGTATTCTAAATAACCTTTTATCCTTTCCATCTATTGACAGCATTATAAAATAATTAACAAGGTTGCAAGTAATATTATTAATATAAAAGCTATCCTTACTTTCTTTCTATGTATTGGACGACCTCTAATTATCATTTTATTGTTCTATATTTATCTTTTAAATGATCTATTAATTGGTCGTAGGTTGGGATATTTTGATTGTCAAAGTTACTTTTTATTTCAACCTCAATATCTTCTATATCTTCAGGAAAATATCTACCTGAATTTTGATATATCTTTTTAATGGCCTCTAATTGTTGGTTGGTAGGTTGATCTTCTTGAAAAAAAGAATAGCTATCAAATCCATTTCTGTCAGTTACTCTAATGTTCCATACTTTCATATTTACCTCTTAGTTTGTTATTAAATAATAAGTTAATAAAATTACTTCAATTATTATGTATGCTTCAATCATATTTATTTTATTTGTTCATTAACTTTTAATGTAAATGGTTTTGGGCTTGGATAATCTATATCATCTTGATTATCAAAATTAAAAATAAAATCTAATACATCGCTTTCCATAAAGCTATTCATACTTAAATCATATTTATTAACTTTAAGAACAGGATCACCGCCATCTACATAAACCTCAACATCATCAGTTTTGTATTCTCTTTTTAATGCTAAAGCTATTGCACATTTATTACAATTAGTTATTCCATTGTTTATATCATTTTGTGTTATATCTATTAATCTAATCATTTTTTATTGTTCTCACTTTCTTTCATAATCATATCAATTAAAATATCAGAGCTATAGTTTTTTAATAAATCCTGAAGTTGCTCTAATGCTTTTTTCTTTTTTTGATACATCCTATCTTTGTTTTCTGTCCTTACTAAGTCTAATGCGTCAAAGTCTATAGCCATTATTCCTCACTTTTTATATGTTGATCTATCCATTTTTTAGCTTGTTCAACTGTTGCAAATTCTTCAGCAACAACATCTAATCTGTTTGGTGTCCAAATAGCATAATGATCTATTTCATCATAACCTTCTGAACAATCATAAACATGATCTATGTACCATTTTTTATAAATTATTTGATCTAACATAAATTAACCTCTTTCTGTACTAGGTAGCATTAAAAAGAATTTAACTATAAACAATGCAAAGATACCCAAACCAATTGGTGTATCAATATGAATTGCAATAATTAATCCCAAAAAAGAACAAGCAAAGCAAATTGCAAAATATATTGCTCTAATCATTACAGACCGCCTTTAATTGCCCATGTATGAAGCATAAACAACATCAAACCAGTCAGGCTTGAAGCCATAAATAAAAACACAAACGCTTTAAATAAAAAATCTTTCATAATTAATTAGCCTCACTTTCCCATAAATCTTCAAATTTATTATTAAAGTCATGGAAATTAGCATCTTCAAAAGCATTGTAAGAAATATTATAAATTCCTGTTCCACACCATTGAGAGTATTGAGAAATTAAAATTCCCAAAGCTTCTTCATCTGACGCTTTATTTGGGTCAGTAAATGCTGATTGTTTTTTTAATTTAATTGCTTTTTTTAACAATGACAAAGCTTTATCATTATTGTTATTATCTTTCATATCTGACCTCTTTCTTTTTGGTTTATATCAACTACATAATATTCCTGATGATCTTCTTCATTATCAAACTTGCTATAGATATATTCCCATCCATGTTCAAAGCTAGTAAATGCTTTGTCAGGAAATATTCTATTGTTCATCCAGTCAACTATTTTAAATTTATTTTCCATCATTACGCCTTTCTTTGTTAGTTATTGACAGATTATACTTATTGAATTTATTTGTCAATAGTTTATTAAGCAACTTTTTTTTCAGTTAAAATTGTATAGTCAAGATTACAAAGTTTATTTAAATCAAAGTCTTTTAATGCTTCTTTGATCTTATCTTCATAATTGATTACTAAGCTTTCAGCTAAAAAAATAGACTTCTTCAAAAATAAATAGCTCTTTATATCATGTCTAGTACCTTTTAATGCTGAAGCAATATGCTGTACTACAAACAATTTTGATGCAATATCAACGCTGAAATCATACTTTCTTCCATCACAATATTGTCTATGGTTTTTTTCATATTGTCTTTCAAGCTTGTAAATTTCATCTCTGTAAGCTTTCCAGTCTATGTTGTTTAATATTCTTAATGAGCTGTAAGCGTCATTAATCATTTTAATAATGTCTTTATAAGTCATAATTGCCCTTTCTTTTTAGTTGTTTTTTATGTATAAATTAAACATAACAACTTAATATTATATTGTCAATAGCTTGTCAATACTTAAATATAAAATAATATGAACAAAATAAAATTCGATTCAGCTACTTTGGAAGATGTGTTTGAGCAACTGGCCTTAGGCAAATCTGTAAAATCTGTACTAGATGATAAAAATCTTTCTTATGAAGGTTTAAGAAAATTAATGAGAAAGAAACCAAAGATTAGAAGATTATATGAAGAAGCAAAGGAAGATGGCATTGACTACCTTTTAAGTAATAATATCGACTTGCTTAACAAAACAGTTGATGAATTCAAAGCAAATGGTAAAGGCGATCTAGCAATCACTAATCTATTAAAAGAAATAACTAATTTAAATAGATGGAAAGCATCAAAGTTATTACCAAAATATAATGATAATGCTCAGAAATTACAGCTTTCTAACGCTGATAATAAACCATTGATTGTTAAATGGGCTAAAGATTAAATAAAAATTATTCAATAAAAACAATATTAACACACTTGCAAAGCTACTTATGTTGTAACTTTTAAAGGCATAGTTGCGTCAGGCTGATATAGAGGCATTATTTATTTTTTTTTATGAAGCCAGGCCATGTTCACTTAATAAGTTTATTAATTTAAATAAATTCTAGTATTACTTAGTTCCAATAATAGATGACTATCAGTACTAATTAAAAAGATCATGTATTTTTAATGGGGTTTTAAAAGAGGGGTCACCTTCCTGACAAAATCGCTTTGCGTTAATAGCGTTAGGAGGTATATATATCTAAACAAAGAGTTCCTCTTATGCCAAAAAAGAAAATTAAAAAGAAAAACAAAATAAACGCATTAGTTGTAGTTTCAGAATCTACTGAATCTGTGATAATACACTTTGATGGCTTTGACGATCTTCACCATGCTAAACACTTTAGCGATTTCATGCTTGATGAGCTTGGAATTAATCAATTGAATTACCTTGAGAATATGACTATTCACTAACAGGGGGGTTTTGTTTAAAAAATGACTGAAATTGTAATTCCATATACACCTAGAAAACTGCAAAAATTTTTGCACAATGAAATGATAAAGCACCGATTTAATGTAATCGTTGCACATAGAAGGTCTGGCAAGACTGTAATGTGTATCAACCACATGATTAGAGATGCTTTGACAAACCCAAAGCCCAATCCAAGATACGCATTTATAAGTCCCACATTCAAACAGGGTAAAGCAACTGCTTGGGATTATATAAAAACCTTTGGTAAGAATATTCCTTTTGTTAAATTTAATGAATCAGAACTTAGATGCGATTTTCCTAATGGAGCAAGGATAACTATTTTGGGAGCTGAAAACGATCAAGCATTAAGAGGTATCTTTTTGGATGGATGTGTGATGGATGAAACACAAAGTTTATCTCCAACGATATTTCCTGAGATCATCAGACCTGCTTTGGCAGACCGAAAAGGATGGTGCATATTTATTGGAACACCAAAAGGCCAAAATTATTTTTACAAATTACACAAAGAGGCTCAAACACAAAAGGATTGGTGGACTTCAGTATTTAAAGCTAGTGATACAAAAATATTAGATCAAGATGAATTAGACTCTGCTAAACAAATGATGTCAGAAGATTTATACGACCAAGAATTTGAGTGTTCGTTTCAAGCTGCAATTACTGGATCTTACTATGGTGCAATCATTGATGACTTACAAAAAAATAATAAGATTACAGATGTACCTTATGATGAAAGTTTAGATTGTGAAACATGGTGGGATTTGGGTCTTAAAGATTCAACCGCAATATGGTTTGTGCAAAGACATGGAGATGAGATTAGAGTAATTGATTATGAAGAATCATCTGGAGAAGGCTTAGATTTCTATGCTGACCTGCTAGACTCCAAACCTTATAAATATGATAGACATATAGCTCCACATGATATAAAAGTTAGAGAATTAGGAGCTTTCGGCAAATCAAGATTAGAATCAGCTCTTGAATTAGGTATATCTTTTGATATAGCTCCAAAACTTTCTATTGAAGATGGTATTGAAGCTGTTAGAAAGAATTTACCTAAATGTTATTTTGATAAAGAAAAAACACATCAAGGAGTTGAGGCATTGAAGGCTTATCAAAAAAAATGGGATGACAAAAACCAATGTTTTAAAAACAGACCCATTCATAATTTTGCAAGTCATCCAGCAGATTCTTTTAGATATGGGTGTACTTTTGTTGGTGGTAAAATGACTGACTGGAATGAAGAAGTATATGTTAACACAAATTATATAGTTTAATATGGCAGATAAAAAAATAGAATTTGATTTAAAATTAAAAAGTGTACTTGGCAATCATATAGAAAATGCTCTTGGATATTTGGGTGGTAATCTTTCTGAGTCCAGAAAAAAATCTCTTGAATATTATTTAGGTGATAAACTTGGAACAGAAATAGATGGTCGTTCACAAGTAGTATCAACTGATGTGTCTGACACAATTGAAAGTATCTTACCAAACTTATTAAGAATATTTACAGCATCAGATAAAGTAGTTAAGTGCGAACCTGTAACTGCTGAAGATGTTCCTATGGCAGACCAAGCGACAACTTATTTGAATCATGTTTTTTACAAAGAAAATAATGGCTTTCAATTATTATATAATTTTTTTAAAGACGCATTAATTGAAAAGAATGGTTTTTTAAAAATTTACTGGGATGAATCTGAAAGTGTAGAATTTGAAACTTATCAAAATTTATCATTGGAAGACAAAGAAGCATTAGAAGATACTAGAGATGAAATAGAGTTTATTGAAGAAGAAGAAGTAGAAGACGAATTTTCTAAAGGAGAATTTGAAAAAGCTATTGAGCAATATGAAGCTCAAGGTTTAGAAATTCCTGAAATGCAAACACCAGATTTTATTTTATATAATTGTAAAATTAAAAGAACAAAAAAAACTGGTAAGATAAAAGTTGAAAGTGTTCCACCAGAAGAATTTTTAATTGATCGTAATGCTAAAACAATTGAAGATGCAGATTTTGTTTCTCATAAAGTTTTAATATCAAGATCAGATTTAATTGCTATGGGTTATGATGAAGATGAAGTTAATAATCTTCCAGCATCAAGTGATGATATTTACAATACTGAGAACACAGTTAGACAAGGAAATATAGATGAATATTTAACTGATGATTATGCACAAGGACAAAATACAAAAGTTTCAATTTATGAATCTTATGTGAAATATGACTATGATGAAGATGGTATAGCAGAACTTAGAAAAATAGTTTCAGCAGGTGATGATGGTTCTATGGTGTTAGAAAATATGCCTTGTGATAATATTCCTTTTGTAACTGTTACACCTATCCCAATGCCACACAGATTTTATGGTAGATCAGTTTCAGAATTAGTTGAGGATATTCAATTAATGAAATCAACTGTAATGCGTCAGTTGTTAGATAATATGTATTTAACTAACAACAATAGAGTTGCAGTTATGGATGGTATGGTGAACATGGATGACCTACTAACAACAAGGCCAGGTGGAGTAGTTAGAACTAAACAACCACCGAATCAAGTAATGCAACCTTTGCAATCACAACCAATTTCACAACAAGCATTTCCAATGTTAAGTTATTTAGATACAGTTAGAGAAGCAAGAACTGGTATTACAAAATCAGCACAAGGATTAGATGCAGATACTTTAAATTCAAAAACTGCAACTGGTGTAAATACTTTGATGACACAAACGCAAATGCGTTCAGAATTAATTGCTAGAATATTTGCTGAAACAGGTGTGAAGGATTTGTTTAGAAAAATATTTGAACTAATGGTTAAATATCAAGACAGAGAAAAAATTGTAATGTTAAACAATCAATACATTCCTGTTAAACCTACAGAATGGAAAGATAGATTTAATATTAGTATTGTAGTGGGTCTTGGAACTGGTTCTAAAGAACAACAAACAGTTATGCTGAACAGCATTTTGGAAAGACAAATACAAGCATTTCAATTACAAGGTGGAAAAGAGATGCCAATGGTTTCATTAAAAAATATTTATAATACTTTAAGTAAAGTTATTGAAAATGCTGGTCTTAAAAATGTAGAAAATTATTTTGTAGATCCTGATATTGGAAAACAAATGATGCCACCTCCTCAACCACCACCATTAACACCTATTGAAAAAATAGAATTTACTAGAATTGATGCAGAAAATAAAAGAAAAATTGCTGATCTTGAATTACAATCTAAAGAATTGGCACAAAAAACTCAAGAGATGCAACTAGACTTTGAGGCTAAAATAAAAGAAATGGCCTTGAAATATAATACGCAACTTGATACAGCAAAAATTAAAGCAGATGCAGACTTAGATAAAATGCTTATGTCAAGTGATACTAAAATTATTGAACAGGCACAGAAATCTGCTAATATGTTTAGCGATCAATTAAAAGGAATAAATGAAAGCGAAAGACCAGGCGGACAGGGCGGTGGAGATCAGCCGATCCAGCGAAGCCAAACAGATATTAGGGAATAAAATTTTTATAGAGGCCATTGAATCTCTAAAAAAACTTTATTCTGAAGCACTTCTTGAAAAAACAGGTGCTAAAGAAAGTGATACTAGAGAAAAACTCTGGATTGCTTATAATGTTGTTGGAAAAGTAGAGCAACATCTACAAACTGTTATTGAAACAGGGGAACTTGCAACTAAACAGTTGGAAGATTTCAGAAAACAACAGAATAATACAAAATTTTAACCAAGATGGTTAGAATAAGCCAAGTCATAAAAGACAGCTTAACAATAGGAGGACTTAATGTCTGACCAAAACCCATTACTGAACAATGCTTCAGTACAAGGTGCAGCAAAATCTATTGAAGGTTTGATGGACACTAAAGGTGTTATCAAAAAACCTCAAGAAGAAGCAGCACCAGTTGAACCAAAAGAAGAAGTTGAAGCGAAAGTGGAAACTGAAACAGAAGAACAACAACAACCTGAAACTCAACTAGAGGAAACTTTAGAAGTTGCAGATGAAGAACAAGCATCACAAGATGAAAATGCAATTGAAGAACAAACAACCGATCTACACCAAGTAATTGTTAATGGTGAAAAGATTGATGTTGACCTTGAAGAATTAAAAGCAGGTTATCAAAAAGATGCTGACTACAGACGAAAAACTGAGGAGATAGCAATTGAAAAAAGAGAGCTAAAATCTGAAGAAGATCGTCTTAAAAATCAGTATTCAACTAAGATGGATG
>Ga0209337_1002407_pt1 | contig 13573 bp, 8 predicted proteins | sample LinPmetageLP53_FD_184044 | JGI IMG/M metagenome (GOLD analysis project Ga0209337, IMG submission 184044) | Marine viral communities from the Pacific Ocean - LP-53 (SPAdes) (version 2) | ecosystem: Environmental > Aquatic > Marine > Oceanic | place: Pacific Ocean | collected 2010-02-08
GAATGCGATCCAAGCTAAAGGAGGGCTGATCTATGGGTACTAAAAACTCTACTTTGGTTAGCAACTTTGAAGCTACACCCCAAGTAATGAACGATGCGAGCAACTTGCATGGCGTTATGCGCGTTGCAAGTGGCACAATTGCTTTGGCGGCGGGAGACAGCGATGACAACGATATCGTCATGCTGGCACCGGTCCCCTCAAATGCTGCTGTGCCTCATATCTTTGTCGGTTCAGATACGCTTGGCGGTTCTTGCACCTTTAACGTTGGAATTCATCAAACCACGGGAACCGTGGTCGATGAAGACCTTTTTGCTTCAGCGGTAGCTGATGCAGCGGCATTAGCGGATGTGCGGCACGAAGCCGCTAACATCAACACTGCTGGTCAAAAGATGTATGAACTCGCTGGGGCCAGTGTTGACCCCGGAGGCTTCTATTACATCTCTGCCACAATGCAGGCAGCAGGTGGTACGGCTGGTGATATGAGTTTCATCATTCACTACGTTGTAGACTAATCGAAATCGAAAGGGGCGGCTTTTGCCGCCCTTTTCTTTTCAGGATTTATTCATGGCATCGACTTTTGTTTCAATTTCTAATCGGGCGTTAACACTTTTAGGTGCGCAACCGATTACATCTTTATCGGACGACACGAAGGAAGCACGTTCATGCAATCGTATGCACGAGCAAAGCCGCGATCAGGTTCTACGCGGTCATCCTTGGAACTTTGCAACAAAGAGGGTTGCCCTTGCCGCTAATACTATTGCGCCGGTCTGGTATTACACAAATGCTTTTGATTGGCCTTCTGATTGTCTAAGAATTTTACAAGTTGATACTGTTGAAGAGTGGGTAGTCGAAGGCCGCAGCATCGTTTCCGACGCCGCAGCGCCGTTAAACATTGTCTACACCAGTCAGGTCACAGACATTACTCTTTTTGATACGCTTTTTGTTGAGGCTTACGCGCTGCGTTTAGCTGCGGATATTGCATACGATATCACAGCATCTCAGCCGGTAATGGCTAATATGGAGGAACTTTACGCGAGAAAACTAGCAGAGGCGCGCTTAATTGATGCGCAAGAGGCGCAACCAGCTGCCGAAAACACTTGGCTACAAGCGCGGTTATAGATGTCTCGCGTAACAGCAATTCAAACGAACTTCACCAGTGGGCAGCTATCCCCACGACTTTTTGGCCGCGTCGATTTGAACAAATATCAAAACGGTGTTGCTGAATTAACAAACTTAATCGTTATGCCGCATGGTGGCGTCACAAGAAGACCCGGAACAAAGTTTATAAATGAGGTGCGAGATAGCAGTGCTAAAACTCGATTAATTCCATTTAATTTTAATACCGAACAGGCTTATTGCCTTGAAATAGGCAATTTGTACATGCGGTTTTTTAAAGACCAAGGCACTATTCTCGAAGCAAATAAGAATATTACCGCTATCAGTAAAGCAAATCCCGGCGTTGTAACGAGTAATAGTCATGGGTTTGCAAACGGCGATTGGGTTTACATTTCCTCCGTCGTCGGTATGACTGAGGTTAACGGTAAATATTACAAAGTTGCTGGCACAGCGACCAACACTTTTAATCTAACCGATGTTGATGGAACAAACGTAAATACGTCTGGCTTTACAACCTATAGCAGCGGCGGCACCGCTGCGCGCGTTTATCAAATAACGACAACCTATGCCACTGCTGATTTATTTAAACTGCAATATGCACAAACCGCGGACGTTATGTACATTGTGCATCCGTCCTACCCTCCTCGCAAACTCTCTCGCACAGGCCATACTTCGTGGACGATAGCGGATGTTGCGTTTCAAGATGGTCCGTATTTATCGGATAATATTACAACGAGTACGTTAACGCCTAGTGCCGTAAGCGGCGACGGTATTACTATCACAGCGTCAGCGGTGACAGGCATAAACGGAGGTAGTGGTTTTATTAGTAGCGATGTCGGGCGCACTGTGCGTATCGGTCATCACGCAGCAGAGTGGGCAGCTTCTACTTCTTATGCAGTTGGCAATGTGCGAAGAAATAGTGGCAATGTTTACGAATGCACGAAAGCTGGTGATTCCGCTGGCTCTGGGGGTCCAAGTGGCGAAGGCGAAAATATTGTCGACAACGAAGCAACTTGGAAATTTTTAGATGACGGAGGTGTGGTTTACGGAAACGCAACAATCACTGACATAAACAGCACAACCGAAGTTGACGCAAACGTAAATAAAAACTTTGGCGGCACGACTGCTGAAACTGATTGGCGATTAGGAGCATTTTCTGGTACGACAGGATACCCCTCCGCAGTAGCTTTTTTTGAACAAAGATTATTTTTTGCGGGTACGACATCACAACCGCAAACGATTTTTGGTAGTCAAAGTGGTGATTTTGAAAACTTTACTCCAAGCGCATTAGACACAGGTGCATTAACGAACACGATAGCGACCGACGAAGTAAACAGCATACGGTGGCTGTCGGCAGGCTCCGTTCTTGCTGTCGGCACGGCTGGGGGTGAATTTACACTGTCTTCGACAACGCGACAGGACGCGGTGACACCTAGCAATGTGAGAGTCGTCCGACAGGGTACACGCGGTAGTCATGCCACAAGGCCAATAAGAATAAACAGCGATGTTCTTTTTATTCAATTTCATCAAAGGAAATTACGCGAGTTAACCTTTGATTTTAGTGCCGATAGTTTTATTAGCCCTGATCTTACCATTCTGTCGGAGAACGTCAGCGCCGATGGGTTTGTGGAAATGGGTTTTCAGCAAGAACCAGATTCCGTGATATGGGCGGCTAGAACAGATGGACGTTTAGCTGGTTTAACGTATCTAAAAGATCAAGAGGTTGTTGCTTGGCATGAACATGCGCTGGGCGGTCATATCACAAACAGTTTTAATTCAGCATCGAGTGTTGGAAGTAATCAAATTACGATTAGCAGTCATGGATATGCCACCGGAGACAAATTAGTTTACGACGCAAACGATGCAGAGGTTGTCGGTGGATTGGTCGATGGTACAACTTATTTTGTGCAAACTGTCGATTCAAACACAATCAAACTTGCCGAAAGCAAATCACAAGCGCAAATCGGTGCAACAATTACGTTAGCCGATGCTTCTAGTGCGTCCACGCAGTTTTTGCGTCAGGAATCTAAAGTAGAAAGTGTTACGGTTATCCCCGGAACTGGTTCCGACGAATTATGGTTGTCCGTACAAAGAAAGATAAACGGCACTACGCGAAGATTTGTCGAGGTCATGTCGACGAAACTAGATAGTTTTAGAGGCGGTGACAAAGTTAGTGGTGTGTTTTCTGACTCCGCGTTGACCTACGATAGCACCGCCACAGCATCTTTATCAGGATTGGATCATTTAGAAGGCGAAACAGTTTCAATATTAGGCAATGGAAGTGTTTACGCAAATCAATCAGTTTCCAGCGGTGCGGTAAGTTCATTATCGCCAACCGTTACCCGTGCGACTGTCGGACTTCCCTACACAAGCACTTTAAAAACATTGCGACCGGAACAGGGCGGCGACGACGGTGTTGCGCAAGGGCGTACTAAACGTGTTTTTGAAGTTACCTTTCGATTCCTTGATACGCTGGGTGCGGAATACGCACCTGTCGGCGGTAACTTTGATGAAGTTCAATTTCGTACTGGAAGTACGCCAATGGATATTAGTCCTCCCTTATTTAGCGGTGACAAAACAGTAAAATTTCACGGATCATGGGAAACCGGAGGACAACTGGTCATCCGTCAAACGCAACCACTTCCTTTTGAGCTAACATCAATTGTTACTCGTATACTTACACATTCGGGGTAAAAATATGTGTCCTATTGAATTAATGACCGCACTCGGAGCCGCTGGGGGAACAGGAGCCGCTGTCGGTGGAGCTACAGCCGCAGCAGCGGGGGCAAGTACATTGTCATTTGGTACTATTCTTAGCGGTATTGGCTCAGTTGTTAGCGCAATTGGTCAGATGCAAGCAGGGGCCGCGCAAGCAGCGCAAATGCAACATCAAGCACAAATTGCAGAATATAATGCAAAGGTAGCTGATAACGACGCCATTTTAGCACAACGAGCAGCACAGGCTGACGCGGATACAGTTGATCGTCGTAAGCGGATAACGATTGCGCAGCAATCAGCAAATTTTGCTGCAAGCGGTGTAGTAATTGACGAAGGGTCAACTTTAGAGGTGCTTGGAGACACTGCTGCTGAATTTGAGCTAGAAAGATTAAACACATTGCATGAAGGTGAATTAAGAAAAAGAGCAAACCTTATTGCAGGTGTTCAAGGCCGAGCAAATAAAACGTCACTGTTAGCACAAGCGAAAAGCGCAAAATCCGCTGGTGTAAGAAGCGGTATGACAACACTTGCTAAAGGTGCGACAGAAATATCAAAAAGTCTTTCGCCTAAAAAAATTACATAAATAAACCATTTTAATTAATTGGATAATTAAATAATGGCAAGAATACCAACTTACACAGCGCAGACGCGCGCTGCTGCTGTTTCTGGAACGCCTCGCGCTCAACCTATAAAAATCCATGATTTTTCTAGCAAAGGGTTAATCGAAAGCGGTAATGCGCTGTTTGAAATCGGACAAGGGTTATTAAAAGCCGCAGACGATGACGCATCTTTAAAGGCGCGTACTAACACGCAAATAAAATTAAACGAATTAGAATTAGATTTACAACGATCTGATCCGATGGAAGCGTTACGCTCTTACGATGAGCGCGCGCGCGATATTATTAAGAAAGGTGGGGAAGGATTATCAGTCAACGCGCAAAGAACGTATAATTCCGCTACTGCTGAATTAGCTATGCGCGGCAAAATCGCTGTACAAAAAGACGGTATACGCAGAGGCAGACAAAAATTAGAAGGTAATCTTATAGAGGGAATAAACTCTTTAGCTGTTGCTATTCGCCCGGACGACACCGCAAATGATCGAAAAAGTAGAAGCGACAATGTGCAAGAAATGTTAGCGACTGCCGTAGCAAATCGCGTTATCGACGCAGGCGCGGCTGCGCAATATTTTATAAAGTTTCAAAATCAAGCCTCTCAAGCGCGCGCTTCTTTTGAAATACAAAAAAATCCACGTCAATTTATCGAGGACGCTTCGGAAGGCAACGAATATACCGATTTAACAGGCACACAACGAGCAAATTTTATTAAACAAGCTAAAAAAGCCATAAAACAAAAAGAAAAGGCAGCAACCGCGCGAAAAAACGCTGCTAAGAATGCAGCCCAAAGAAACATGAATTTAACAATAAAAGCAACAATGCAAGATGGACAAATTCCACTAGACCAGCGCGATCTATATACAGAACAAAATTTGCTTAATCGCGGTATCGATTCTGATTTAGCGGAGAAAATGTCAGTCAGATGGAAGGATCATTTAGATTTTATAGATGTGAGGGACTCTATCGGCGCAAATACGTCTGCAAAAGTTTTGAATACATTACTGAAACAATTTAACGACGATACTGAAGGAGAAATTACAGACGACAGACTACAACTTCAAAACCTAAGTCAAAAAAAACAAATAAACGACAGAATTAAAGAGATACAAAAAAACAGAGCTGCTGCTTTGCGACAGCAAAAAATTGAAATTAATATAAAAGAAAAAACCGCCGCGAGAGAAATTAAAAACGTGTTAACAAGAATACGCCAAGGTGGCACAATTGGCGAAGACTTGAAAAAAAAATATTCACGAGAAAATGTACTAAAATTATTTAAAAACGAAGAAACAGCAAATAATTTTAGCGCACTTCTTGAAGATCAATTTGAATATCAAAATGTTAGAAACCAGATTAAAGAAGGAAACCTTTCTACTGCTGAATTAATAAATTTGCGTGAACGATTTAAATTAGATGCAAGGGCAGAGTCATCCGATAATTTGACTGCGTTAGCACTTCAAAATCTGACACAATTTGACCAAATAGCAGCGGCCATTAAACCACAATTAACGGCGCGACAAAAAGAATACATTAAAAAAGTTCAGGTGATAATTACAGCAGATTCTATAAATAAAAAAGAACTTTCTCAAAAAGATTTAGATATTATGTCCGATGCAAATATTGATGCTCAAATTGAAGACCTAAATGCGCGGAATAATTTAAAACGCATAAGAGACAATGCGTTAGCTTTCAATGAGCAAAAGCGTGTATTAACAACCATAAGTCCTGCAAAAGCAAAATTTAACATAGAACAATTTAATCTACGCGCTACACAAGGGGATGTACCAAAAGTTGAGCAAGAACAACTAATAAGACAAAAAGATACCTATATAAAAGCTGTAGAAGCAATACAAAAAAATAGAGAACAAAACCCTGCTGCTGCAATGATTTCTCAAAGTTCAAGTGCGCGAGAGGCTTTTACGAATTTCAACGCAAACCCTTCAGTTAAAACATACGGAAATTATCGGGAATTGATACAAGTTGAATATGATCGTTTAGAAATACCAGTCGAAACACAGCGTCTTTTTCCAAAATCATACGCAAAACGAATTGTAAGCGATTTAAAAAACAAGATGGAACAACAGCCATCGGAAGCCGTAAACACAATTAATAATTACAAAGAAATAATGGGAGAGGATTTTAATAATTTTATAACGGATTTAAAAGATTTAGGTTTAGATGACCGCATTTCAATGCTTTTTGTTATAGATAACAAAGACTTACAAGATAAGTTAGTGCGAATTATAAGTGCAACTAAAACATCCGATTTTAAAACAACTGTAAACACAAGCAAATTTACAAAGGAATTGAACGAAACGTTTCAAACCTTAGAATTAGCTGTAAAAACAGCGGGTATACCAATTACAAATGCAATGCGCGAAGCTGTTATGTTATTGACTGTAGAGAACATGCGGTCAGAAGGACATGAACAAAGCATAGCTATGATACGTGCTTACAGAGAAGTAGTAGGCGATAATTATTTAATAGTTGTTGAACCTAAATTTAGAGGAGTAGTACCAAAAACCGATAGGAATGAAATTGATGCGTCCCGCGCTGCATTATCTTTAGTGCAATGGCATGAACGTAACCCAGATTTTGCATTTGAACCAAACCAATTTGCGGCACTAACTCGCGGTATGTCTGAACCAGCGCGTAAAAAAGCCATTCAAGAACTGATAAAACAAGCCTCTTGGCAAATGACACCAGATGGGCAGGGTGCAATTCTGCATGATGATAATGGACGAGAGATTAAAGATATTAGCGGCAATAGCATCATTGTTAATATTGATCTCTCAATACAGGACAGCGCTCGTTACAATCGTGCGGAAGCTGATAGACGAAATAGTTCACAAAGAAAAAGTAGAAGAACCGTGGGAAGAATTGGTTTAGGTGACCCCGGAGAATAATGATGGCGCAACGTTTTGCTTCTCCACTTACTACAAGAGGTGGTCCCCTTAGTCTCAATTATACAACATACGATGCAGCAATTGCGGCTGGTCAATTAGCTGCATCTGAAAACCCGTTTGCATCTATTTTAAAGTCAATTGATTTAGTGCAAGCTAAAAACGATGGATCGGAGGAATTAAGTTTAGACAACCAGCAAGATCAAATAGACAATGCGCAACTGACTGGCACATTAACTCCGAATGACGGTGAAACGCAGAGCAGTCTTAATCTTATATTAGATTGGAAACGCGACGAATTAGCTAGAAAATCAGTTTTAGCTAATGCACCAGATGATATAGTAACGTCGGTCGCTACTTTAGGAACAGGGTTGTTCGTTTCAATGCTTGACCCTTTAAACGTTGCGTCAGCCTTTGTTCCTGTCGTTAGCACAGCCCGTTACAGTGCTATGTTAGCGCAACGCGCATCAACAGTCGGGCGATTTGCGGTGCGCTCGCGCGTTGGCTCCGCAGAGGGTTTTGTTGGTGCGGCGTTAGTCGAACCTATTGTTTATTCCGCCGCGCAATATCGGCAAGCTGATTACAATATTTACGATACTTTTGCTAACCTCGCCTTTGGTACGGTTCTCGGTGGTGGTTTGCATGGTGTGGGCGGTATGTTAATCGATAATATTAGACCACCCAAAACCGCACAAAATGTAATTCAAGGTATAGACTCCGCTACTGCGGAAGCAAGGCAATCTGCTTTTAGAGCAGGCGTCGGGCAGCTTGCCGCTGGCAGGCAGGTTTTTGGCATTGATTATATTTTACGTGCCGATTTGGAGAATAGTACAGCGGTAGGCAGAGTTTACGAACCTAAACTTGCAGACGATCAGATTGATGAAGCGATAGAAGCGGCAAAACTTGTGTTAGGTCAAAATGCCAAACCACATTTTTTTCTGCGCTCGCTTACAGGTGCAAAAAACATAGGCGTTGCGCGCAAAGAAGTAGAACGTTTAGAAAAGTTAGGGTTTGAGGTGCAATCGCGTCCAGTCGAAAACGGCACCTTTGACGTTGATTTAACTGTTCCAACGGATCTAATTGCGCAAAGCCCTGATGGAAGATTGTTAACATTTCCTAATAAAAAGATTGCAAATAAAGCAAGAACACGCCTGAAAAAAGAAGAAATTATTGAAGACGGAACTGCCGTTAAAATTGGTGACGAATGGTTTATTGTACAAAATAAAGACAAAACTTTTTTAGACATTTTAGCTAAAGAAAGTCAAAACATTGTGCTTCCTACAGAGTTTCCAAGCATTAATATTACAAGGGCAGTATCCGAACAAACTGGCGGAGAGAGAATAATTCCTGACGTTGATTACGGCACCGATCAGATTTTAAAAGCTAATAATCCAGAAGCTCTGATATTCTCAAATCAAGAAATCGCGTATAGAAAAAATGTAGAAGAAAATAGCGAACAACTTTTTGACGATTTAGATGAAGCAAGAGCAAACGATGAAATATCACAGTCGTTAGAGGAAGTTGAACAATTAAAAATTGAATTGAACAATGATGAATTATTGGATGAAGCGATAATTGTTAGCGAAAAAGAAGTGAACATGGCCGCAACAAATGCAGAGCAAATGACCGAAATTAATAATGGTTACAAACAAGCAGCCGCTTGTGTGTTGCAGGGGTTTTAAATCATGTCTTTCGATGAATGCAGAGCAACAATAAAATCAGCAGCACCAAATTTAAGCGACATACAAATAGATGCGTTGCTAGACGAAGTTGCCGATATCGCTGAAAATTTGAAAGCAGATAAGAATATAGCTGATTTAGATGCTGCGGTGAATGACGCCGTTGCCAAAAAAATAGACGGCGAAATGCGCGCTGCGGTTAATAAAAAGAGAAGCGCTGCAATTAATTATAAAATTCGTTTGCGATTTATAAGAAAGTTGCGGCAGGTGCCAGACAAAGATGTCGCAGTTTTTGTCGAAAGCATACTATCTGGGCAAGAGGGCAACAGTAATTACAAAACATCAATCGAAAGAACAAAAAAAGCCTATGAAGGCGAAAGTTATGCAATATTTTTTGATGGCGTAGAAAAACGCGGGTTAAATAGAAGCGAAGCTATCGCATTTTTACGAAAAAAAAGTAATGGCGAAGCCTTGATGCGCGAGAGCTACGAACCCGGTTCATCTGGTAATCCAACGGCAAAAATAATAGCCGAAGCAATGGAGGAAACCACTGAGCATTTACGCAAACTTGCTAACAAGTACGGAGCCGATATTGCGCGTATTCCCGGTTATTTAGTAAAGCAATCACATGATAGTTTAAAAATTACAAAAGCAACAAACGAAAAGTGGATTGAGGACATTCTGCCACTTCTCGATGAGGACCGGACTTTTGATCGTCCGATGACGCTCAGTGCAAAACGAGAATATTTAAACAATGTTTGGGAAACGTTAACTTCAAATCAAAAAACAAACGATTTTGTTAAGGATTTATCGGAAGACCCTATGTTTACGGGTCCGGGGAACAAAGCAAAAAAGGTGTCACACCATCGATCATTGCATTTTAAAGACGGTGCATCAGCATATCAATATATGAGTTTTTATGGCCGCGATGACGTGGGTTCATCTTTTTACGGTGGGGTCGACATGATGACCCGAACCATTGCAGCAATGCAGCATTTAGGGCCAAATCCAAAATTTATGTTGGATGAAATAATTAGACGCGCACAAAATAAACTGCGCGGCCAACCTATTTTGAGCAATAAAATAAATCGAGAATACATAGAAAGATTGTATGACAATGTGACGGGCGCGGCGTCGATAATGCCTGCTTATAAGGCGGATGGATGGTTAACGGCGCGCGCGGTTAATTGGGCAAAAAACATTTCTGGAAGCGCGGTTCTTGGTGGAACGTCGATTACATCGATAGCTGATATTGGAACAACAGCGGTGCGCCTTAATGAATTAGGTGTTGATTATTTAGAAGCGCACGGTTCAGTTTTACGCGGGTTTTTAGAAGGTCGTCGGACTGGTGAAAAAAGAGAAATTGCAGATAGTTTAGGCGTCGGGATGGAATACCTTATTTCGGGTGTGCAAGCTCGATTTATGGGAAACGATGGTATCGATGGGCAAGGAAGTTTTCTGCTTTCAAGTGTGATGCGCATTACCGGTTTAAATTGGATGACCGACACACTTAAAACTTCGGCTGCTTTAACTCTGTCAAATTTTATGTCGAAACAAATATCAAAAGGTTTTGATTCATTAAACAGCACTTTGCGAAGAGAATTGAGCGCGTATGGAATTACCGCTGATGATTTTGCAAGTCTTTCCGAATCTGTGCGCACGACAGATGGAAAAAGTTACATTGACGTAGATAAAATAAAAAACGGTGATTTATCTTTAAAAATGAAAGAGTTTTTTACTGGGTTTTCAGATAGCGCAGTATTAACACCGGGAGCGCGCACGACGGCATTGATGCGGCGAGGCAAACGCGGTGAACCAATGACCGAAATACTGGTGCTGTTTATGCACCTAAAAAGTTATTCAGTATCATATTGGAATGAAATTCTTAGTCGTGTCTGGAAAGGCGAAGGAGTCCGAGTGGGCTACGGGCTACATTTGGTCGCGTCGATGGCAGTCTATGGGTACATTGCCGATATTTTAAAAAGCGCAGTGTCGGGAAAAGAGCCGCGAAAACCAGACGAAAAGGCTTTATTAAAGGCTATTATGACTTCAGGTGGTGTTGGGTTTTATGGTGATCTTTTGATCGGTGCAATGGGCAGAGATGCTAGGCACGGCGAAGGTTTCTTGGAAGCCGCAGGGGGTCCGATACTAGGTTCAGCATTGCGGTCCTTTAAGGTAATGGGGTCACTGATAGAAGGCGATATTGATGCAGCCGCATACAAAGGAATGCGCGTTGCAAAAAGCATGTTGCCGGGGGCCAATATTTTTTATACCCGCCTTGCAATGGATTATATGTTTTTCTGGCAAATACAAGAATACATGCGCCCCGGATGGGCGCAGAATTTTGAAGACAGAGTAAGAGAAGAAACCGGGCAAGAGTTTTATGTTTCACCCGATGAAGCGGTTTCAAATAGTTATTTAAACTAAGGAAAAAATCATGGCTGTCAGTGCTACGACAAACTCCGTGAGTTACACGGGGAACGGTTCAACTACGTCTTTTGCTGTTACCTTTGCTTTTCAAGGCACAGGTTCGACGGCGGAATTAGAGGTTATTGAAAGAACGATTGCTACAGGCGCAGAAACCACAAAAAGTTACACCACTCATTATACTGTGACCGGTGGCAACGGCAGCACTGGTGCCGTTGTTGCTGAGAGCGCGCCAGCAGATACGGTTCAGTGGCATATACGCAGAACGACCACAAGAACACAGACAGTCGATTACACTACCAATGACCCCTTCCCTGCTGATACGCACGAACTGGCTCTTGACCGGTTAGCGATGGGACTACAAGAGGTGCAAGGTGAACTTGATCGTTCATTCAAGGTTAGTCGCACGACGAGTATTACCACGCCAGAGTTCGTTGACGACGCAGCAACCAGAGCGAGCAAGCTGCTAGGGTTTGCAAGCGACGGAAACTCGATTGAAGCAGTAACTGGTCGCGTGAATACGGTCACCGCTTCGACGGTTACACCAACCGCAGGCGCGGCAGGCAGTAGCACCGCGAGCTTTACGGCAGCAAGTGGCGCACTGGCGCTAGGATTAGCGCAAGGGTCAACAGGAATGGCTGGTGGTATTAGCTTACAATACAGCACGACCACGACTGACGCCGATCCGGGCGCAGGGTTTTTTCGAGGAAATAATACAAGTTTAAATTCGTGCACAATTCTATATATCGACGACTCCGACGGCACGACTGACATAACCGCGCAAGTTCAAAGTTGGGACGACAGCACCAACGCTGTCAAAGGATTTATAACAATCCACGGCAATCCTAACCCTGCTTCGCCGTATGTCGTGTTTCGTGTAACCGCGATTGCAGATGCAACAGGGTACACGAAGGTGACGGTTGCTTATGTGGCTGGTGCTACCTCAATCAGCAATAACGCGGAAGTCTCTCTTAGTTTTACCCGCGCTGGCGATGTGGGTGACCCCGACGATGTTTTGACGACACGCGGCGATATTATTGCGCGCGATGCGAGTGCAGCGGCGAGGCTCGCTATCGGCGCGGCCAACACAGTGTTAAAAACTGACGGCACCGATCCAACGTGGGGCACAGTTAGCACCGCAATGATCGGTGCGGATCAAATAACGAATGCAAAAATTGCGGACGACCAGATCGACTCTGAACATTACGTCGATGGCTCGATTGATACGGCGCATCTGGCCGATAACGCTATAAGTCTAGCTAAAATGGCTGGCTTGGCGCGAGGCAAAATTATTAGTGGCGATGCTTCAGGCGATCCCCAAGCGCTCGCGCTGGGCGGAAGTGGAACGGTTCTGACTTCTGACGGAACCGATGCAGCATGGGCTGCTGCGGCGGCTGGGGGCAAACTTGTTCAATACAAGATGGTATCAGCCTCCGGCTCGGCATCATCGGCCTCGTCTGGGACATCTGCGGTGCAAATTGGTACAACGACTTTCACACCAACAAGCGACAGTAACTCGTTAATTCTACTGGTGACTGGTGGCGCTACATACGGCGCAGCCGAGAACGGCGAATCCCGCTTTTATATCACCTACACCCCCAACAGTGGCTCCGAGTCGTTGTTATTTACGTCTGCTCCCCTTGGTGACGAAACTAGCGCCACCCGACATAAAATGGGTATCGCCGGGATGGTTGCAAAAACATCTCCGGGCGCTGCTGAACAAACAATTAAAATACGCGCTAACGGGAAGGATGTTCACAACAATACCGTTTCGGTTGGCTGGGACTTGCAACTTTTAATCGTGGAGATAGCCGCATGACAATAACAAACGGACAAGCGCTTGCAGCACTACGGCCTAACGAATCGTGGGGCTGGCTCGGCGATACGTCGGATTATTCAAAACTTAATTGGCTAGACGAAGGTGCCAGCAAGCCATCCGAATCTGACATTACCAACAAGAAAAATTCGATGATAAGTGCTGCTCCAATGGTGGAATTGCGGCGGCAACGGGACAGAAAACTGGCCGAGTGTGACTGGCGAGCATCTAGCGACCTTACTCTGACGGACGCTTGGAAAGCGTATCGGGTCGCGCTTAGAAACCTGCCCGCCACGAGCAGCA
>Ga0209337_1002408_pt1 | contig 13570 bp, 7 predicted proteins | sample LinPmetageLP53_FD_184044 | JGI IMG/M metagenome (GOLD analysis project Ga0209337, IMG submission 184044) | Marine viral communities from the Pacific Ocean - LP-53 (SPAdes) (version 2) | ecosystem: Environmental > Aquatic > Marine > Oceanic | place: Pacific Ocean | collected 2010-02-08
AAAGTTTAGTTAAAACAATCGAACCTGTTAAAAAAACGACTATCAGTCGTCTTAACAAGGGTAAAAAATGGAAATATGGATATGATAAAGAACATGATATTGTCGTTATATCAAAAACTGGTCAGATTGGTGAAATTATTGAAATTGAAAACTTGCAAATTGCTTTGCCAAAAGTGCCAGTGCAAGTGTACAGTCACAAACAAAACAAATGGGTAAAAACTGATCAGCCCAAAGAACTAGAGCGTTTAAAAAGTATATTTGACTGGAGAACATATCCAGAGGATCAAAAAGAACAATGGTTTGACTATATAGACGAAGAGTTTAATAGAAGAGATAATGGGTTTTGGTTTACTAACAATGGAAAACCTACTTACTTAACCGGTGCGCACTACATGTACTTACAATGGAGCAAGATAGATGTTGGAGCTCCAGACTTTAGAGAGGCAAATAGATTGTTTTTTATATTTTGGGAAGCTTGCAAGGCAGACAAAAGATGTTATGGAATGTGTTACTTAAAGAACAGACGTTCAGGGTTTTCGTTCATGTCATCTGCAGAAACAGTTAACTTAGCCACTCTTGCAAGTGATAGTAGATATGGAGTCTTGTCCAAAACAGGTGGTGATGCTAAAAAAATGTTTACCGACAAAATTGTACCAATTAGCATAAACTACCCTTTCTTTTTTAAGCCTATTCAAGATGGTATGGATCGTCCAAAAACAGAGCTAGCGTATAGAGTTCCATCTACTAGATTTACTAGAAAAAAAATAACAGTTAACGAGCACTTAGAAGACATACAAGGATTAGACACAACTATTGATTGGAAGAATACAGGAGACAATAGTTATGACGGTGAAAAATTAGCCTTACTAGTACATGATGAAGCTGGTAAATGGGAAAGACCTGAAAATATTCTAAACAACTGGAGAGTTACAAAAACATGTCTAAGATTAGGTAGTAGAATTATTGGTAAGTGTATGATGGGATCAACATCCAACGCTTTGGACAAAGGTGGTGAAAACTTTAAAAAACTATACAATGCCTCAAATGTCACGAAACGAAATAGAAATGGTCAAACAAAATCTGGTTTATACTCTTTGTTTATCCCAATGGAATGGAACTACGAGGGATTTATTGATGAGCACGGAATTCCAGTATTCACTACTCCTGATATCGATAGATTTGCACCGGACGGTGAACTAATAGATGTAGGCGTAATAGATAATTGGCAAAATGAAGTTGATGGTTTAAAAGGAGATGCAGATGCTTTAAATGAATTCTACCGTCAATTTCCAAGAACAACAGAGCACGCGTTTAGAGATGAAGCTAAAAACAGTATATTTAACCTAGTTAAAATATACGAGCAAATAGATTACAACGAGGAACTTTCAAGAACGCTAGGTGTTACTCAAGGTAATTTTCAATGGGTGAATGGAGTTAAAGATTCTCAAGTAATATTTTACCCGGATCAAAAAGGTAGATTTAAAGTAAGTTGGGTTCCACCTCAACAAATACAAAATAAAATAATATTAAAAAATGGTATACGACATCCTGGAAATGAACACATGGGGGCTTTTGGTTGTGACAGTTATGATATTAGCGGGACGGTTGATGGAGCGGGTTCAAAAGGAGCGCTCCACGGATTAACTAGATTTTCAATGGAAGATGCTCCAGCTAACAGTTTCTTCTTAGAGTACCTGTCCAGACCACCAACCGCAGAGATGTTCTTTGAGGACGTTCTAATGGCATTAGTATTTTACGGGATGCCTATACTCGCGGAAAACAATAAACCTCGTCTATTGTACTATTTAAGACGTAGAGGATATAGAGGATTTAGCATGAATAGACCTGATAAGATATGGAATAAATTATCTGTAGCAGAAAAAGAGGTTGGTGGAATACCTAACTCGAGTGAAGATATAAAGCAAGCTCACGCGGCTGCTATTGAGATGTATATTCAAGATCATGTGGGTATGAAACAAGATGGAACTTTTGGAGATTTATATTTTAATGAATTATTAAACGATTGGGCTAGATTTGATATAAATAAAAGAACAAAGCACGATGCGTCTATAAGTTCTGGTTTAGCCATTATGGCAAACAATAGGCATTTATACGCTCCTAATGCAAAAGTTGAAAAACAACAATTAAATATAAATATCTCTAAGTACGAAAATAAGGGTAATTTTTCAAAATTAATAGAATAATAAATATGTCAGGATATAGTAAAAGTTTTCCTAGTCAAGTTGTAAGTGATGTTGAGAAAATAAGTTATGAGTATGGTTTAAAAGTAGCTAAAGCTATAGAGCATGAGTGGTTTGGTAACGAAACTGATATTAATAGATATAAATCTAATGTTAATAACTTTCATAATCTAAGGCTATATGCTAGGGGCGAACAGTCTATTCAAAAATATAAGGATGAGTTATCTATAAACGGTGATTTGTCCTATTTAAATTTAGACTGGAAGCCTGTTCCAATAATACCTAAGTTTGTAGATATTTTGGTAAATGGAATGACTCAAAGAAACTATGACATAAAAGTATATTCTCAAGATCCATTTGGAGTTAGCAAGCGTACTAAGTACATGGAGTCTATATTAAAAGACATGCGTAGTAAAGAGCTTAATGACTATACTATGCAGGCGTTTGGAATAAATCTATATAGTAGTGATCCAGATGATTTACCAGAAACAGAAGAAGAGCTTAAACTACACATGCAACTCACGTACAAGCAAGGCGTGGAGTTAGCTGAAGAGCAGGCTTTAAACGTTTTATTAGAAGGAAATCAATACGATTTAATTAGAAGGCGTTTTTATTACGATTTAGCTACTATTGGTATTGGTGCGGTTAAATCGTCATTTAACACCTCGGAAGGAGTTACTATAGATTATGTTGATCCAGCTAATTTAGTGTACTCACACACGGATTCTCCTTATTTTGATGATATATATTACGTTGGTGAAGTTAAAACTATACCTATAAACGAATTAGTAAAACAATTTCCTCATCTTGAAGAAAAAGATTTAAAAGAAATTATAAGCAAAAAGTCGTATAAAAAAACAAATTCTCAAAGACACTATGGTAGAAATGAACATGATAATAATACCGTAGAGATTTTGTATTTTAATTACAAAACTTATATGAACGAGGTTTATAAAATTAAAGAAACTAGCACCGGATCAGAAAAAGCTATACAAAAAAACGATTCATTTAATCCACCGGAGAATTTAGAGGGCGGGTATCAAAAATTATCTAGATCTATAGAGTGTCTTTATGACGGTGCTATAGTTCTTGGAACTGATAAGTTACTTAAATGGGAAATGTCCAAAAACATGATGCGTCCTAAAAGTGATTATACTAAGGTTAAAATGAATTACGCTATAGTAGCGCCTAGAATGTATAATGGTAAAATTGAATCTCTTGTAAGCAGAATAACTGGGTTTGCTGACATGATTCAACTAACACATTTAAAACTTCAACAAGTGTTATCAAGAATGGTTCCAGATGGTGTTTATTTAGACGCTGATGGTTTGGCAGAAATAGACTTAGGAAACGGAACAAACTATAATCCACAGGAAGCTTTAAACATGTACTTTCAAACAGGATCTGTTATTGGTAGATCATTTACCGGTGATGGAGATCAAAATCCTGGAAAAATACCAATTCAAGAAATATCTGGAGGTCAAGGCGCTGGAAACAAAATGCAAGCTCTTATAGGTAATTATAATTATTATTTGCAAATGATAAGAGACGTGACTGGATTAAATGAATCAAGAGATGGATCTACTCCTGACAAATATTCTTTAGTAGGTGTTCAAAAGTTAGCTGCAGCAAATTCAAACACAGCTACAAGGCACATACTACAATCAGGATTATTCTTAACAGCCTCAATAGCCGAATGTTTGTCTCTTAGAATATCTGATATTTTAGAACACTCTCCAACAAAAGAAGCTTTTGTCAGAGGTATAGGCATTCATAATGTTGCTACTTTAGAAGAAATAAGTGAATTGCATCTTTATGATTTTGGTATATTTATAGAACTAACACCAGATGAAGAAGAAAAAGCAATGCTTGAAAACAACATTCAAATGGCACTACAACAACAAGGTATAGACTTAGAAGATGCTATTGATGTTAGAGAAATAAAAAGTGTAAAGTTAGCAAATCAAATACTTAAGATTAGAAGAAAGAAAAAAATCGAAAGAGATCAAAAAATGCAACAAGAAAATATTCAAGCGCAATCACAAGCTAATATTGAATCTCAACAAGCTGCTGCACAATCCGAAGCTCAAAAACAACAAGCCTTATCCCAAAGCCAAATTCAACTTGAACAAGCTAAAACTCAGATGAAGTCTCAATCAATGGTACAAGAAACTGAGCTTAAAAAACAATTGATGGAATTAGAGTTCCAATACAGCATGCAGTTAAGACAATTAGAAGTTGATTCTGCTAATAACAAAGAAACTCAAAAAGAAGATCGTAAAGACGAAAGAACAAAAATCCAAGCAACTCAACAAAGCGAGATGATTGATCAAAGAAATAACCAAAAACCACCTAAAAACTTTGAGTCAGCAGGTAATGATACCTTAGGGGGTTTTGGTTTAGGTATGTAAAAAATTATTAACTATTATTATATTATATTATGGCAACAAAAAAAGAACAGCCAATCGCAGACGATGATACTGGCAAAATTAAAGTAAAAGCAAAAACAGAAAAACAACCAGATGGTAACGAAACTAAAGGTAACGTTACTAAGGTTAAGGAAAAAATGAAAATGAAACCACAAGCTATTGAAGAAACAATAACTAAGGTTGATTTAAACAAACCAATAAAACCAGAAGAAAATGAAGTTAAAGAAGATAACCCTGTCGACCAGGGAGTGGTTGCAGTCGCTGATAATGCCGACACCCCACAAGAACAAAAAGAAGTACAACCGGAAGCCGAAACACAAGAAACTCCAGTATTAGAAGAAATTACTGAAGAAGAAGTTATTGAAGTTGAAGAGATAGCTACAGAGGCATCAGAAGCTATTAAAGAATCAATGCAAACCGGCGAGCCGCTACCGGAGAATATCCAAAAGTTAATGGACTTTATGGATGATACCGGTGGAGATTTAAACGACTACGTTCAATTAAACAAAGACTACAAAGAATTAGATAACTTAACATTATTAGAAGAATATTATAAGCAAACAAAACCTCATTTAAATGGTGAGGAAATAAGTTTTCTAATGGAAGACGAATTTGCTTTTGACGAAGACGCTGATAATGATAGAGATATTAAAAGAAAAAAACTAGCCATGAAGGAGCAAGTTGCTCAAGCAAGGCAACACCTGGACGGTGTAAAGTCCAAATACTACGAAGACATTAAAAGCGGATCAAAGCTCACAAACGAGCAACAAGAAGCAATTAATTTCTTCAACGAACATAACGAGAAGTTAGAAGGTAATAAAAAAACATTAGAAGAAAACACATCTACTTTTTTAAATAAAACTGATAAAGTTTTTAACGACAAGTTCAAAGGTTTTGAATATAACGTCGGTGATAAAAGATATAGATTTAATGTTAATGACGTGGATGGAGTTAAAAAAACACAAAGCGATATCAATAATTTTGTTGGAAAGTTTCTAGACAAAAACAATGTGATGGAAGATGCTGCGGGTTATCATAAATCTTTATATACGGCAATGAATTCTGATGCTGTTGCAAAACATTTCTACGAACAAGGTAAAGCCGATGCGCTTAGAGATAGCGTTGCTAAATCTAAAAATATCGACATGGACCCACGCCAGCAATTAAGTAATAATATAGCTGACGGGAGTGGAATAAAGGTTAGGGCATTAGGAGATACTACGGATGACTTTAAGTTTAAAATCAAAAACAATAAATTTAAAAATTAAAAATTAAAAAATAAAAATTATGGCAACAGGAAGTTTACAGACGGCGGGTGGTTCGTTGAATAGTGTGCCGGCTCCAAACCAGCAAACACTAAATACAAACTACATCGATTTTACGTCTACCACTACTAGTGGTTGGGCTCAACAATATTTACCAGATCTTATGGAGCAAGAAGCTGAAGTTTTCGGACCGAGAACTATTTCAGGGTTTCTTTCACAAGTAGGAGCTGAAGAAGCGATGCAAGCTGACCAAGTAGTTTGGTCTGAGCAAGGTCGTTTACATTTATCTTACACTGGACAAGTTACTAGTGCAACTGCAGGATCTGGTTTAGGTGCTGCTGGTGCAACTACTGGTTCTGTTGAAATTGACATCACCAAAGAAATTGATGGCGCTGGCGTTACTGTTTCAGGTACTGTGGTTGATCACGGTATCAGACAATCTGATACTATTATCATCTCTAACTCTGCTGGTGTTACTAAAGCATTAGTTGTTGAGGTTCTTGGTAACGTTATATCTGTAGCTCCTTATGGCGCTGCAACTATAGCTGTTTCAGGCGCTGCAGATGATACGACTATATTAGTTTATGGTTCTGAATTTGCTAAAGGTAAATCTTATACTAACGCCGCTGGTACAGCTGCTACTGATTCAAGAGGGGCTAATGAGCCAATCTTTACAACGTTCTCTAATAAACCAATTATTATTAAAGATTACTACGAAGTATCAGGTTCTGATACAGCTAGAATTGGTTGGGTTGAAGTTGCTGCTGAGTCTGGGCAATCAGGTTACTTATGGTACTTAAAAGCTGAAGCTGATACAAGAGCACGTTTCAATGATTACTTAGAAATGGCAATGCTTGAAGGTGAATTAAATGCTACTGATGGTTCTGCTACTAATGTTGATCTTGCATTTTCTATGTACGGAGCAAATGGGAATCAAACTGGTACTGAAGGTTTATTTGCCGCTATTGAATCTAGAGGTAATTTAACGGCTGGTATTACTGGTGTTAGTGCTTCTACTGATTTAGGTGAGTTTGATAACATTTTAGCTGAGTTTGATAAGCAAGGTGCTATTGAAGAAAACATGATGTTTGTAAACAGAGCTACTTCGTTAGCAATGGATGACATGTTAGCTTCTATGAATTCTTACGGTTCTGGTGGTACTTCTTATGGAGTATTCGACAACTCTGAAGATATGGCATTAAACTTAGGTTTTTCTGGTTTCAGACGTGGATCTTACGATTTCTACAAATCTGACATGAGATACTTAAACGATAAGGCAACAAGAGGTGGTATTAATGATGCTGCTGGCGCTAACGCGATTAGAGGTATTATGGTTCCTGCTGGAACTTCAACCGTCTATGACCAACAATTAGGAAAGAACCTTAAACGTCCTTTCTTACACGTTAGATACAGAGCTTCACAAACTGATGATAGAAGAATGAAATCATGGGTTACTGGTTCTGTTGGAGCTGCTACGTCTGCTTTAGACGCAATGCAAATCCACATGCTATCAGAAAGATGTTTAGTTACACAAGGTGCTAACAATTTCATGTTATTGAAATAGGCATTATTATATTAAAGACCGGGGCTTCGGCCTCGGCCTTTTATTTTTATTAATTTATATTATATTATATTATGGCAAAAAAACAAAAAACAGAAAAAGTGATTACGCAGGCAGACCCTGGAGATGAGCACACAGAAACAATAAAAAAAACAGTTACAGAATTTTTTGAAGAAACTGTAGTTAAAGAACCAAAAGCAAGAGAAAGAATAGTACCATCCAATGAGTGGGAAATAAAAGATAGATTGTATAAGTTGAAAGGTGGTAAAAAACCATTATCTAGATCTATCAAGGCAGCTGATATTTATTATTTTGATGAAGAGTTAGGTTATGAAAGGGAACTTAAATATTGTCAAAATCAAAAAACATCATTTGTAGATGAAATGAAAGGTGATCAGAGATTAGAACACATTGTTTTTAGAGCTGGAAATTTATTTGTACCTAGATCGCAAACAGTATTACAAAAACTACTAAGTCTATACCATCCTCATAAAGACACATTGTATGAAGAATATAAACCAGCAGCATTAGCAGCTAATGAAATTGAAGTTTTAGATATGCAGGTTGACGCACTGATTGCGGCTAGAAATATCGATATAGATATGGCTGAAGCTATTATGCGTGTTGAAAAAGGCTCTGAAGTGTCTAAGTTGAGTTCTAAGGAGCTTAAAAGAGATTTGTTGGTATTTGCAAGAAATAATCCTAAATTGTTCTTAGAACTAGCGGATGATGAAAACGTAATGCTAAGAAACTTTGGTATTAAAGCTGTTGAAGCTGGAATACTAAGATTATCTTCTGATCAAAGAAACTTCATGTGGGGTAGTAACGGAAGAAAGCTAATGGTTATACCATTTGACGAGCATCCTTACACCGCTTTATCACATTGGTTTAAGACTGATGAAGGTATGGAGGTTTATTCTAATATAGAAAAAAGACTCAATCAATAACAAATAATGTGGTCGTCCTTCGGGGCGACCATTTATTAAAAATTTAATTATATGGCAGAATCAAAAGGATTAGGAGATACGATAGAAAAATTTACAAAAGCAACTGGCATAAAAAAAGTAGTTGATACCGTAGCTAAAGCTACCGGTAAGGATTGCGGGTGCAAAAAAAGAAAAGAAACCTTAAACAGAGCTTTTCCCTACAACCCAAATGGAACATGGTTAGGGCAAAGATTTAAATAAAAAAATAAATGGTTAATATAGATACAGTATATCAAAGAGTTTTAGCAATATCTAATAAAGAACAAAGAGGTTATATTACTCCTTTGGAATTTAATCTATTAGCCAATCAAGCTCAAATGGTTTTATTTGAACAGTATTTTTATGATCTAGACAAAGTTAAAAGACTTGAAGGAGATGATAGTTCTTTTTCTGATATGAAAGAGCTTATTAAAAATAAACTTGAATTTTTTACTCAAGTAGGAAATGTTGCTGGTGGTACAACCTTTCCAGCAAATTATAGAACAGGTAAAATTTTTTTAAATGGCTATGAAGTAAAGTTGATGCAAAGAAGTGATATTAGAAATATATTAGATTCTACATTTCACCGACAAGGATTAACTAGAGACCCTGTGTATGTAGAAAGTGAAATTGGAAATCAAGATGTGCAAGTTTTTGATTCTGACGGGCAGGTAGTTGGTGGTGTTACCGTTGAAATTATAGTGCCACCAAACAAAGCTGAGTGGGGTTATGATGTTGTTGGAGAGAAAGCGTTGCATAATGGTTCTCCAGGTAGGACATTTCATTTTGAAGTTCACGAATCTGAAGAAACTAAATTAGTTTTAAAGATTTTAGAACAAGCAGGTGTTATAATAGAAGATCCAAACTTAGTTCAATATGCTAATCAAAAGCAAGTTCAAACTTCACAACAAGAAAAACAATAAATAAATGGGATTATTAAATCAGAAGCAACAGCAGTATTATAGCCAAGGTGACTATGGTAATTATCAGTTCACTTCTTTAGATGATATTATAAATAATTTTATGGCAACCTATGTTGGCGAAGATAAAGTATTGCCTAGAACAAACAGAGGGGATGTCGTTTTTCATGCCCATAGAGCCATGCAAGAATTATCATTTGATACGTTTAAATCTTGCAAAGCACAAGAAATAACCGTACCAGCGTCGCTTCAGATGATACTTCCGCAGGATTATGTAAACTACACTAAAGTTAGTTGGGTTGATTCTGCCGGTATAAAACATTTGTTATACCCTACAAGTAAAACTTCAAACCCCCAAAGTCCTCAAGTTGATGCAAATGGTGATTTTTTATTTGCCAAAAATAGTTTAATTGATTCTGGAAATTTAATTACAAATGGAAATTTCCACGGAGGTACTTCAAATTGGATATTAAACGAAAACGGTAGTGGTAGTGGAGCGCAAACTTCCAATACAACATCATCAATAGGAAACTCCGGTAATACTATAACAGCTCCTTCACAAGGGTGGTTTTATGGTTATGATGGTAATGCTATTGGCGGATATGATTTACCGCAAGATCACGCGGTAAGACAATTAAACGTACCAATAACAAATGGAGAAAATTATGAGATAACATATACTATAAGTAATTATACTTCCGGGTCTTATAATTTTGTTATAGTAGATGAAAATGGAGATCATTCTTCTACGGTTTCTAGATCTGCTAACGGAACTTATACAGAAATAATAACAGCCGGAAATGTTGCTGCTACATATGACAAGCAAACAATATATTTTCAAAATACAAGCACAGTTAATGGTAATGCCGCTATAGATAGTGTTTCTATAGTTAGAGTTGGAGATGGTGAAACTTCTGATACTTGGTCAAATTATAAATCTACAGCTCCGTCAGAAAATCAAGGTGATTATCAAGATGATACTTATTGGCCAATGGAAGGATCAAGATTTGGATTAGACCCTCAACATGCTCAAGCAAATGGTTCTTTTTATATAGATTGTGTTTCTGGAAAAATACATTTTAGTTCTAATGTTGCTGGAAAAACCGTTATATTAGATTATATTAGTGATGGTGTAGGACGTGGTGATATTATAAGGGGTGAAGGTGGTAGGATTGTGTCCGAATATATTCCAGTTCATAAGTTTGCAGAAGAAGCTGTATACAAATGGATAATTTATGGTTGCGTGTCGGCTAGAATCGATATTCCAGAAAATGTTGTTATGAGATATAAGAAGGAGAGGTTTGCCGAAACCAGAAAAGCAAAATTAAGATTATCAAATTTTAAATTAGAAGAATTAACTCAAATACTTAGAGGTAAATCTAAGTGGATAAAACACTAGTATATGCCGGAAATGAAAAATAACTTTCAAGGAGGTAAGATGAATAAGGACCTTGATGAAAGATTGGTACCAAACAATGAATATAGACATGCTTTAAACGTAGAAATTGCTACTTCTAATGATTCTGATTTAGGTACTCTTCAAACGCTTAAAGGAAATATAGCGTTACCAGGGCAAAACAGCCAGGGTGTGTGCATAGGTTCTATTGCTGATGACAAAAATGATAAATTATATTTTATGGTTGCGGGACCAGCTCGCGACACAATAACAGAATATGATCAAGTAACCAATACGTTTTTTCCAGTTTGTGTTGATTTTCACAATGGAGGTAGTCAAAGAGCGTTAAACTTTAATGCAAATTTCTTAATAACAGGTATAAATATAATTGAAGATTTATTATTCTGGACGGATAATAATTCTGAACCAAAAAAAATAAGCATTACAAAAGGTAAACTAGGCGCCACGCTAGTATTGGGCGTACCTAGTTTTACTATTTCTACTAACTTAATGATAAGGGACACGTCGGCATCCGCGCTACCTAATTCTTATGTTGCAGCTTTAAACCAAAATGGAGTTAACATATCAATTGAAGAGAAACACTTAACGGTAATTAAAAAGGGTCCACCTACCGCTCCGGTGTTAGAAATGATAGATACCAAAATTGGGGATTTAGATGCAGATAGTCTACAAGGGGGTGGTGAATTGACCAGACCTTTAGCGGGTACAATTGGTAGTTTTCTGGATCTTGACGGGGTAATGATTGAGGACGTTATACCGATTACTACTGAGTCTGCTGGTTACACAACTGGTCCAGATTGGGTTGTCGGTAATTACTTAAAAATTTATAAAAACACTGATAGAAGTATAGGTGTTAGGGTGGAAATTGCAGCTATAATATCTGCAAACAGTTTTTCAGTAAAAGTTTTATCCGGTAATATTGAAATTGATGGAGTTGCTGCCGAGGAATTAATAGCAGAGTTAGAACAAGTTGATTCTATTTTTCAATTTAAATTTCCAAGATTTGCTTGTCGATATAAGTACGAAGATGGTGAATATTCTGCATTTTCTCCATTTACACAACCGGCTTTTATACCTGGAAGATTTAATTACCTACCCAAAGAAGGTTATAATCTTGGTATGGTAAATAGGTTAAGAAAATTAGTAATAAAAGACTTTGTTCATGATAGGTTGATAGGCAAGGACGTTGTATCTATCGACATCTTGTATAAAGATTCAAATTCTACAAGTATATATTCTGTAAAGACTATTAAGAAAAGAGACTTTGATCCTACTAAATGGGATGAGTGGAATGGTATTACCGCAACAACAGGTTCTAACAGTACTATGGATACGGCTAACACATACGGTATGGATGGGTGGCGGAATAGAGTAAAAGGTTATCTACCTATAACAACAGAGATGATTCGCGCTGTTTTACCAGCAAACCAATTACTAAGACCTTGGGATAATGTACCTAGAAAAGCGCTAGCACAAGAAGTTATTGGTAATAGATTAATTTATGGTAATTACTTGCAAAATTACAATTTAGAAAACTTATCAACCAATGACGCTAATATAAAAATAGATATAAGTTTTGGAACAAGTAGCGTTTCTGTTGGAGACACATCCCCAGAAGAAGTGCATGCTGGGCTTGGGTTGGCAGAAAAATATTCCCCCGCTAAATCTATTAAGTCGTTAAGAACATATCAACTAGGTGTTGTGTATATTGATAGATATGGTAGAGAAACTCCTGTTTTTTCTGAAGCAGGAGATAGCTCATCGAAAACTTCTGTTTATGTACCCGGGACAGTAGCAGACCAAAAAACGAACCTTAACGTTCAGTTAAAAAATAATCCTCCAGACTGGGCAACTCACTATAAATATTTTATCAAAGAAACGTCTAACGAGTATTATAATCTTGCTATGGATAGATGGTATAATGCTGAAGATGGAAATGTTTGGTTGTCTTTTCCATCCGCGGAAAGAAATAAAGTTGATGAAGAAACGTTTTTAATACTTAAAAAAGAACACGATAATAATACTTTTGTTAACGAACCTGCAAGATATAAGATAATAGCTATAGAAAACGAAGCTCCTAGATTTATTAAAATAGTGGATGTATCTATGGGTGGTGTTCTAGATTCCGGTGATTTTGATGGATCAACCACTCCGCTAACAATTCCTTTTGGAGCAACTAATGATGGGGGTTTTCCATTAGTAGGTGGATTTAAAGTGACTGTAGCAAAATCAGTTTTTGATGCCGCGGGGTGGAATGATAATTTAATGAAGCAAGATATTTCTCAAGTTTTCTTTAGAGTAAAGTCAGTACAGGGTGTAAGTAATTATTATAGATTAAAACAAATAACATTTGACTCAACAACGCTAGTTTACGTGATGTTAAGTGGCAAGCAATTTGGAGATGATATGTCACACACGTCTCCTGATAATAGTCACATGAATAGAAATAGAGGTTGTGAAATACAAGTTGTTAAAAAAATACCAGAAGATAAAGCTGAGTTTGAAGGAAGATTTTTTGTAAAAATATTAAAAGATAATACGTTGATCAAGCGTCTTCACATGGTAAAGCCAATAGACGAGGGACTAATATCAACTATGTCACTTCAGGTTCAATATATTGCACCTTATGAAACTATAGATCCTGGTACTTTTAAATGGGATGGATATGGAACAGGTAGCACCACGGGACATCCGGAATTTGGAATTTCTATTGATAAAGATAATAAATCAATGTGGGCTACTCCGGCATCTATGGGCGCGGGAACTCATGCAAACGGCCTTAAATTTTGGGAAAAAGCCGGTAGATCTCCGG
>Ga0209337_1002409_pt1 | contig 13568 bp, 5 predicted proteins | sample LinPmetageLP53_FD_184044 | JGI IMG/M metagenome (GOLD analysis project Ga0209337, IMG submission 184044) | Marine viral communities from the Pacific Ocean - LP-53 (SPAdes) (version 2) | ecosystem: Environmental > Aquatic > Marine > Oceanic | place: Pacific Ocean | collected 2010-02-08
GGAGGCCTTTGAGCTTGAACATATCTATCAAATGAAGACTCCTTTTTGTGACCTGTGATAATCATAATAGATCTTTTTGGCATTTCAGTATTTAAATATGCATTTGTTGCAAAGGATATCCTTCCAATTTTAGTTGTGATTATCTCATATTTCTTAAACGTTCCATCTGTATTTGTAAATTCATCATCAATTTGAGAAAGCTTAGCAATTTTCTTAATATTATTATTTATTGTATTTTCATTTATTTCTGGTAATTGATACTTGTATTTTTTAATAATTTCAATTCCTTTTAAATGAATTGGAATATTTAAGAAATTTTTAGTTTTCTGACATTGGAAATTGAATGTATAGCCATCTTTTGTTTTTGTAATGTTACTTTTGTTTAATTGATGAAAATCACTAACTCTTATTCCAAGTAAACAAATTAAAAGAAACACATCTCTAACTTCCTCCAAACTCTTAAGTTCAAATTTTGTATTAATTAATTTCTTTATATCTGAGATGTTTAGATACATCTTTTTCTTTATTTCTTCAGTAGTTTTAAAGTCTTTATGTTTGAAATCAATATTATTATGAAGTTTTCTGTCCAAAGCGTCTTTCATGAAGGTTTTAATCACTTTTATACGCTTTCCAAAGGTATTTATTGAATATCCTTGAGTATCTAAAACAAAGGTCTTAAATCTATCATAAAACATTAGATTAATTGAATTAAAGTCAACCTTATATTTAGTTTTTTTCTGAAATTCTTTTAAGGTATTCAATGTTTGTCTGTAGTCCGAAAGAGTAGATTTTGCCAATTGTTTTTGTGTTTTAATATGATTCTTAAAGAAATTGAGTAAATCAAGTTTTTTCTGTGGTGTAGTATTGAATTTATATCGTTGTTTGAGAAGATCATTAGTAATATAAACACCTTCATCAACTAAAGATAGATATGTTTTTTCAGCTGTATTTAATAAAGTGTTAAGTATCCTATTAATCTCAGTTGATTTTGATGATTGTGCTTTTACATTTTGTTTTTTATCATTCCAATTATTGGGTTTAATTTTAAGTCCTGAGCTTAATCTACAGAATTTTGAGTTATAACTAATGCAAATCAAAATAGAGGTTTCTCTAATTGTTTTCTTGTTTTTTAAGTATAAATTATATCTTGCCATTAAATTGGGGATAAAGTACAAAGATAACAATCTAGCAGTAATTGGGGAGGAATATGGGGAGGAATTCGTTGTTTTTACATGTATTCTATTACATTAGGATTCACATAATTATATAAGTTTAACCATGTAGTTAGTGAAAATAGAGGAAATTAGATGAAACATGATATATTATATTTAGTCCCGTCCAGACCGCAAGACACAAACCCTTATAATCTAGCGATTGTAGGGGTTTCTTGTTTTTTGGGGAGAAATATGGGGAGAGAAATTAATTGTTTATAACTTTAACATGATTTTCAATTAAATTCATTGTTTTCATTTATTAAAAGTGATTTATATTTTGAAAATGCTAGATTAAATCTTAATTTTATTTTTTATTATCAAAGTGTTAAATACTTTTTATTTAGTAATTTAAATTTTTCTTTTCATATCCTTACACCATACATACTTTTGTTGTGTTAAAATTCAAGTATTATGCAACAACATCAATATCTTACAGAAAAACAAGCTGCTGAATATTTCCAGATTAGTGTTAGATCATTTAGCAACTGGAGAAGAGAAGGTAAGTTTAAATGTGGTAAAGAGTTTATTTATGTCGGAAAACAAGTTAGATATGATATAGATAAGCTTGTAAAGTATTTTGAATTTAGTAGTAACTCAATGAATTAAAAATAGCTCAATTAAATTATTACTAAAGTTCAGGGAGCAAGCTCCCTTGCACCTTGTATTAACTAAAATTAAGTATTATGACACAAAACATAGTAAGAGCATATGGTAATATGTTAGATAGGCACTGGGATTATTTTAGCACTTTAAGCTATAAGTGGCCTGTAAAGCAGAATAGTAATAGAAAGATAATGGATAGGCTAGCAAACACTCTTTATTCAAAGGATAAGCAGTTTGAAATGTTTTGGGTATCAGAGTGGCATAGATCTGGTAGTTCTGTTCATAATCATTTACTCATTAAAGGTGATATAACACAAGATATAGATACTTTCTGGACTTCTAACAGACTATCAGACAAGAAGTTCATATCACACATAAAATACGATAAAGATAAGGGAGCTAACTATTATGTAGCTAAATATTTGGATAAAGAAATTGAATATGATTATATTTTTTCAATTTAAAAGTAAATTTTTGTTTTTAAAAAACTATATTAGCTGCGTGTTACGACAAATACACACTTTTTTAACAAATTAATTTATTATGAAAAGATTTTTTCAAATTATATGCTGTGCTCTTTTTACAAGTTTATCAGTATTCGCTCAAGACGGTATTAACTACCAAGGAGCTGCCACTGACGCAAATGGTGACGAACTAACTAATCAAACTATTTCTTTAAGGGCTTCCATTATAAGTGGGAGTGCAAATGGAAATTTAGAGTGGGAAGAAACTCATTCAACTACAACAGATCAGTTTGGACTATTTAATGTAGTTATTGGACAAGGTAATGCGACTACAAATGGAGCAACTACTAATTTTGATGACATGGATTGGGGTTCAGGTAATCATTTCTTAAAGATAGAGATGGATGCATCAGGAGGCACTAATTATGCTATGATTGGAACAACACAAATGATGTCTGTTCCTTATGCTCTTTATGCTAAAAGTGCAGGTTCTAATACTAATATTGATTCTTTATCTCAAGTAGTTTCAAATCTTGATTCGTTAATGGGTATTATTACACCATTCTTTGGTTGTACTGATCCTACTGCTTGTAATTATGACTCAAATGCTGTAATTGATAATGGCTTCTGTAGTGGATTACTTGGGTGTACTGATAACCAATCTTCAAATTATGATCCATTAGCAACTTGTGATGATGGAACATGTATTCCTTATGTTGGTATGTATGGATATGGAGGAGTTATTTATAAAATAGTTAATGGTAATCAAGCATTTGTACTAAATATCGATCATGAAATATCACAATCTTCAATGACTACAACTTCTTTGTCAAATTATGCAAATAGTCTCATCTTAAGTGGATATAGTGACTGGAATGTTCCTAATGCAAGTGAATTTGACGATATATGTTCTAATATGTCTTTAATTAATATTGTTGCTAATTTAAATCAGGGTATTGTATTGTCTTCTACTAACTACTGGAGTACACAAGGCTGGTGTTCTCAGAGTTCTCCTAATTATATTCCTTACGCAAGACCTTATGGAATGAGTTCTTGTTATCAATGGAGTAGTGGCTGTCCAAATTATGGTCCATTTTTAACAAGAGTATATAGATACTTTAATTTTTAATTGATTTTCTATAAAATCATTATGAAAAAAACATTATTTTTTATATTCTGCCTATTTACTCTTAGTCTTTCCTCTCAAGACATTAAGTTTGATGCACTGTCAAATGGAGGTGGAAGTATGATTAATGTAAATAAAGTTAATTTTACTGTTGGTCAACCTATTGTTGGAACTAAAACAGATGGATTTAATAGTATAAGGCAAGGCTTTCAACAACCTTCATTTAATGTATATGGATGTACAGATTCAACACAATTTAATTACGATCCTTTAGCAGATACAGATGATGGAAGTTGTGTTCCATTTATTTATGGATGTATTGATAGTACCTCGTGTACTTATGATGTAATTGCAAATACAGATGATGGTTCATGTCTTTATTTAGATATTTTTGGAATATGTGGTGGTAATAATACTATTCAGATGGCGATTGATTCCTCAAACACTGGAGACATTATATATATACCGGCAGGAACATATTCTGAATCCTTAGTAATTAATAAATCTATTTCTTTAATAGCGCAAACTGGAGTTTTACTTGATATTTCTGGAAATACTACAGGAATACTAATAGAGGAAAATGTTACTGATGTTGTAATTGATGGTTTAATAATAACTGGAGACAATTTAACTGGTAGTGGGATAACTGTAAATCCAGGAGCTAAAAATATATCAATTACAAATAACATTATATCAAGTATTTTACTTCCAGGAGGAGGTAACTCTTCACCACTTTCTTATGGAATCTTATGTTGGGGTAATCCATCATCTGGAATCAATCCACCAACTAATATAAATATAACAAACAATAATATCTCATATGTACTCGGTTCTGGAATATCATTAGGAACTAATACTGATAGCGTAACAATCACAGGAAATACTATTTCTAATATAATACCTGTTCAATTTTCAACTACTTATTTAGGAATTGCAATACAAGCAGAACTTGCTAATGTTTTAGATATTCACAATAACTCTTACGATGGATTATTACAGACTCATAACTTAGTTCATTGTACAGGAACATCAATCTATGGAAATACATATGTTAACTCTCCATTAATGTTGAATACTACATACCCACATATAGTATCATTTAACGATATTCCTTGGTGGAACTTGATTTACGCTACTTCACCAACTGATTATTATCAATCTTATTATTCAGACACAAATAGTATTGCTTATCAATCTTTAGTATCTACTTATGCTAGTTTTGGAACACCAATTTGGTCAACTTTAAGTTCTTCAAATCCAGGATGTACAGATGTTTTAGCACTTAATTATAATTCCGCTGCTTTATCTGAAGATGGTAGTTGTATTATGCCTGTATATGGATGTACAGATTCAACTCAATTTAATTACAATCCTTTAGCAAATACAGATGATGGAAGCTGTATTTCATTTATCTACGGATGTACAGACTCAACTCAGTTTAATTATGATTCAATAGCGAATACTAATAATGGAAGTTGTATTCCATTTATTTATGGTTGTATAGATTCTTCATTTGCTAATTATAATCCGCTTGCCAACACAGATAATGGGAATTGCGTAAACTTTACTTATGTGCCAGATGATAATTTTGAGCAAGAGTTAATTGATCTTGGTTTAGATAGTGGACCGCTTAATGATACTGTTCCAACAGCTGCTATTGATACAGTTCAAAATTTACAGATAAGTTCAAAACAAATTTATGACATTACAGGTATTGAAGATTTCGCTTCTTTAAGAATTCTTAATTGTGAAATCAATAGTATTTCAAGTATTGATTTAAGTGATAATTTATTGTTAGAGAAATTGTATTGTCAAGGGAATTCATTGTCGTCCTTAGATCTTAGTAATAATCTTTTACTTACTTATTTACATTGTGGATCAAATCCAGGATTAAATTCATTAGATTTGAGTGCTAATATTGCTTTATTATGGATCAATTGTTCTTTGTCTTCCTTGGATTCCTTGGATTTAGGATATAAGCCAGTATTAAATTATTTTCAAGGGAACAACAATCAATTAACATCACTCGATGCTAGTGGCTGTACTAATTTGAAATACTTAATTGTAAATAATAATAACTTAATTAGTTTAAACTTCCAAAATGGAAATAATACTAATGTATCTTCTTATAATAGTTTAAATAATCCTAATCTATTTTGTGTTCAGGTTGATAATGCTGCTTATTCAACTTCTAATTGGACTACTCTTGACTCATGGACATCATTTAGCACCAATTGTTCTTTAGCTGGATGTATGGATACTCTTGCTTGTAATTATAATCCACTAGCTTGGATAGATGATGGTTCTTGTGTTTATGATTCTGACACTAATATATTCATTACAAGTTGTGGTTATTATATAACTTCTACAGATAGCCTAACATCATCAGGAATTTTTTATGATATCTTAACTAATCAGTTTGGATGTGATTCTATTATAGAAATTTATTTAACGATAAATAATAGCACATCATCAATAACAGATACAACTATATGTGATGTAGATACTTTATCATATACAGGGCCTATTTCAACCTATTGTCCTTCTGGACCACAATATCAAGATTACACAACTATTGATAATATTGTGTTAGTAGGGGATAATACTACTATATCAAATAATACATCAAGTATTTGTGATACTTATCAAGATTATACCACACAATCTGCCGATGTAACTCCAGGAAGTTCATATAATTTGAATATAGATTTAGGCAGTTGTCATACGGGTGGTTTTTATTTGATAGATATGGCTAATGTATATGTTGACTGGAATATAGATGGTGATTTTGATGATGTAAATGAGTTGGTCGGACAAGTAAACCCAACTCAGAGTCCTTCCACGCATAATATTGTAATTACTGTTCCAGTTGGAGCGATACCAGGACAAAGCAGAATGAGAATTGTTGCTCAAAACTCTCAGTATCAAACCGCTAATCAAGCATCGCCTTGTGATGTAAATACAGCTTGGTTCGGAGCTACAGAAGATTATTCTATTATTATTTCTGGTAATTCAACCTCATTCTCTTGGAATGGAACAGCATATACAAGTTCAGGTACTTATACTTATAGTACAACAAATTCTAATGGATGTGATTCAATCGCAACGCTTAACTTAACAATTAATCCATCCACTACTTCTTCTACATCAGTTACAGAATGTGATACCTATTCTTGGAATGGAACTACATATACTTCCTCAGGAACATATACATATATCACAACAAATTCGGTTGGTTGTGACAGTACTGCAACACTGAATCTTACAGTAGATATTTGTGGATGTACAGATTCAACAGCCTTTAATTATAATCCAAATGCAACAGCTGATGATGGTTCGTGTATATCGATAGTATATGGCTGTACTGATTCTACCCAGTTTAATTACTATGCTGGAGCAAATGTAGATGATGGAAGCTGTATACCTTATATATACGGATGTATGGATTCTACAATGTTTAATTATAACGTTTTAGCAAATACTGATGATGGAAACTGTATTGCATTTGTTTATGGATGTACTGATTCCACACAGTTTAATTATAACGCTTTGGCAAATACGGATGATGGAAGTTGTATTTCATTTGTGTACGGATGTATGGATTCCACCCAGTTTAATTATAACGCTTTGGCAAATACGGATGATGGCACTTGTATGGCTATAGCTTATGGATGTACAGATTCTTTAGCACTTAATTTTGATCCATTAGCAAATACAGATGACAGCACATGTTGTGGGGTTGGTATTTCAATTCCTTTTGGCACGCAAATAGGACAAGATATAGATGGAGAAACTGCTGGTGATTACAGTGGGTTTTCAGTTTCATTTAGTGATGATGGATCAATAGTTGCTATTGGAGCTCCTAATAATCCTGGATCGTATGCCAATGAAAACAAGGGCCAGGTTCGTGTTTTGGGTTTATTGCCGAATGGATCTTGGAATCAAATAGGACAGGATATTGATGGAGAAGCAGTTGGTGATCATAGTGGCTGGTCTGTATCTCTTAGTAGTGATGGAAATACTGTTGCTATTGGATCTAAAAATAATGGTACGTATTCTGGTCATGTAAGAGTTTATAATTATAATGGTACATCTTGGCAACAATTAGGGCAAGATATAGATGGAGAAGCATCTGGAGATAATAGTGGACATTCTGTGTCACTAAGTAGTGATGGAAATACAGTAGCTATTGGAGCTCCAAACAATGATAATGGTGGTAGTTCAAATAACGGACACGTCCGTATTTATAATTATGATGGTTCTCAATGGAATCAGATAGGACAAGATATAGATGAAGTATCTAACACTGATAATCATTCTGGTTTTGCAGTTTCACTTAGTAGTTATGGAAATATAGTAGCTATAGGATCTATTGGCGATGATATAAATGGTACTGAATCTGGTAAGGTTCGTATTTTTGAAAATATTGGAGGTTCTTGGTCTCAAATAGGTCAAGATATATATGGAACAGCAGCTGATGATAAAAGTGGTTATTCTGTATCCATAAGCAATGATGGAAATACAGTTGCTATTGGAGCTCCAGAGAATGATAATAATGGACCAAATTCAGGAGAGGTTAGTGTATATCAATATAATGGAATTAGCTGGACTGAAGTAATGTCCGTTCATGGTGAATCAAGTAATGATCTGAGTGGTTACTCAGTTTCATTAAGTGGAGATGGACTTACATTAGCTATTGGAGCTCCATACAATGATGGAAATGGCACTAATTCTGGACATGTAAGAAAGTATTATTGGGATTATAATGGTGGTAATCCAGGTTGGTGGCAAGTTGCTCCTGACATTAATGGTGAATCCAGTAATGATCAGAGTGGAAGTGCTGTATCAATAAGTGGTGATGGAAATACTGTTGCAATTGGTACTGAGTATAATGATGGTAATATTGGATTATATGGAACTGGTTCTCATGCTGGTCATGTTCGTGTTTATAGTCTTGGAGGCACTCAATACACAAGCCCACCATGTTCTGGCTGTATAGATTCCTTAGCTGTTAATTATGATCCTTATTCCTTAATTGATGACGGTTCTTGTGCATATGCAGGATGTATGGATTCAACGGCAACTAATTATGATCCTGCTGCCGTTGCTGATGATGGTTCTTGTATAGCTATATCTTATGGATGTACAGATTCTTTAGCACTTAATTTTGACCCACTAGCTAATACAGATAATGGTTCTTGTTGTGGAGCTTCATTACTCTCTTTTGGAACCCAAATAGGACAAACAATAAATAGCAATGGAGGAAATACTTTAGGGATTTCCACATCTATAAATAATAGTGGAAATATAATAGCTGTTGGAGGTGACAATACTAATAATTCTGGTGAAGTTAAAGTTTTTGAAAATATTGGAGGTTCATGGACGCAATTAGGACAAAATATCCTAGGAGAGGGGGGTGGAGATGGTAGTGGTTCTTCAGTATCTCTGAGTGATGATGGTAGTGTAGTAGCTATTCCTGCAATGTATAATGATGATGGAGGGCTTCAATCAGGACATGTGCGAATTTATGATTGGGATGGTTCTGTTTGGGTACAAAAAGGTCAAGATATTGATGGCGTTGAACAAGGTGATCAAACTGGAAGTGCAATTTCTTTAAGTAGTGATGGTGATATTATTGCAATTGGAGCATATGGAAATGATGAAAATGGTTTTCAATCTGGACAAGCAAGAATTTATGAATGGGATGGTAGTTATTGGAATCAAAAGGGACAAGATATTAATGGTGAAGATACATTGGATCATTGTGGAGTTTCTGTGTCAATTTCTTCTGATGGAAACATTGTAGCTATTGGATCTTCAACAAATAATGGTAATGTTGGTCATGTTAGAGTTTTCGAATGGGATGGATCATCCTGGATTCAAATTGGACAAAACATTGACGGAGATTCGTCTGGTGATTATAGTGGATATACAACATCAATTAATAATAATGGGAATATTTTAGCTATTGGTAGTCCATTTAGCAATGGAAATACAGGAAAAGTAAAAGTTTTTGAATGGAATGGGAATAATTGGCTTCAGACTGGACAAGATATTCTTCCTGATACATTAGCAAGTGTTTTTGGAAGGCAAGTCTCGATAAATGGAAATGGTAATATATTATCAATTGGAGCTGCTGCTTTCTCTTCAAATAGTAATTCTTCTGGATACGTAAGAATGTATCAATGGAATGGAATAAATTGGATAAAATATGGTGATGATATTAATGGTAATTCTATAGGAGATGATCAAGGAATAGCGTCATTAAGTAATGATGGTAATACGGTTGTTATTGGAGCTCCACAAGGTTCTAATAGTTCATCTAATGGTTATGTAGGTGTATTTGATGTGACTCCACCTGCAAGTCTGCCATGTTCTGGGTGTACAGATTCGCTGGCTATAAATTACGATCCTTATTCTTTAATTGATGATGGTTCGTGTGTAACAGCTATTTATGGTTGTACAGATTTATTGGCACTTAATTATGACCCGATTGCTAATGCTGATGATAATACTTGCTACTACTGTAGTATTACAACAAATGTTATACCTTGGTTCTCATCAAGTTTATCTGCATGTGATGGGTTTATTTCGGTAACACCTACAAGTGGTTCATCTCCATATACTTATATATGGAGTAATGGAAATACAGGAAATTTAAATCTTAATCTTTGTGATGGAGCCTATACCTACACGGTAATAGATGCCAACGGTTGCGGATTTACAGAAACAATTATTTTAACATCATATCTTGGTTGTACAGATTCTACAGCTATGAATTATGATCCTACAGCCATAGTAGATGATGGAAGTTGTATTCCTACTATTTATGGATGTTTAGATTCTCTTGCTAATAACTATTCACCAATAGCTACAGTTGACGATGGAAGTTGTGATTTTTGTTATGCAGTGGCTGATATTGGTAGTGATACCATAACTGCTTGTGATAGTGTACTTATTAGTACTAATCCAATTACTAATGGTTCTTATTTATGGAATACATCTAATGTTTCTTCTTCAAGCAATTTAGCTATTGGTGATACTTATCAAGGCGGTCTTATATTTTATTTAGATGGAAATGGTGGAGGATTAATTGCAGCTCCTACTGACCAATCTACTGGAGCAGAATTTGGATGTAATAACTACAATATACCTGGAGCTAATGGAATAGCTATTGGAACGGGTAGCCAAAACACAATTGATATAGAAGCAGGATGTATTACACCAGGAATTGCAGCAGATATTTGTGCAAATCTAACTCTTAATGGATACAGTGATTGGTTCCTTCCTTCAAAAGATGAATTAAATGAAATGTATTTAAATAAGGCTGTAATTGGAGGTTTTGTCACATCATTCTTTGGGAACTATTGGAGTTCTACGGAATATGATCACCAAGATGCGTGGTCACATAATTTCTCCAATGGTGGTAAGAATCTTTACGATAAGCCAAACACATTTAATGTGCGTCCTGTTCGGGCTTTCTCTACTCCAATAAATATAGACACAACAAATTCATTAATAGTTACCACATCTGGTTGGAACTATGTAACAGTAACCGATTCTTTAGGTTGCACTGCTACCGATTCAGTATATGTACAGATTGATATTTGTGGATGTACAGATAGCACGGCGCTTAATTATAATCCTTCTGCTACACAAGATGATGGTTCTTGTATCTCAACTTTTTATGGTTGTATGGATTCTACAGCTCTTAATTATGATCCTACAAGTAATGTTGATGATGGTAGTTGTTTGTACTGTGATTTAACTGTAAATCAGCTTGTTTCCACTCCAAATTCCCCAGGAAATTGTGATGGATGGGCTTTAGTGCAAGCTACTTCATCTTTTTTACCTATTACATACAATTGGAGTAATGGCTTTAGTGGTACATTTAATATGGGACTTTGTTTGGGTGCGTATAACCTTACAATTACGGATAATTATGGATGTACGTTAGATACAAATGTAAGTATTGGAAATGTAGTGCTGGGATGTACAGATGCTGCTGCATCTAACTACGATCCATTAGCAACTATAGATGATGGTTCATGTACCTATTCTTGTGGACCTATTACATTAGTTTATATGAGTGAAGTTATTCATGATAGAGCTCGCTTTAACTGGGATAATATGAATTCACAATATTGTCAGGTAGATCAGATCAGATTCCGTTACAGAGAAGTAGGTACTAATTCCTGGTCTACTAAAACTATGGGAGTTCCTGTAGGTAGTGGATGTAACACATCTAATACTTCAAAATTAGTTCTTGGATTAACCCCAAGTACTACTTATGAATATGAATTCAAGATTTGGTATTGTAATGCATCAACTGTTACATGGCACGCAAATGGAAGTTTTACTACCTTACCATTATGTGATAATGTAATCAATATAATTCCTACACCAATTACTACTACTAAAACTCAATTCTGTTGGGATACGGTTTCTACCTACGCATTTGTAAGATTAAAATATAGAGAAGATGTACCAGGATCCTCATTTAGTAATATTGGAGGTATGGGAGTATTTTCCCCACAACTTTGTAAGGATAAGAATGGATTAACTCCAGGAACAGATTATAGAGTAATGTGGAGAACATGGTGTAGTCCAAATGGTGGTCCTTACAGATCTCCACTATGGGGTGGACCAGTAACTTGGACACAGCCAACATCTATCAGAATGGATGAACTAAGTACGATAAGTTTATTAGAGGTGTATCCAAATCCGAGTAGAGATGTATTTAATGTAAGTTTCACTTCAAATAGTAAACAATCTATAGAAGTAAGAATAGTAAACTTAGTAGGAGAGGTAATTTTTACAGAAAAATTATTTGACTTTGAAGGTGAATATATTCATCAGTTTAACTTATCAGAATATTCAAAAGGAATTTACCTTTTAGAAATTGACACAGAAAATGGGATAGTCAACAAAAAACTAATTCTACAATAAAAATTATTTTAAAAAGCAATTTCTAAACAGATAATTCAATTAATTTTAAAGTTTGTATTAGTAGATTTTAAGAAAGGAATAGGAGGGTATATAAAATCTTAAAACCATTTTTCTCTAGCATCGATGATGGAAGTTCTTTCAATTACATGCAAAATTGGACACATGGGGTCATTCTATATCTTGCTGTAATCATGTAAATAGGTGTTAGGTTGTAATCCTGATACCCCGACTTTTTTCTCTTGATACTTTATTCTAATTTTTTTTTGTAGGTTTGCTTGAATTAATTAAAACTTAAAACTATGAAACAATTACTTTTATTACTAATGATTGTCCCAATTATTGGATTTGGGCAAGAGGAAAGTTTGACATATCAACAAGCTAATAATATTGATTATGCAAAAAACTATAAAAATGGAACCGAATTTCGTTCATACACTACAGAGAATGGTAATGTGATAAGTGTTGGAGACACTTTAATAATTGGAAGCCCCTCTACTGACAAAAAGCAGTATAATGAATATACTGGTAATCTTGCGGTTTTTTCAAATATCATTATAGGAAAGATTGGAAGTGCTGCATTAACAGGACTAAATTATTTGTCAGCTAATTGTGAAGGAAATAAAGTTATTGTTGAACACATAAAAGTGTCACACACTAAATTGAAGAAGAAATCACCATTGTTAGCTAGAGCTTTTGTTAAGAATCCACAAGTAATGAATCTTGCTTCTGGAAGAACTATTTTAGATTTAGAAAAAGCAATAAAACAAGGAGAGGTGATTGATCCGAACGCACCTCTTACTAAAGAACAAGCTATATCCAAATTAAAAGAATATAAAGATTTACTTGATTTAGGTATGATTACTCAACAAGATTTTGAAAAAATGAAAGTAGAACTATCACCTATTATTCTTGGAAAATAATTAGTAAATCAATTCTATTTTAAGACTCGAATAAATTATTTTTAAAAGTTTTTTATAATCAGAAAATCCAATTAATTTTTTAAGTTTGTTTTAGTAGATTGATTAGCGGTGCAAAAATCTATTTAATCTAAATTTCCATATATTTTATATACTTCTTCATGTTTTGGAGGCCTTTGAGCTTGAACATATCTATCAAATGAAGACTCCTTTTTGTGACCTGTGATAATCATAATAGATCTTTTTGGCATTTCAGTATTTAAATATGCATTTGTTGCAAAGGATATCCTTCCAA
>Ga0209337_1002410_pt1 | contig 13567 bp, 15 predicted proteins | sample LinPmetageLP53_FD_184044 | JGI IMG/M metagenome (GOLD analysis project Ga0209337, IMG submission 184044) | Marine viral communities from the Pacific Ocean - LP-53 (SPAdes) (version 2) | ecosystem: Environmental > Aquatic > Marine > Oceanic | place: Pacific Ocean | collected 2010-02-08
TTGCTGCTCACAATGAAAAAGCTATGCAAAAGAGGGCACAAATGGCAAAGCAAAAGCAGATAGCTAAAGATGATGGTTACATGAGTAAGCTGAAACCAGCAAAATTACCTGATAATGAGCAACTATCAATGTTTGGCCAAGAAGAGCCTTATGAAGTTGGCCCCGAAGATGATGAGTCACTTCAAAAATTTATGGATGATAAAGAAGAGATTGATCCAAATATGTATAGATTTCAAGAAGCAATGAGAAAACATTTTAAAAAGGACTAAAAATGGCAAAAAAAACATATGTTATCGATACAAGCGTATTCCTTAGTGATGCGAACGCTTTGTATCGTTTCAAGAATAATGATATCGTTATTCCTATGAAAGTTTTAGAAGAGATTGATGGTCACAAGAAAAGGCAAGATTCCGTTGGATTCAATGCTCGTCTTATCATCAAGCATCTTGACGGACTCCGCGTGAAAGGATCTCTTGCAAAAGGCATCCGACTAGGAAAAGGAATGGGACTACTCAGAGTTGCGAAAGCATCTTCCGAGCTTCCAATGGATTTAGATCCTAAAATACCAGACCATCTGATACTTTCTGTTGCTTTCTACGAGAACAAAATAAATGACAAAAGAAGAGTGATTGTTGTATCTCGCGACATAAACATGCGAGTTATAGCCGATTCACTTGGTCTTCTTGCCGAGGATTATGAAACCAATTCTGTTATTGAAAACAAAGACAAGGTTTATGAAGGCTATGCTGAAGTTCTTGTTGATGATGAGTTTATTGAAAGATTTTATGATGGAGAGGAGATGTTCCTTGAGCAATCAATGGTAAAAGAAAAATTATACCCACATCAGTTCCTTCTTCTCATCTCATCCAGTAACCCAAAGAAGTCTGCTATTTGCCGATTTCTAGAATTTAAAAGCCCACTAAAGCGAATCAACGTTAAGGACTACTCAAAGTCTTGGGGAGTCGTTCCTCGCAATAAAGAACAGACATTTGCCTATGATTTACTGTTCGACGATGACATCCCGCTTGTCTCCCTTATCGGAAAAGCAGGATCAGGTAAAACTTTGATGGCAATCGCCGCAGGTTTAGAGCAGACTCTTGGGTTTGCCGAGAGAAAATACAAAAAGATTGTTGTATCTCGCCCGGTTCAACCTATGGGAAAAGATATTGGTTTTCTACCAGGAACAATGGAAGACAAGATGGGCCCATGGCTCATGCCAATTCATGATAACCTCGAATTTATTCTTGGAAACAAAGCGCAAATAAAATCTTACTTTGAAAAGGGACAAATTGAAATTGAAGCCTTGACTTATATTAGAGGTCGTTCAATTTCCAATGCATTCATCATTATTGACGAAGCACAAAACCTCACAGCACACGAAGTTAAGACAATCCTTACGAGAGTCGGAGACGGAACAAAAATTATTTTGACCGGTGACATCGAACAGATTGACAACATCTATACAAATGAAACGTCTAATGGTCTCACATATGCAATTGAGAAATTGAAACATGCTGAGCTGGCTGGTCACATAACCTTTAAAAAAGGAGAAAGATCAAAAATAGCGACCCTTGCTGCCAATGTTTTATAAACTAATTACTTCTTTTTGTTTGACAACTTAACTATTATCTGTTATATTATAAGTATAATTGGAGATAATAATGAAATGGTTAAACGAATCAATGAATAAGTCAAAACGTTTAAAGGACACATACAGTTTGCATGACATCGAAATTTTTATAAAAGATCAAATGCCTGATCATATCGACATGGATTTTGTACTTAGGTACATCAAGATCAGAATCCCAGCAAATCTTTTGCGCGGTGTCGATATGATTTATGTAGGTAAATTTAAACACCTAGAAGACAAGCAGGCAAACGCCCTGTACTCAGATGGTGCAATCTATCTGACAAATGATCAAGACGATGATAAAGACTTGATTGATGATATTGTTCATGAGATTGCTCATTCTATTGAGGGTCTCTATGGACATGGAATTTATGATGATGGTGGGATTGTAAGAGAGTTCTTGGGAAAAAGGAAAAGGCTTTATGCTGATCTTAAAGAAAACGACTACGAACCACCAGAAGAACTACAATATAAAACTGAATACGTACAGGAGATTGATGACTATCTTTACAAAGACGTAACTTATGATGCGATGTGGCACTTTGTTGGAGGACTATTCCCATCGCCTTATGCAGCAACTTCTGTCCGAGAGTATTTTGCTCGGGGATTTGAAGAATATACAATGGACAACAAAAAAGAACTTAAGCAAGTCTGCCCTGTTCTCTACAACAAAATAGAAGCTTTATATAAATTGGAGGAACAATGAAAAAACACATTTCTTATTCGGAACTTAAAACTTGGGCAGAGTGCCCTTACAAAAGAAAACTAGCCTATCAAGACAGAGTTAAAAAGTTTGTCGGCAATCAATTTACAGCGTTTGGAAAAGCGCTTCATTTTTTATGTGAGAGTCTTGTCTTTGATAAAGTTGATGATCCGGAAGATTTTTTCAACCTTTCCTTTGAGAAAGAATTAGCATCTATTCCAATGGAAGAAGATAAGTTAATAATTGACATGCGAGAGCAGGCCAAGTTAATTACACCTCAGATCATGCCTCAGCTTACTAAGATTTTTGGTGATTATGAGGTATTTTCCGTTGAAGAACAGCTTTACGAAAGCATCAAGGATGGAGAGGTACCCTATAACTTCAAAGGCTTCATTGATCTTGTAATTAGAACAAATGACGGCAAGTTTCACATCATTGATTGGAAGACCTGCTCTTGGGGTTGGGATGCTAAAAAGAAAGCAGATAAGTTCATAACATATCAACTCACTCTATACAAGAAGTTTTGGTGTGAGAAATATGAAGTTGATCCCACATTGGTCGAGACACATTTTGCTCTCCTTAAGAGAACAGCGAAAAAAAATAATGTTGAGATCTTTCGCGTAACTTCTGGTCCTCGTAAAACTGAGAATGCCACAAAGCTCCTTACAAATGCTTTAATCCACATTTCTAAGCAACATCACGTTAAAGATAGAAGGTCTTGTTCAAAATGTGAATTTAATAAAACAGAGTTTTGTAAATAAAAATTAAAAAAAGTTTATCTTTTTACTTGACAAGTTTATGTGAGTATGTTATATTAAATACATAACACAATAAAGAGGTAAAACTTGACTAAGAAAATTAAAGTATTAACATTATCGGACCATCCCCTGTCCCCGTCCGGTGTCGGAACTCAAACAAAATACGTTTGCGAAGCACTTCTAGACACTGGGCGGTATTCTATCCTCTCTTTAGGAGGAGCAATTAAACATAACGATTATACACCAAAAGCTATTGAGCCGTATGGTGATGATTGGCGAGTTATCCCCGTAGATGGTTACGGGTCACAAGAAATGATTCGTTCTGTTCTCCGTACAGAGAAGCCGGACGTTTTATGGTTCATGACTGATCCCCGTTTTTGGGGTTGGTTGTGGCAAATTGAGAACGAAGTGAGACCACTTTGTCCAATGGTCTATTATCATGTTTGGGATAATTACCCAACTCCAATGTATAATAGAAATTTTTACATTTCAAATGATGCAATTGCAACTATTTCAAGAGTCACAGACAATATAGTAGCAGAAGCAGCTCCCGAGGTTACGAGAAAATACATTCCACATGCTGTGGACGGTAAAATCTTTTTTCCTCATTCATTAGAAGAAATAGAAGAATATAGAAAAGAATCGTTACCAGATTCTGACCAAGAAAAAGTAATTTTCTTTTGGAATAATAGAAACGCTAGACGTAAACAGTCTGGTACTCTAATCTTTTGGTTCAAAGAATGGCTAGATAAGAACAACCTTAACGATAAGGCTCAACTTATTATGCATACAGATCCAAAAGATCCTCACGGTCAAGATTTGGTACACATTGTTGAACATCTTGAGCTCAATGATAGACAAGTTCTATTATCAACCCAAAAAATCCCCCCAGAACACTTAGCTGCTATGTATAACATGGCAGATTGCACGATTAACATTTCAGATGCAGAGGGCTTCGGCCTAGCTACTTTGGAGTCGCTGTCTTGCGGAACCCCTATTATCGTAAATATGACAGGCGGACTTCAAGAGCAAGTAACTAACGGAAAAGATTGGTTTGGAATAGGTATCCTCCCCTCCTCAAAGTCTATCATTGGGTCTCAGGATGTTCCTTATATTTACGAAGATCGTATTGACAAAGCACAATTTCACTCAGCATTATCAAAAATCTATAATTCTAATACTGTCGGACGCCGGAAGATGGGAATGATGGGTAGAAAGCATGTTGAAGAGAACTACAATTTCCAAACTTTCAAAAAAACATGGGTTAGCTTCATGGATAAGATTGTGGAAGAAGGTGGTTCTTGGGAAACGAGAACAAACTATAATGGAATTCGTTTTATGGAGGTAGCGTGAAAAAGAAAATTTTAGTAAGAGCACCCATCCTGTCGCAATCAGGATACGGAGAACAAGCTCGATTTGCCTTGAGGGCATTAAAATCCCGAGAAGATTTATTTGATATCTTTATTGTCCCAATAGCATGGGGTAAAACCGGCTGGATTTGGGAAGAAACAGAATTTAGAGCCTGGATGGATGAGAGAATTACATTAACCCAAGTCCTTCTTCAGAGAAAAGAACTAGACATTGACATGTCTCTTCAAGTAACTATTCCAAATGAATTTGAAAGAATAGCTCCAATCAACATCGGATACACAGCAGGGATCGAAACACATAAGTGTTCTCCGCAGTGGCTTCCAAAATGTAACGAAATGGATAAAGTATTGGTTGTTTCTAATCATGGCAAGAATTCCCTTGTTAATACAACAACCCAAGCAGTTAATCAACAAACAGGTGAATCTATTAATTATTCTGTTGATGTCCCTGTGGAAGTTGTTTGGGAGAATACAGTTAGAGCAGAACCTCAACCAATCAACGAGATGCAATTAAAGCATGATTTTAACTTCTTGGCTGTTTCTCAAATCTCCCCACGAAAGAATTTTGATAACATGGTTCGCTGGTTTGTTGAAGAATTTATTGATCAAGAAGTTGGTTTTGTAGTAAAAACTAACATTGCCGCCAATTGTAGAATGGATTGGGAATATTTACAGAAAAAGATGAGTCACATTCTGTCTGAGTATAAAGATCGTAAGTGTTCTGTTTATCTTCTCCATGGAGATTTATCGGCAGAGCAAATGGCTGGTCTTTATCAAAACGAAAAAATCAAAGGAATGATTAACATTGCTCATGGCGAAGGTTTTGGTCTCCCATTGTTTGAAGCTGCGAGAGAAGGTTTGCCAATTACAACAATCGGTTGGTCCGGCCAGCTTGATTTTCTTCATCACGAAGATAGATCATATTTTAATAAAGTAAATTTCACAATACAACCAGTTGATCGCACCGCAGTTTGGCCTGGAGTTATTGAACCAGATTCAATGTGGGCTGTTGCTGATCAAGGTTCGTATAAAATGGCTCTTCGAAAAGCCTTTAAGAATTATGATAAGTTGAAAAAACAAGCAGAAGAACTGCAAGTAATTGTCAACGATAAATTTTCAGATGAAAAATTATTTGCCGGCTTTTGTGATGCTATCTATAAAAAATTAGATGAAGCTCCCGGAATAGAAATAGAAGATATTCCTAAGATTTCACTGATAACCTCAGTTTTTAAAGCAGAGGAACACATAGATCAGCTCATGGAAGATGTTACGCGACAAACTATTTTTAAAGAAAAATGCGAATGGATTATTTTAAATGCAAATCCAAAAGGCAGCGATTATGAAGAAGAAGTTATTCTAAAGTTTGCTAGCAAATTTCCCAATAACATTGTTTACAAGAGATTAGATCATGATCCTGGAATCTACGCTGTGTGGAATAAAGCTATCGAATTGTCTACTGGTGATTTTATAACAAACATAAATTGTGATGATAGAAGGTCGCCATTGTCTTTTGAAAAACAAGCTAAGCTTCTAATGGCTAACAAAGATGTGGATTTAGTTTACAACGACAGTTATGTTGTAAAAGACGCAAATACCATGTGGGAAGATGTAAACTATAATACCCCTAAATACAATTTTGAACAATTCTCTAAAGAAGCAATGCTCAGGGGAAATTTGCCACACAATAATCCGATGTGGAGAAAAACCCTTCATGAAGAATTTGGATATTTTAACGAACAATATAAGTCAGCCTCCGACTGGGAATTTTGGTTGAGATGTACCTTTGGTGGATCAAAATTCAAGAAAGCACAAGATGTTTTAGGTGTTTACTATTTCAATCCGGAAGGTATGTCAACCAACAAAGATAATGAAGAATGGAAAAAGAAAGAAGAAAGGCAAATCTTTCAAACTTATGCCAATAAGGTTTCTGAAAAATAATGAAATTAATTTCTTTTAGTCTATGGGGTAACAACCCTAAATACACCGTTGGTGCAATTAAAAATGCAAAATTGGCTCGGGAAATCTATCCGGGCTGGAATTGTCGCTTTTATTGCGCGAATGATGTTCCAAACCCAATAATCTTTCAACTAGAAGATTTCGATAACACTGAGATTGTTCACATGAATAAACCAGGCGATTGGACCTCAATGTTTTGGAGATTCGAACCCGCCGGCGAAAACGACATTGATGTTATGATTTCTAGAGATACTGATTCTCGATTAAATTCTAGAGAAAAAGCTGCGGTCGACGAATGGCTAAATAGTGATTTTGGGTTTCATATAATGAGAGATCACCCATGGCATGGTTACCCAGTTTTAGGTGGTATGTGGGGAGCAAAATTAAATACTCTCCCTAGGATAAAAGAAATGATGGAAAACTTCGGTCAATCTGACAAGTATGGAACTGATTATGAATTTTTTGCTAGCATATCAAACTTTATTAATAAAAACAGCATGGTTCATGATGAATTTTTTGCAAACAATAAAATGTTAACCAACTATCAGGGATGTAGTCCTAGATCGTTCCCTACATCTAGAATTAACAAGGGATTTGTAGGCAAACCATTCAATGCGGATGATACAATTTGTTTGCCCAAAGCAGATAAGGCAATTTAAGGTGCAAGAATGACCAAAGATAACATAAATTTAACATGGAGATCCTGTGCTAAATCTCAAATAATTAATGTAACTAAAGCAATTAACCTTTTGGAAAACAAAAAAGTTGAGGAGTTGATCCGTCTATTGTCAAATGAAGAGGGTGGTTTGTTTTTTACTGGTGTGGGTAAAAATTCTCACGTCGCAAGAAAGACATCTTCTACATTTAGCTCCCTAGGGATCGATTCAAGATTCATATGTCCAGTGGAAGCTGTCCATGGAGAAATGACAAATTTAAAAGATAATAGCAAAATTGTTGCTATTAGTAAAAGTGGAAAAACATCTGAGCTGGTATATTTTTTGCGCAAAGTAAAAGAGACGAAAAAAAAAGTTTCTATCATTATGATACATGCTAACGAAAATTTAAGTGAAAATTGTGATTATTTAGATTTTGATTTGTTTTTGAATATTGAGAATGAAGGGCACAATTATGGAGTGGTACCAATAACATCCATAACTTTGTTCACAGTGTTTTTGCAATCAATGGGAATACACATAGCGGGATTAAGGGGTTTTACGTTAGAAAACTTTTTACATAATCATCCGGGTGGCGAAATAGGGAAGATAAAATTATGAAACAAAAAAATTTAATCGTTCAGGCCGGAGGAAAAGGGACCAGACTAAAGCATCTTAGTGAAAATGTACCCAAGTGCTTAGTCCCGGTTTCAGGCAAAACATTGTTTAGTAGAGTAGTAGAGCACTTTGGTTCTGATCATAACATTTTTTTTATTGTAGATCACCTATCGGAAGTCGTAATTTCATATAGAGATACCTGGTTTAAAGAAGTTACCATTATAGAGACTTCTGAATCTGGAACTTGCTCTGGAATAAAAGATGCACTAATTTTAATTCCAGAAGATCAAAATGTTAAAATTTCATGGTCTGACTTACTTTTTGAAAAAAAACTAATGCTTGATGAAACAAAGAATACAATTGGATTAAGTCAAACATTCGATTGTAGATATCAGCACATTGATAGAAAAATTATAAAAAAAACAGGCAACGAAGCTGGTATCGCTGGTTTCTTCTCTTTTATTTGTAAGTCTGTAATCAAAGATGTGCCGGCTAGTGGAAGTTTTGTTGGAAATTGGCTCAGGCTGGTTAAGAAAATTAAATTTTCGGAATTTAAATTGCATGATGTTTATGAGATTGGAACACTTGACTTGGTTAGTCAATATGAATCCAAAACAAAAAAATCTAGATTTTTTAACCAAGTAGTTGTTGAAGAGTCTAGGGTAATAAAAACCTCTAGAAATAGACAATACGATTCGATGATTGGCAATGAATTTATGTGGTATAATTTTTCAAAATTTAATTCACTGTCTTTTATACCGAAGAATGTGAAAATTTTAGAGGAAAAAACATTAATAATGCCCAACCTAGGACAATCGGCCAATTTACAGTTTTTAAAATATAATAAAGACCAAAAACAAAATTTTATAAAAAAAGTTATTAATCACATACACCAGATTCATAATTTAGACCGGTCAAGCTTAATAAATTATGCAAATTTTAAACTATACGTTCAAAAAGTTTTAGATAGAACATTACCTTATAGAAAAATGATAAGATGTTTTAATAAAAAGCTGGTTAAGATAAATGGAAAAGAAATGATAAACCCTTTTGAAAACTTTGAAAATTTAATTAAAGATTTGAATTTGATTAGAAATTGTGATTGGGCTATTGTTCACGGCGATGTAACTTTATCAAACATTTTGATAGATGGAGATGAAAATTTATTTTTCATAGATCCTCGGGCATCTCTGGGTCTTGGGTTTGATATGTTTGGCGATCCAATTTACGACTTTGCAAAATTATACTATTCAATCATTGACGGCTATGATAGTATCAATACTAGACAGTTTAGGATCTCTTATCACGGAGATGAAATTAAACTAACCGACTTTTACGACCCACAGAATGAGAAGCTTTTTTTTCATGAATGTAAATGCTCAAAGAAAGAAATTTTGTCTAGACTGTACGGTATATGGTTTTCTTTGGTTGGCTGGGTCAGTGAAGACATAGATGCGATGAATTATGCGTTTTGTAAGGGGATTATTGCATATAATAGATTTAAGGAGTGTGAATGATCTTATCAAGCTTAGCTAAAACATTTATTTTTGATCTAGATGGGACTTTATTAGCCCACAATGGCTACAAGCACGAAAAAGAAGAATTACTTACTGGTGTTAAAGAGTTTTTTGACGAGTATGTTACAACAGAAGATTGTGTTATAATGATAACAGCCCGAAAAACAAAATTTAAAGAAGAAACAATAAATTTTCTGCAGAACAATAACATACCATTTGATCATATAATTTTTGATTTGCCTCATGGAGAAAGACTCTTGTTTAATGACAAAAAAAATAGTGGACTAAAAACCGCGCACTGTGTCAATTTAAGCAGAGATGAGGGTTTGAGTAAAATAAAAATACAAATCTCAGAGGTTTTATGAGCTCTAGAGTAATAACTTATGAGAAGTTTAGACAAATTACCAATCCTTTGTCAATAATGCCACATCAAGGATTTGGAGATCACATAATTTGTAATGGTCTTGTTAGAAAATTGAATGAAAAAAACTTAAGTGAATACGGAGAGCAAAAATTATTTCTTCTATGTAAAGAAACAAAATGTGATCTTGTCTCTTTTATGTATAGAGATAATTTAAACATAATTATAGTGTCATTCAAAGACGAAATTGAACAAAAAATAGCTCATCAACAAAAACCCAACAAACTATGTTTAAAGTTAGGCTTCTGGAGCAGCTCAGTATATCAAAACAACTACAACTCTTTTGATGTGGGCTTTTATGACCAAGCTGATTTAGCTTTTGAGTCTAGGTTTTCAAATTTCTATGTAAAAAGAGACATAGATAAGGAATTAGAAATCATGCAAAGATACAATCTAAATAAAGACACAGACTACATTTTTGTTCATGAAGATCCCTCTAGAGGCTTTTTTGCAAACCGCCAGAGAATTAGAAAAGACCTACTAATAATAGAAAACAACAAAGAAGATAATTTCTTCAATTATAGAACATTGTTTGAAAATGCAAAGGAGATGCACCTAATGCCTTCTGGTATTTACGACTTTGTCAATAGCCTTGATAACTTGAGAGGTAAAATCTTTTTACATCGTTACATGCGAAGTTTAGATCCTTTCTTGGTTGCCAAAACAAAACACCACGTAAATCATTTATTCTAAGGAAGTAAAATGAAAATTTTAATAACAGGCGGAACAGGAATGGTTGGATCCGCATTTAAAAACATTAAAACCGAACATGAACTAATTCTTGTCGGGTCTAAAAACTATAATCTCCTCTGGCTTGAAGATGTTGAAAAAATGCTACACGAACAACAACCAGACGGAATTATTCATTTAGCTGCTCGTGTCGGTGGAGTTAAAGGTAACTCTGATTATGTTGCAGATTTCTTTCATGAAAATATCTTAATTAATACAAACCTGCTGACCATAGCCAGACGCAACAGTATCTCAAAAGTTGTGTCGCTTTTATCTACATGCATTTATCCGGACAATCCTATTTATCCACTCACAGAGGACCAGATCCACAACGGCGAGCCACACCAAAGCAATTTTGGCTATGCTTATGCAAAGCGAATGCTAGAGGTTCATTCCAGAACGATCAGAAGGCAGTACGGATTGAACTATATAACTGCCATTCCCAATAACATTTACGGACCGAAGGATAATTTTGACCTTAACAACGGCCATGTGGTTCCAGCGATGATTAGAAAATTTTATGAAGCTAAAATCAACAACAGCGGTGTTATATTGTGGGGCTCTGGTAAACCCTTAAGAGAGTTTACTTATTCTATCGATATTGCGAATGCACTGCTTTTCTTGTTGGACAACTATGAAGGTGAAACTTCAATCAATATTGGAACAACAAGGGAAATTTCAATTGAAAGAGTCTCTAAGATAATTGCAAAAGAGATCGGATTTACAGGGGAGATTTTTTGGGATACTACTAAACCAGAGGGTCAATTTAAAAAACCGAGCTCAAATAAAAAATTTCTTGACATGTACCCAGATTTCTGCTATACTAACTTAGAGTGTGGATTGAAAGACACTATCTCTTGGTTTAAAAGCAATTATCCAAATGTGAGAGGTTTGAAATGAAAGTTGCATTAATAACAGGAGTAACAGGTCAAGATGGCTCATACTTAGCAGAACTGCTCTTAAGCAAAAACTATAAGGTTGTAGGAATAAAAAGAAGAACTTCTATTATTTCTACATCACGAATAGATCACTTATTTCACAATCCTAGGTTTATTGTAGAGTATGGAAATATGAATGATTCCGGATGTTTACATAGGTTATTAATCAAATACCAACCAGACGAGATTTATAATTTAGCCGCCCAATCTCACGTTCGTGTTTCATTCGAAACCCCAGAAGAAACATCTGAATTTGTTGCTATGGGTACCCTTCGATTTTTAGAGGCTGTGAGGAATACTTGTCCAAGTGCCAAGTTCTATCAGGCTTCATCTTCTGAAATGTTTGGAGATAACCCAGAGAATCCTCAAAGTGAAATAACAAGATTAATGCCGGCTAGTCCTTATGCATGTGCTAAGGTTTTTGCTCACAACATTTGTCGAAATTATAGAGAATCTTATGGGATGCATATTTCAAGTGGAATACTTTTTAATCACGAATCTCCTCGTCGCGGTGAAACCTTTGTAACAAGAAAAATAACCACTGCCGCTGCTAAAATAAAAATGGGACTTCAAGAGAAGCTTTACTTGGGCAATCTAGAAGCAAAAAGAGATTGGGGTTTCGCCGGTGATTATGTTAAAGCTATGTGGCTAATGTTACAACAACAACATCCGGATGACTATGTTGTTGCAACAGGTAAAACCTACTCTGTGCAACAATTCTTAGAGACAACATTCGAAATTGCTGGTTTAAAGATTAAAGATCATGTTGAGATTGATCAAAGATTATTCCGCCCTCATGAAGTTCCCCTTTTACTGGGAGATCCCAGTAAGGCAAAAGAGAGACTAGGGTGGACACCAAATACCAGTTTTAAACAGTTGGTAGAAATGATGTATAAGAGTGACCTGGAGAAATTAAAATGAAAGTTTTGGTAACTGGATACAAGGGATACATTGGAAGTCATATTTATCAAAAACTTAAAGAGTTAAAATATGATGTGAAAGGTATTGATCTAAAAGATGGAGAAGACATTTTTTATTGTCTACCAAAAGAAAGTTATGATTGTGTCTTTCATCTTGCCGCATGCCCTCGCGTCGGCTATTCAATTGAAAATCCATCTTACACTATGAGGCAAAATGTCCTTGCGACGTCTGTTTTATTAGAGTGGGCTAAAAACTATAAGATAAAGCGAATAGTATTTTCATCCTCCGCAGCTGTAACGGGAGATGGCGATGGAATTCCCAAATCACCTTATGGTCTACATAAACTCATGAGTGAAATGGAATGTAGAATGTTTTCTGAGCTATACGGATTAGATACAGTGTCCTTAAGATATTTTAATGTGTATTCTGAGGATCAAGAATATGGCGGATCTTATTCAACAGCAATCTGCGCTTGGATGGAAATGATTAGGCAAAAGAAACCTCTTCGTATTGATGGTGATGGCAAACAGACGAGAGACTTTATTCATATTGATGATGTCGTCTCAGCTAACTTATTTTGCATGAAACACCCAGAGAATTTCCATGGAAAATGGTTTAACGTAGGCTCAGGTAGTTCTGTATCGCTTAATAGTATCAAAGAACTTATTGATCAAAACTATGGTGTTATTTGGAAACAACAACCTGGACGCCTCGGTGACGTTAAGCATTCCTTAGCAGATATACAAGATCTTAAGACTTTGGGATGGCGCCCGAAGGTGTCAATTACCCATGGACTGCAAAGATGTTTTAAAAAAAACTTGACAAATAGCAAATAACATGTTATATTAAAATAAAAAAGGAGCAAAAAAAAATGAAAGATCATAAATTATCAAACCAAGCCGTTGGAGCAATCATGATGGCATTACAAAAATCCCTCATGGATCAAACGGATATTGTCCCCGTTCTCCAAGAGTTTCAAATTCAAGTAGATGACTCAGGAGAACTAGTTGTTATGAACCCCCCAAATGTTGAGGTTAAAGCAGCGGCAAAAGATCCTATTCTTAAAGGGCCACTATAATGCCTAAATACTGTTATAAATGTTCCATTTGTGATAGTGAGGTAGAGGTAAGACATGGGATGACGGAACGCCTTGAAGACTGTGAAGTTTGCGATAATAAGCAAGTTTTAACCCGAATCCCACAACTCACCAACTTTGTGAGAAAAGAAAGCAAAGATTCACAACAAACTGGTGATTTAGTTAAAGAGTATATTGAAGAAAATAAAAGAATCTTAAAAGACGAAAAAACAACAAGGATAGAATACAATGAGTAGTACAATAATTTTAGCAATAGT
>Ga0209337_1002411_pt1 | contig 13564 bp, 1 predicted proteins | sample LinPmetageLP53_FD_184044 | JGI IMG/M metagenome (GOLD analysis project Ga0209337, IMG submission 184044) | Marine viral communities from the Pacific Ocean - LP-53 (SPAdes) (version 2) | ecosystem: Environmental > Aquatic > Marine > Oceanic | place: Pacific Ocean | collected 2010-02-08
GATAAGCGACAATTAGCACGAGAGATTGGTAATATGATTCAGCAAGAAATGTCAAGAAGTATCGGTGGTACGACTATGCGGGGGCGGTATAGTTGAGTAGCGGTGCGAGTATGACCCCTGTGCGTTTGGTAAGCCAAAACGGTAATACATACGCACTAAACTGTACTTCTATATCTATGGACATTGATAGAAAAGTTGTAGCAATGCCTATGCCCTTTGCAGACAGTTATCGTATAACTGCTGATTTAAATTTAACCACAAGTGTAATTACTCTTGAAGGATATATTGTAGATAATGATGTGAGTAAAGTAGATTTTTCAAGAAATGCTTCTGGTTTTATCGACTTTGAAAGATTAGCAGATGGTCGAACATTAACTACTGCAACCGACTTTTCTGAAAATATATATTCATATTTGAGAGATGATGTAGAAATAGGTGACCAACTAAATCACCATACTCATTTTCAAGGTACTGGATTCCTTTTAGATGATGGTACGGGAGTACGTAAAAAAATCATGTTTGGTGTCATAAGCGCACAATTTGTTGGTCATGATATTGCAGAATATGATTATGTATTGAGAGTACATGACGGAAACAACCGAGAAACAAATGCACAAATCGCCGCTAATTTAGTTGCATTACTCAATACATCTGCTTTTTCAAAAATAACACCAAGTTTAGAAGTAGGGCATAAAGGTGGTGCGGGTACAAAGGTCGTTATGACATACACCAATCCTCCAAGTGTCGGAGATGGAACAGGGAATTATGAAAATAATTTCACTCCCATTTGTTCAGGAAGGGCTTGGATGACTTCTGCTAATATTCCTAAATTGTATACAAGTGCGATTACTGGTGGAATTGCTTCAAGTGCAACAAGTAATGGAAAAATGAGTGCTGGTGATACGGTACAGCAACTTACCGCCATAATTGGTAATTCTAACAATGAATGGGGTAAAGGAGAGACTGGAGGTGCATTTCACTTCGCCAGTACTGGGAAGAGTGATTACATAAATGGTTTACAAATTCCATTTGTATCGAAAAGAAATTTAGAAGTCGGAGAAGATTCTACTACTCGATATTTTTATTCTCTAACTGGATATGATGTAGAAGATGGAGATGATTTTACATTATTATCAATGTCGGGTACAGGAGATGATTTTGGTGGTTCTCTTGAAAAAGAAATATTTGCCGATTTTGCAAAACCAGCAGGAACAGATTTTGAACATAGGGCTAATGGAATAACATTTACAGGTATTAAGGCAATAGTAGACAAAGCGACATTTGTTCAAATGGGTGGAGAACCTAATATCTATTCATTCACTATTCTAATGTTACCAACGAACCAAGTACTATGAGATGATACTATGGTTGCAATTGGCAGAACAAGTCATGCTTACTTCTTTGATGGAGTATCAGATTCTATCATTATACCTCAAAGTCGATTTAATAGTACGGGTGTAGAGAGAAATGACAACAAATTGGCATTATCAACCCTATCTGATATTGAATTAGAAAACACAATTGGGAGTATTTCAAATGCAGATTTCACTATTGAAGCATGGGTTATACCAGATTGCGGTGGTATTGTAGCAAAAAGAGATGGTCAATTTACATTAGAAATAGGTACAGTAGATACTGCTGGACCTGCAAAATTTACTTTATTTATGGAAACGGGAGTGGGAGTTCAAGCCATAGAAGTTACTTCTGCGACTCCTGAATCAAACCGCTGGAAAGGTACGGTATTTCCTTCTCAAGAATTTGGAGGAATACATGAATCATATAATAGATTTAACACTTCAAGTTACGGAGAAGCATCAGGATTAAATTTTAAGAACAGGCCGTTGTATCACGTAGTCGGTACTTGTATAAATAATTCAATTGAACTCTATGTCAATAATGTATTGATAGCAAAAGAAAAAGTACCAGACTTTTATCGTATTTCAGACACTAATGGACATGTATATCTTGGAGGAAAAGGTGGAGAGTTTAGAGGTGCTATTGAAAGTATACACTTTTCTAATTCAGCAGGAAGTAATATTTTTTCCAATGAAGCACCAACACTTGGAGGTGCAAGCACAGGCATGTACCGATTTGAAGAACCACTTGACATTGTAGAAACCGTATACACAATGAATGCTGTTACTGCGGCTTCTAATGGTTCTACAACGACTGTCACGATTGGTGCGTCTGATGCTCAAAGTTTAATTGCTAAATTAACTGGTAAAGCCTATGATAGCAGTAGTCCTATTGCAACCTTTACTGATTCACCGTACAGTATGGGTAAGTACAAAGTGAATGATTTTTATTCAACACCGGGAACTTCTGCTACTTTGGCTGTGGCGCACACCCCGTATAACTTGCTCATCAATGCTGGTTCCCTGAATCGTAATACGTTCAAGCCAAATCAAAAACCACCTGAAAGAGTGCGCTTGCATTCTATTAATGGCAGTAGTGGTGTCATTACCATTAGTAGTATTCACGTTGATTTTGTAAATGGTACAAATGGACTACGTGGATTACTTCATTCACGTACTGCTGACGTTGACAATTACTTTGTCGTCGTTGGTGCTGATTTATTGGTCGATAACGGTACAGGAAAACCGTATCAACCACCCCATTATGGAACTCAAATATTTGATAAAACAGGTCAAATGGTACTCGATGAAAGTGAAACTCAATCTCACGGATTAGTTTATTCATCAAGAATGGCTACAACGACTTCTGATACAACTAATCCGTTTGCTGTAGTGTGGCCTACTACTCTCGATGAATTGTTCCAAGTAGGGCATAGTGGCCGTCATGCATTATCTCACATTACTGGTCATGAATATATGAGAAAGTTACCTAAACCTAACGCTATGAATGTAGACCAACTCATGGATGGTTCTGCTGATTTAGTTTCTATGCATTACGATTCTTCTCAAAAGAATCTAAGAGACACCATAAAAATGAATAGTTTGATTGACGTATACGCTGAAAATGTTCGTGGTGTAGTATCAAGCCATCTTAATAGCAGTTCTGTCGCATCAATTGTAGATAATGGATTACCAGTACCGGCAAGTGAACTTATCGCTATAGGTGGTGCTGGATTTGATGTTAGACCATTCTTTTTGAAAGGTCCTGTTCCTAATAAGTATAACGATGAAAGTACCCGATTATATCATTTGCGACCAGAAAAAGAATCTCGTATTGCATTACTAAAGGTTCCTGTTTTGCAATCTTCTCACGACCTTGCACCCTTTGTAGAAATACATTACAATGCAATTGATTTGACTGGTGCGAGTATGGGTATATCAGGTCCTATGCTCATGGTTACCAAGACTGTACCAGCGGTTTCGTTTAACTTGGGAAGCGAAACAGTACTGCAAGCCATCACCCGTGACATTACAAATACAGTATTGTATTCAGCGGGTGGGATTGTAACATTAACTAAATTGAGTGGTAAAAGTTATGCTCTATTGAATGACGGACAATTAGTTGGTGATAATACTGGTGGTAATGAAGTTGATAATGAACTCGATTTTAGTAATACTCCAGCGGTATATACGCCTGTGAATGATGTTTCAGCAGAACCAGCATCACCACCAAAAGCAATAAACAAATCTCACAATTCAGGAAACCATGAATCTGTGTATCATAGATTAATTTTAACACCAAGAAGAAATGATATTGCTACAACGTCTGCTACAAAGACAATGCGATTAAATGTTCATAAAACAAATTCTACTGCTGGTCAATTCGATATAGGAACTACAAATCTTTCTGCTCATATGTTTGAAGTCTTTGATATAATAGACAATAAAGTATCACCTAATCTTACCGAAGTCCAATTGTTTATTCAACCTTCTAACAAGAATCGTACCAATCAATTTCATAATCTTGTAGATTTGTTTTCTGATAATGATTCATTTTGTAGATTTAATTTGTTACAATTAATTTCTCGTGGTACAGTAAGAAGCGTTAATGAATCGTTTGATGATTCCAATACGCAACACACAGAAGTAATCATAAGAGGTATTGGTGAAAAGACACTTTCTCAAAATGTCAATGTTACAGGAAGCGGTTCGCCTGATTCACACGTTGTAAAAGAAATAGAACCAAACTCACCTGTAGTTACAGTAACGCTCGGAGGACCCGGACAAGGTGCTGTAAACACTAAGCCGACCTTTGACCCTGCTACTCTCATGAGATTACCGGGTTCTACTCGCCGTATCTGTGCAGTACAAGCGGTTATAGTAACAGCAAAAGAAGGTTCTAACGCAAATGTCAATACTATTACAGTACAACCGTTAAACAATAATTCACCTGATATTGCTTCTTGGGGAACATACTGTTTTCCTAAGAAGGGGCGGATATATCTTGCAGATGGTGCAAGTGCTGAATATGTCAAAAAGAACGGTACAGGATTTGTATTTAGTAGCGGTACAATAGCAGATAGAACGTTTTTATCAGGCAATGGTACAGCGTTTGCAACGTTTTATGAATGGGCTTTAGCAACAGGCTTGTTAGGTGCAACAGCAAGTTCAGGTGCTACTGTAACAGATGATACGTCGATTTACATTTACAATGAAGATAACTTTTCTGATGATTCCTTAGTTCAGGATGGAAGTACAGTAAACGATAGAATGTTTCAATCTATGAATGATGTAAACCACGATTATCAATTAGGTACACAGTACTCAAGTACTCGTGCAATGGTCGAGATACCTTTCTTCCCTCAACAATTTTTTGAGCATGAAACCGAAGGAATATTTCCGGGTCCTGATAACAGTATGAAAATTCATATTGATGCTACATATACAGCACATAGTTGGAACCCAACACCTGTTGGAAGAAGGGCTGATGATATTCAAACGGCTGATAGAAGCGCAAATTCTGCTTACACGTATAACATTCATGGTAAAAATTTCGTATCATCTTCTACTATTCAGCAAATTGTATATGATTCTTCTAACAAGTTTTTCAAAATATTTGTCTCCCATCCTGAAATGTTCCCACCTGTAACAGATAATACTACAAGTGTTACCGATTATAGAAATTTAAAATCATTACATCGTTTTCGACGTGCATTTATTCCTAATGGTATGTGGTGTATTTATGTCAACGACCCAAGTACTGACGGTTATCTTAAGGTATTTGAAAACGAAACAGCCACAGATAATGTTAATTCTGGTTCGTATGCAACAGGGTTCTTTGAATCAGCAATACCTCAAACTGCTATTCACATTGCTCAAGGATATAGAAGTGAAAATTTAATCCCTCTCGATTCTGATATGGAAACTCCATCATCTGACTTTGAAGCACGTTCTCCGTATTACTACGACAATGCAAATGTACAAACTCAAGGCGGTAATCTCGATTATGGTCTACGACAATATGTAAGTGCAATCGAAATAAAAGAAGGACCTCTTTCTAATCCCCATGCACCTAAAATACTTTCAAAACGTGCTACATCTACTATCATTAAAGGAGGTGATGGTGGGAGTGGTACGTACTCTATTATTTTAGAAGATACGGAGAATTTCCCCGAATTAGTAGAATACAGTAGAAATTCATCTAATGAAATTTCTTTAGCAGAAGGTGATATGCTTTACATTGGTGAAGTAATTTTGAGTGATGGTACTTCCCACGAAGGAATGTATTTTGGTAAAAAAAGTTTAGCAAATAATTTAGATGTTGTAAATTGGAAATGTACAACAACTTCTCTTACTTTAGAAGGTGCTACATTCAGATTAAAAAGTGCGGGTCGCTCTTTGTATACTTTATCTTCACCTGCAAATTCTCTAACAGAAGAAAATACGGCTGTAACTTTCTTACCAGATTCTTCTGAGCAATGGACTATTGCCGCTAATGCAAGTGCTGATAGTACTACTTCAATACAAATTACTCCTGCAACAGCAAATCGTTTGGCTCATGCAAATACTATTGGTATGAATATACGTAAAGATGATGAATTGTATTTTGAAGATGCATCTGATTCTAATATAATAAAATATCTTGGAAAAGTGAGTCAAATAATTTCAAAATTCGCTGGAAGTACTACAAATACTACTATTACTTTAACAGCAAATAACGTTAATGAAGTAACTACAGGGGATAAAATTAGATTAAGTGCGGCAAGTGTCATGGCTGTTGACTTTGATGCAATACTGAACAAAACATGGATTAACCCATACGCACAAGGTGGTATGAGAAACGGAGATACAATTTGGATGAATATGACTCTTAACAATCCTCATGCAGTAGAAGGTCTATTCTGTAAGAGTAGAGGTGTACTAAACGAAGGATTGGTTTGGAAGGGATTTAACGGTGGACAAGGTGCTTTAGCGACACGACCTCGTGATTCTATACCTCTTGAAAATTTCTTGATTGGTAATACATGTGTTGAAACAGCGCAAAACTTAGTTCAACACATCAATAAGACGATAGAAATGAATTATGAGGCAATGGGGCTTAACGCATCTCAAGCACCGTCTGTAGCCTATGTAGACCCTTACTTAGCATCCAAAGGCCATGCTCGTGTATTACTGTATGATGTAGGCCATGATAGAGAATTTATTGCTTTCCATGATTTACATATGCAAGTACAATCGAGTGCGGCAACACCCAATATAGGATTTAATCGAAATATAGTTCATCTTGGAGGCGTAACGAAATTAGATAGATTCATTGCGACACACAATGGTGGCGCACCACATTACTTTACGACTCAAATAGATGTAGCAAACGGTTACCCAAGTGAGAACAAATTCCTTCGTTCGACTCAACAATCTAAATTTATAGAATCGGCTTATGCTCATAATATCGCTAATCAGAATCAAGGATTATTTGGTATTGAAGATTTCACAGATATATCAGGCGGAACACTTGCGGCGGCTGGAAAAAATGCATTCCTAAAAGGAAAAGGACACGGGCATTTTGTACATAGCGGGTACATGAATGGTTATACAGCAGACACTTTCACCGTAAGTGATAATGCTTTACCTCGTGTTGAACCCGCAGTAGCGTCTTTGTATTGGGCTAATGAGGTACATTCGATTTCTCGTTCAATGAGTGGAAGTGAATTTGTAAGGTCGCTTAGAGAACATAGAGAAACACAAGATTCCGTTCTTAAAACACATACATTTAGAGATGCGAGTACACTATTCGATACGCCTGATGGAACACGATGTATTTCAGCATTTTTATGTCTTAAAGGGAATAGAAACTTAGAATTAGATTTAACAAATCATGATGAATCACGTTTGAAGCATTTACCACATTGGTCACAAATGGATTTCGTGAGAAGATTAGTATTGGATTGCGGAGAAATAGGTGTAAAAGAAGGTGTTACTGATATTGAAGCGGCTACTCGTGAACTGGTTCGTATGATTAATCAAGCGGGGGCTAAGTTTGGTCGAACTCAAGTACATACTATACAACAAGGTGTAGGTGATGTAGCGATTACAGGTTCTACTCACGACCCTGCACCGTGGTGGTTTACCGATGAATCATTCAATTCAAACGATAAAGGAACACATATGGGATATGTACGAGCGCATCTTGGTCGTGTGGTTGAAGATATTAACGGGAATGAAGGTTATTCCATTATTATACATTCTACTATTCCCGGTGCATCAGGTCGTAATTTCTGTGTGTGGCTCGACAACAGTAAAGGACAAGCATCATACAAGCCATTATTTTTGATTGGACATGGTGGAAGATTTAGAAATTTCTGGTGTCAACCTGATGAAACAAGCGGTGAAAATATGCACCCTGCGCCTATGCCTCTAAACAAGCATGGAAGGCCGTTCGCACCTATTACATCGCTTCGTGAGTACACACTACAAGAAGAACCAGCGGAACCATTCACTAACAATCACGACGTAGCAAGACGTGATTCAGATAATGATAGCAGGACTGTACGAAATATTTCAGGACATATAGGTGCTTTAAATCATAATACAGTAAGTGATGAATCCTTTGAAATTCAAGGCGTTGCTACATCATATGTTGAAGGTCTACGAGCAGGTAAAACAGCAGTAGGACGAATTAACTTTGGTGGTTTAGTTGCATCAGGTATACCCGGCTTTGCTCCCGATGCGAGTGAATACGGATTGGGAGTAAGAGGAGATAGAAGATTTGATTTTAAGTATGGAGAAGCAAAAATTCCCGGTGGAACTGCCCCAACTGATATTACAGCATACACAGGAAACACTAATCCACAGAAACTACGTGAGGACAAAGTAGGTGAATCAAACTTATACGGATTTAGATTTACTGACCATTTAGGTAATAATTACGGTGTTAGATACATTTACCGTAAATTTGGAGAAAACTTTAGCAATCAAAATACTGTTTTACCATCTACTTTAGACGATGAAATTGTAGTCTACATTAACGATGACGACGTTTCAATGGGTGGATTTACCATTGGAGGACATATGCTTGGATATGGAGAACCAAGTGGACGTATAGATAACACTACTCTACAATATTCAAAATGGCGAGGAAATGAATGGAGAGGTGTATATGCACCCGAAGCAGGTGTTGATTCAATTGTTACTTGGGATGGAAGTGCAAACACACTTACTGTGTTTTTACAAGCACCATTCAATACTGGTGCTTCTGCATCGCCATTAGCAAATCACCCTGATTTACTTGGTTATCTTGGCTATCCAAAAACAAACGGTGTTATTCATTTACATGATACTTTTACTGGTACATCAGCGAAAGGTTTCATTGGAAACGTATTGTCTTATGAATCGAGAACTGTAAACGATTTAACTGGAGTACATGTATTTTTTGGAATACGAGGCGATGGATTTACATCATCACATCACGTAACAAGTGCATCGGCATCAAGTGCTGGTACTGTAAATAATGCAGGTAAAGCACAACCTCATGCATCAAATAACATATTTAGAGTATTGATGTCATCGAGAATAAATTGGACTACACTACTAACAGATGAAGTATTAGCATTTGCTACAATGGAAGCAATCAATCATCCCAACCCCAATATCGAGGGAGGTACTACTGTAGATTGTCGTCATCTCTATGCTTGTGATGGGCGAACATTAGGAGATTGGGGAGTTAGAGGAGATGCTATAATCGTGCGAGCATTTAATCCACAACGTGGTTCAACTCCTTTATCTAAAATGTTCAGCGCAACAATGCATACAGACTTTGGAATACAAGCGGCTCATTTAGAATATGGGGAATATACAACATTGAAGCAAGTTAGTAGCACAGGAAAGCACACTTTTACAGCAAGTAACGTTTTAAATAAACCGATTAGTGATGCTGATTTAGATAAAAATAGACAAGTAGATTGTGGATATTTACCAAAAACTATACTCCAAATTAGAACTAAGGGTAAGGGTTATCATGCAAATACAGCAACACCTGTGTTAGTCGATTCTTTTAACAATGCTATATCTACAAAAGCATGGAAAGAGAATCTGAAAGGAGAAACTTTTACTTCGATTAGTGGCGACCATATTTTACCAGCACTAAGTAATCCTATGATTTTAGTTGACACGATTGCTACTGGAACAGATACTATGACATTAGTAAGTTCTAAAATTACAAATGCCCTCATTCCAGCAGGTCAAGAAGGAAATGCTGTAACTGATGGGACAGGTGCATCATTAGCAAAGAAACCATCTTATGGTGAGCGTTTACGATACTATTACCAAGAAAAACAATTTTCACTATTAGAATCTAAGAATGGTTCAAATTCATTAACACAAGTTTCATGGAATGATTTGTTCTCAAACGATGATTGGGTATCAAATATTGGTGCTAAAAACGTAACAAATCAAGAACACGTACTCCAGAGATTTGCTGAACAACAAATTGGTGGTTATCGCTCATATGGTTCTGTGGATTCTGAACCTCTAATTTACTTCAAGGGTGGCAGAGACAGCAATGACCATAGCGTACCACTTTACTTTGGTGGTGGATTTAGCGGTGTGGTGATGGATGTGAATGATGGTACTGAAAATGATTATTCAGATTTCTATACTCATCCATATTCTACAGGTCCTACTGGTACTGCTGGTATACAAAACGCCAACGAAATTTCAACTTCTTTCGCTATTATAGATTGTAACGCAATCTTGTCCTTCTTCCCTGCTACAGCACTTTTAAATCAGCATAGAGGAAGTATCAATTCACCATTCTTCAATAGTGCAAACAGGGTTACTACTGATTTAGATAACGGAAGTTTCGCTGTTAACTCGGCATTACCAGCCCCAGTAAAAGCAAGATATTCTGCTGGTACTATTTTACAAAGACCAGTACCCGTAATTTTACGAGTAGCAAATCCAAATGCAAGATATGACCCATCAAGTGGTGATACTGTAAGAGCACATACAGAAACACATACGATGTTTGCAATATACGGACCCGGACAGGCTTTCCCGTTTACTGAACAAGCATCAGCAAATTCAGATAATCAACCGCATCCCGGCTATGTAGTTACTACAGGAAATTCATGGAGTAAAGTACCGTATGGATTGAACTTGCCTAACGATATTAAAAATACGGCGAATCAATACTCACCACCTACATTAGCACATCAAAATGCAAGAAATCGTTTCCATTGGCTTTATGGTTGGAATTGGTCACCACCACAAGGTATTCCAAACATAGGTGATGCAGGAGGTTCAGGTGTAGGTCTTGTGCAAAGACCAGACCACGGTTATCATTATGGTGAACATTTTAATTATGTTGGAACTGTACATGCTAATAATATTGCCGATATGAAAAAAGCGCATCCTTACAAGCACGTAGGTGCAATGTATTACGGAATAGCAATGGGTGCTGATATGACATTCCATATGGACGGTGGTTATCATCCCGGTGGCTCATGGTTAGATAATCAAATGGCTTTCAACCCTTCACACCCTAAGAGTAATTATGCAATTAAAAGAGGAACAAACATAGTTCACCCTACAGCGTTTAGAGTATCAGGATTAATGGCTAAGACTATTTTAACAGGAAGTGCTGATGTTGCTTTGTCGCAAGTAGAACCAGAATTAGTTGTGGTCGATGCTACTCGATGTCAAAACGGTGAAGAACTTGCTACTGTACTTGGACAGGCTATGAATGAGTTCCCCGGAAAGAGCGCAATAAAAGCAATGGGTGGTACATTTGCACCATCTATGGGGAATGCTATGCGTCAAGATAGATACGGTTGGATAGAATTAAATTTTGCAACATATACAGTTCCAGCGGCAAACAGCGGAGATTTTGATTTAACAAATTCATATGTTGAAGTTAGAGCAACTATGTCAGGTGGTACACAGGCTATACTTGAACAAATACCAGCGTGTGGGTGGTTAAGAACAAGTGAAGGTGGTACAACTGGTGTATCAGGCGCAGGAGACATACCGTGTTATGCGCCTTATCACAGTCGTGAAGTAATATATCAAAGCGGTGCTTGGGGTGTTGTGTTTGCTTTAGCACCCAATAAACACAGTAAACTGCCTGTATTTGAAGATGTCAAAGTATACGAAGATAAATTGGCAGGAAGTTATGCGGCGGCTGATGATATACCAGATTTCTCAAGTGCGCCTTCAAAATTATATGTATGGTCAAAAGCAGGTGTACATCGTTTCAATAATAAAAACGAAACAGCAAGGGACCATATGACACAAGTGCATTTTAGTGGTATTGTCGATGCTATAGACCGTACACGACCTGTAGGTGCTGTCGGATGGGCTGGTGAGCGATACTCATACCTTAACTCGCTAAAGGTTGGTACAGAAGGTTACGGTGCAGGTCTTGGTGCTTGGCATGCTAAACTTGGTTTCAGTCCATATGGTTCAAGTAATTCATGTATGACAGCCTATGGACATTTACCTCATACAAAACCGATTAAATGGTCACCCGAAGCATCTCGATTATTGAATGGTGTAGGCGGTTCTACAACGGGTATTTCTACACCGTATACATGGAATTTTGGTTTAGCGTATAATAATGCTTACTACACAGGAAATGCCACAGATTATGCTTCACGATATAATGACGGTGGAAATAGCGGTCAGCCTATTCATCATGATGATAATGACAGTACATCTTTTGATGTTATTAAAAATCTACATCAACCACAGGGTGTATACAGTCGAGCATTTGTTGTAATTTCGTATGAAAGCGAATTTCCTTTGGTTGCCAAGCATGACCGAGATGGAATTACTGCTACTGGAGATTGGTTAACTGTAGTATCTAAGACAAATATAGATTCGGTATCAGCCGCAGATGCAATTAAATTTGCTGGTACTGTTCAATGGGATGAACGTATACACAATAGTGAACGTTTTACTGCACCTGCGAATGCTGGTCCTAACGTAGAAGCATTGATTACTACTTCTGGTGATGGTTCACCACTTCCCTTTGCTGTTACGGCAACGGATTCATACGTTGAAGGCGGTATAACAGTAGCACCTGTTGCTAACGATGTTTTACTTGCAAATGCAGAACCGTGTTTTGCTGAAACTGGAGATTTGTTCTTAGATTTAGATGAAAGTCCCGGCACTGGTGATAGAAGAAACTTGAGATTAGAGTACTATCTTACGGCTTCTCTTCCTTCTGATGGGTCGGCTGGTGCTACAAACGTTACATCGAGATACTCTTATGGTCGAGACTTTTGGTGGGGAGATATAAATGCATACAAAGCAAATGAATATTCTTCTGCTCGCAATTTTTCAGTTGAGAATGTAGTATGGAAGCGCATGGATGGTGGTAATCTTTCACTTCCAGCGGTAAATGCTCGTGGATTAGGTGCGGTTCCATTTGTTACAAGAGTGAGTAGTAACGGTGCTAACGCATACTTAACTGGTGAAAAACTACTTGGAAACAATAGATTCACATTTGAAACAACAAATAACGCTATGTTCCCAATTATTCAAGCACAGGAAATAAGTCATCCACAATTAGCGCAATTGCATCCAAATAGATTGCGAGATATTTTAGATATACCAAATGAAGAAATACAGTTTGAAAGTATTGAAGTTTTAGATGATACAGGACAAGTACACTCAATAGAGGGTGGCTCACCGTTTGGAACTATAGTTCGTTCCTTTAAACAGGTATCAGATAGAACCGCAGAAGGGTTAGCACCAGCGGAAGCGGGAAGTGGTGTCGAACCGAACTTGAAAATACAGTTACCTAATCCTGATTCTATACCCGGAAACATAATTATTCGTAGCGGTTTTGATAGACTACAAGCCTATCAAACAGAAACTATGGGTACAGGTGGTATGCTACGACCCGGAATAGATTCAGACATAGATGGTATATTTACTGATACAACAGACGGACCAAGATTAGGTCCTACGTTCAGCGACCATGAGTACGACCATATTAGCCAAAATTTATCAGAAGAATTGTTCCCTGAAATGACAAGAAAAGGATGGAAATCTTCAACAAATAATGCACCACTAAAGACCTCATACGAACTTCATGACCGTTCATTATACTTCCATGTAACAAAGAACGGTAACTCTCACACGCACCGTTACCCAACAACATACTCACACGCTAACGGTGTTGTGAATAATGATTTAACAGGTGTATC
>Ga0209337_1002413_pt1 | contig 13533 bp, 18 predicted proteins | sample LinPmetageLP53_FD_184044 | JGI IMG/M metagenome (GOLD analysis project Ga0209337, IMG submission 184044) | Marine viral communities from the Pacific Ocean - LP-53 (SPAdes) (version 2) | ecosystem: Environmental > Aquatic > Marine > Oceanic | place: Pacific Ocean | collected 2010-02-08
TTTTGTTAATGAAATGTTCATTTGGCATAAGACTACCATATGGTTGATTAAAATGATTAAAAATATCAGTAGACCAATATGTAGCCAACTTACCAATATCATCAGTATGAGTTTCCCAAATTTTTTCCACATCTTTATTAAAAAAATCAAAATGATTTAGATGTGTTTTATAAAAAGTAGAATCTGTAAAAAAGTTATTATGGTACTCATCTAATGATTGATTAAGAATAAAAATACTATTTGGACATTTCTCTTGAGCTAATTTAAACATATCAACATCACTTGTTTCAAAATAATCATTTGCTAAATAACTTAAATCATAGAAAGTGGGTTTGTGTTCGTGTACATACCAATGATTAAAACCGATACTATCGTGTTCTTCTATCTCTTCCCATTCTTGTTTAGATATATCTAAAATTGATTTACCTGAACCAAGTATATAAATCCTATTCGATGTTTTTTGTTTTTTTAATTCATTTAATAAGATTTGCATTATTTTCTTCCTATGAAAAATACATTACTACATAATAAATCATTAAGTGTTAGTGTTGGATGTATGGTTTTAGCTGAGTCCAATGTGGAATCATCTATTACATTAAGTAAGTTTAAATCAGGCGTACTCATAAAATTAACCAATTCAAAACCAACATCATTTATATATTTTGTTAAATTACTTTGTGTCATTCTGTTCAAATTTTTTGTAAAAAAGTTATAACTCAACTCTGAATATTTTGATGGGGGATTTTCAGGCACTACAGTTTCAACATATTTTTTAAAATCCTCATTGGTTAACATTGTGTGAGCAAATGGAAAGTCCAATGTACACATACTATGTCCACCTGATATACAGAAGAATGGATTGTATTGACTAAACACTATTCCACCTGGTTTCAAAGCCTTATATATTCTAGCTAAAGCTTCTTTTGGATTCATTATATGTTCAAAAGTTTCCCAACTAAAAATTATATCAAATTCATTTTCATAATCCATTTCAAATACTGAAACATCTTTAAATGATATTTTTGATTGGTCTAAGTGTGGGTGTAATTTTCTAATTTTATCTCTTTTGTTTTCTAATACTTTTGAAGCGTCAACACTTTCATTGTTTGTTGATTGATTTACATAATACTCAGGTATGTCAATACCAACAGCCTCATCAGCTCCCAGCTCCATAGCTCCAAAACATTGAAGTCCTAAGTAACAACCAACATCCATAATTTTTTTACCTTGTATTGGTATTCCACATTTAGCTAATATTTGTGTTCCATGTCTGATGTCGTTCTTTAAGTTATTAATTTTATCCATTGACATTTCGTCATTTGAATTGTCAAAATCTTTGTATGCATTTCTCCAATTAGATTTTACTTGTTCTCTAAACCCTTGAACTATTGGTAACGCTACACCATTTGACAAAATAAATTCATTATTCATATTATATCCTATCTTTAAATTTGTTTAATTCTAATTCAAAATTTTCATTTGACTTTTTTCTAAGTCCTTGTTTGAAAGTCCTACCTTTGTTTTCAAATGATTTATCTGCTAAAAACTTATCATAAGGATTATAATTATATAAAGTATATTTGTTATTCTCTATACAAATTGTCCCTTGTAAAATATACTGAGTAACATCATATCCTTTTTGTTTCATCACATTAGCACCCATCATTACAAATGTATCATCTAATCCATACGAACCTAATGATTCAGGTATGTTTATGAACTTTAATAATTTTTTAGAAAATACATTAAACCAACCACCACCAAATTTCACATTGTTGATTGTTTTGTATTTAATTTTTTCTTCCACCAAATTATCAAATACAAGTTTGTGAACACTGTATGGGTCTATGGTTTTAAAAAATTCGTGATTGTGATTAACATATTTTTCATTAACTAAATCAGCCCAAGAATCATCCCACAACTTAACAGTCTCTGGTGAGATTATATTATAATCAGTATCTATTTGATTTATCATTTGTGTTAAAGAAACGAGTGTCATATGTGAGAAAAATACATCTAAATCTAAATACATTAGATAATCATAATCTAAACCATCATTAATGCTATTTCTTCTCTTATCATTTATACCTAAACAATTGTCTGAATTTTCTATTTGAAATATATTTTTATAAGTCCAATCACTATGTAACTCATTGATATTATTGAACTTCTCTATAAAAAATTCTTTTGGTATTTGACTCTTTTCCCAATCCACAAAAATTTCATTTAGATTTAGACTAGCATCTAAAACTATATTGATTTCATCTTTAACAAAGAAATAACTTTCTTTAAATAAATTACACAATCTTTCAAATTGGTCTATTTCTCTCGGTAATACATGAACTACAACTTGTAATGTTTTCATCTATTTTCACCCAACCATAAATTATCACTCCAATCATTATGTAAATCATTTAAGAAAGTCTTAAACTCGCTACCATCAAATTCAAGTATTTCGTGCCTATGAATAACATCAGTGTTTGTTCTATCAATATTATTAGCTACACTAAAAATAAAATCATAATTTAAGTTTTGTAAAATATTTACATCATTTTGACACCAATGAAAATGTTCTTGTCCAAATGGAAATGCAAAAGTGTTTATTTTTTTATCAATTATATTTTCTAATATGTTTCTTGATTCTTCTGATTCTTTTATTTTATCCTCTATAGATAGATTTCTAAAATTAGGATGTGATAATGTATGATTACCAATAACAAAACTTTCTGATAAAGTTTTTAACTCTTTTGAATTTGCATAAATTGAATTTCTATTGGCTTCTATCATTTCATTCCACCCTAAACCTAAAATGTATTTATTTAAACTTTCATCTAATGTCTTTGAGTAATTATCTTTAGCCCACATATCAACATCTTTAACTGGTAAATTATTTAAATTAATTGGTTTTAATAAACCAGGAAAATCTAAATTAAATTCATTTAAGAAATTATCTAAATAATTATTATCATATAAATACATCAATTGTGATAACCAAAAAACCTTATCATTATTAACCATACCACCATTAATAAACCAAATACCATCTAAATTATGTTTATCTAAAATTTCAGCACCATAGTTAATAACATCTTTATAACCATCATCAAATGTAACCAACACTCTATCTGAAACATCATCATCATTTTTTATAGCTTCATTCCATTCCTCAAAAGTTATTGGTGCATACTCATTTTTTAGTATTTTCATGTGTTCATCAAATAAGTTTGGTTTAACATTTATATTATAATTTTCAATAAATTTGGTGTTTTCTGGACTTACTTGATGGTATAATAATATTATTGGACTATTTCCACTCATTGATTAAATTAACTCCCTCATCTAAATGTTTTTTATTTAATAAATAATTTTCTATTTGTTTAGAAACATATTCATCATTTAATTTTGATTCACAATCATCTGTATATTCTTTTGAAAAATATGTTTTACCCTCTGATAAATTTTGATTTACCACATCATTATTTCTTTTTAAAACTTCTTCCATAGCTTTAGGAACTATATCACATGATAACTTTGTTAAAGAATATTCTATATGTCTATAAGACCAATCAGTTTGCAAATTAGGTTTTGCTTGATACAAAATTGGACCTGTATCTAAATTTCTATCCAACTTATGAATTGTAACTCCAATCCATTCTGGTTTTTCGTGTAACAAAGGCCATCTGACTGTATGTGTTCCTTTATATGTTGGTGATAATCCCCAATGGATATTTATACCACCATACTTAGCCATACTTATAATCTCTGTTCCTATTCTTTCAGGACCATGTGATATTATTATATCAATATCCATCTCTTTGATGTGTCTTTTTAATTCTTCATCTTTATTCAATTTACCTTTTGGAACTTTGAAATGTATTACATCTGATGGATTATCAACATAAATATTATCATACACCTCACCTAAAACATCTTCAGCTATATTGTTACCACTATTCTGAAATTTAGGTTTTAAGTTGATGTCTTTTATCTCAACAAAACCATCACCTTCAGGACCACCACTCTGTTGAATAATACCAATTGGTTGATACTTACTAACAAAATTGTTCGTAAATGCAACAGTGGCTGGATTAGAACCTATAATCATTAAGATTCTATGTTTCATCTAGACATAAACTCCTCAAACTCTCTAGCTGATTTAACTAATTGTCTTAATTCATTTGGCTCCATACTACCTTGATGGTCAGGCCCATGCATTTTTTTACTTAATGTAAAATGTTTTTCTAATATCCTAGCACCCCTAGCTACAGCAATTAGTGGAGCATTCATACCAATGGTATGGTCACTAAAACCTGAATACTTATCTTTGAAATCTATTTTGTCAAAATCAACATCTTCAGGCATTGTTGGATATTTAGCTACACAATATAAGAAATCAACTTTACCTTTTGATTTAATATATGTTGGTAGTGGTGCTGTTGGATTAGCATCTTTCCACATACCCAAAGAGACAATCATATCTTTTCCTGTTTCACCAACTGCATCAAATAAATCTTGTTGTCCTATACATCTACTAGCTATTTTATATCTTTTCATACCTAACTTTTCAGCCCACTCTACACCTTGTAGATTAAAAACTGATGACATAAATTCAATACCAACTTTATTACAATGGTCTCTCAACATTTCTGCTTTATCATAATCAATTCTAGCCTTCATACACTCTTCATACCATTCAAACTCTGGACCAAAGTACTCACTAATATCAAAGAATTGAAACTTTGCTATATCAGCTCCAGCCCTATGTGCCTCATCAATTAAACATTTAGCCATCTCCATATTTCCATTGTGGTTTAATCCAATTTCTGCTATTATTGTTGTTTTCATAACTCTCCTATTTTATTAATATCTTCTATTGTATGAACATCAATCCAATCTGCCATAACCACACCATTATAACAAACCTTTCCTTTTATATTTCTAACTTTACGCTTAATAACTTGAATAGCCCCATTGTTTATCATAGTGGAATCAATGGTGTGAACTTCAAATAAATCATTATTAATTAACATATCAATACATTCATCTATTTTTTCTGTTGTTATTTGTGGTGAATTAGCTTGTAGTATAACAATAATATCCTCATCATCCAATCCACCCAATTCATCATCGGTATGATTAATTACAGGTTGTGTCCAAACTTTATCACCAGCTAAATGTGGTGGTCTTTCTATAACTTGTATATTTCTTTTTTTAGCTATATCAATCACCTTATCAAAATCAGTATTTACATACAAATTATTGTGATTAATATATTTACTTTTTAGAGCTGCATTGATAGTATACTCTATCATTGGAACTCCATTTAGGGGATAAACATTTTTATGTTTTAATCTTTTAGAACCCTCTCTAGCGGGTATGACTGCAATTATTCTCATTTTTCAGCGAATATAATTATACTATTGTCACCTGTATATTCAGCAAGAGATATTTTAAAACCAAACTTTTCTAATAAACTATCTATATCTAATAAATTAGTTATCTCTTCATCAACTTTTGTTTTACTTAACTTAAATGTGTGAACATGTGGTGTTCCACCCATCCAATGTCCAGTCTTAGCTATCCATCTTTTACAAGTATACGCTGGTAAGTTTAGAGCCAATATACCATCTTTAACTAAATTATCATACATTTGTTGTAATATTTCTTCTAAATTAGGGATATGTTCTAAAGTATGTGAAGAGAAAATAAAATCTAAATCATAATCAATCTCATCTAAAGAATGATATTTCACTTGCCTGTTATAAAAATCTGTTGTCTCAATATCCACTATATCTGTATGTTCTGAGATTGGTCTTTGTGAACCACCAAAGTCTACACCTTTTAATTTGTCATTATAAATTAAATCAACAAAAGTTTCTCGATAAGTAAAAATACCTTTCCATCTCCAACCACCTAATTTTTGCACTAATTGAAAATGTCTCCAATTGTAATTGTCTGTTTTTGGGTCAGCATCATATAAAAAATTAAGAAAATCATTATGTGTCCCATTGTAATGTTGTAGCATTTCATCTACATATTGTTCTGATAATAAATAATTTTCATCAACGCCATACATTAATCTCTTCCTCCATGTGTCATAGATTCCCCATGTTTAAAATATCTGTATAATGGAATATTTATATATTCTAATTTAAATTCTTTTTTAAATCTTTTTATCATATCTACATCTTCATTTATTCGTAACTTCTCATCCCAATAACTTAAATACTCTAACAAATCTGTTCTATATAAAATACCACAAGCTAATGGATTTTTATCTTGAGATTTTGTATTTAAAACATCCTCGTTAAAGTTTACCTCTTGATAATCACAAGCCACTGCATGTGAATTATTAAAACTAGCCCAAAGATATAAACATTTTAAGAAATCATTGTGAACATAATCATCAGCATCAACTCTAACAATGTATTTACCAGTAGCTTTTTTAGCACCAATTGTACTTGAACACCCAACACCAACATTTGATTTATTAAATACTAATTTTATCTTATCAATATCTTGATATTCTAATAAAATATTTCTTGAATTATCCGTTGAATAATCATCAATAATTATTATTTCATAATCATCAAAGCTTTGATTAATTAAAGACCTTATACATCTTCTTAACCATTTTTCATAATTGTAATTTGTTACTATAACCGATATTTTCATTAATTTATATTCTCATAAAATAAATTTTGTTTTTCTTGTCTATCAATTGTTTTAGGATGATAGAATGAAAATTGTTCCTCTGCTGGTAAATAAGTGTGTTCTTTATAACCCATTAATACTTCGTGTACTTTATTTTTCCATAAGATGTTTGGACGATTTCTCCAAATCCTACCTTGATAATCAGGAAAGTTAATCCAACCTTTTTCATTCACTTGCCAACCCCATCTGTCAATATGTTCTTGTGTGATACCACTAACCTTATTTACTCTCGGCACCCAATATAAATCTATTGTTGGGTTTGCTCTCAAAATATCTTTCATATTATTCATAAAAAATTTATGTGGTATTTCATCAGCATCTATATTTATAATATAGTCATTTTTGCACATACGAGTCAAGTAATTTTTTTGTCCAGCGTAATCTTTTAACAAATGTCTTTGTTCAAAAGTCATCTCATGCATTGATGTCATTACATCTAATATCTCTATTGTCTTTGGATTGTCTGAAAAGTCATCAAGAATTACTATCTCATCTTCTTCATCTTTGTATTTAACTAAAAACTCAAGTAATTTTTGTAGTGATTTGTCTTCATTGTGAGTCAATATACTATAACTTATTTTCATTTTAATCTTCCAACTTCGTAAATAATCTTATCGGTTCTAAATAAACTGAACTACTTCTAGCTTTAAAATAATCATAAGTTCTATAAGCTCCGACTATCCCTAAACCTTTTGATAACAAATCATACGCTCTTGGTTTAACACCTTTTATATCATTGGTTATAAATTGAGTATCAATATTTAATCTATATAAATTATTTTTCTCATCAATTGGAATAAACTTTCCAATTTGTTCAAATATTGTTAATTGTTTTTTTGTTATTTGTAATAACGCTCTGTTTGCTTCTTCTATTTTTAAACCAATTAATTGTGTCTTAACACCTTTTTTTGTTGTTTTTTTTAAAGTTGGATTTAAAACTAACAAAGTGTGTAATTTTGTTCTACGAGTAGTTTGAGATTTATATTTAAATGATATAATATCACCAGGTAAAACATTTTCCCAATTGTGTGGTGTTCTTTTATCCGCCACTTTGAGTCCTTTCTTTCAATAACTCATTTACATAACTCATACCTAACACAAACTCATCATAAACTCTTGGATTATCAGTGTCTATTCTTTTTTCATAAAATCCACCTTTACCATTTGAATAATTTTCCTTTTCATCTTCCGATATTTCAACCATTGGAGCAAAGGCCCACTTCATACTACCCTCAGTATTGATAGGATACAACATACCTATTGGTAAAGTTATAATACTTGGAATCCAAATATGTGAGTTTTTTTCAACAGTCCAATTCTTCATCTCTTCACTAAGTTTTTGAAACTCTTCATTTGTTTCTTTTGTTCCAATCAACTTACTTGTAGTTGTATAACCACAATTAATACACTGCATCACTTGAGCGCCTTCTTTACCCACTACATGTAAAGAGTGTTCTTCACATAAAAAACAATTACTAATTATGTCTTTCACGCTGATACCTCATTTGATAATTTTTTTAATTTAGGTAATTTTACTTTTGGTGGTGTTGTCTTGTTATCTCCAACTTTTTTTAATTTTGGTAATTGTAATTCAACTTGTGAAGGTATTTTATCAAGGACTGGTGAAATAATTTTATCAAGTTTTTCAGTCATTTTATTTAATGTAAACTTATCTCTATTTATTTTCATTAAATTCAAAGCTTTTTCTTTCACATCATCATAATTTGTAAAACAATAATTCATAGCCTTATATGTTTGTTGTTCATTTACATTAAACCATTGTGACTCAGCAATAATTATGTCTTTCCAAACCATAGATTTAGGAACTTGAACTAATTCACCACCAATTAACATCGAATTATCTTGTGATAAGAAATCCATTTGTCCACTCCAAGCACTAGCTATGATAGGCAATCCAGTCATCGAAGCTTCAAGTAATGGTCTTCCAAATCCCTCTCCATGTGTTAGTGATATGAATGTTTTTACTTTTGGGTGATTGTATAATTTATTCATTTCTTTATCTGAAAGAGAACCATGTAGTAGATAAACATTTGGTAGATTCCAATCTGATGGGAATTTTGATTTTACTTGATTGATTTTTTCTAAACAATTTTCCCTATCCATTATAGAATATGTAGCACCATTTGTTTTTAGTATTAAAGCTGGTTGTTTTTTCTTATTAGCAAATGATTCATAAAATACTTTTATCATTTTACCAATATCTTTTCTATCCTCACCATATCCACCTTGTGTCCATTGTCCTATATGTAAAAAACAAAAATCTTCTTTTATATCGTCCACCAAATTTAATGAAGCTTTATCGATTGGTTTGTAAACATCTTCATCAACACCCTCAAATAAAACCTCTATTGGTTTTTCTAATTTAAATTCACCAATCTTTTGTTGTTTACCATCTGGTTGTTGTTGTAGTTTATCATAAACAGTATTGACAAAACCTTGTTTAGAATGTTCTGATGGAACTATTATTAAATCCATTTTATTACACCCATCAATCCAAGCGTTTGAAACAGCTGTTGTTTCAATACCAGCAGTTATACCAATGTTAAATTTACCATATTGTTGAAATTCATTTGGTATTCTAATGTCTATATATACATCAGGTTGTCTATTTACTTGATTTGTTTTTAATATCCTTGAAATTATATTAATATCTTTTTCATTATCAAGTGCATTTCTTGGACAATCACCCCACGGTACATCAAGTATCTCAATATCATATTTATTATGTTCAATAAAAGAACGAACTAAATCTCTTGCGTGGTCACCATATCCACTTCGTGATGAAACAGGTGCACATATTAACATAAACTTTTTCATTAAACAGCCTCCAATGTATATTTTTCTCTTGGTTTCCAATTCTCAAATGTAGTTTCTATATTCTCTATAAATGATTCTGATAAATGTTTTGCAGTCATTCTCGCATCATTACCTTGAACCCATTGTCTTCCAACTTCACCACATCGTGTTCTTTCTTCAGGTCCTACATTGTACCATTCTAAAAGTGCTTCTCCCGCATCTTCAAATGAACATCTATCATCAAAAATATATGGTGTCATTGGTGAACCTTGACAACTTATGTTTGATGGAAATACAGGTTTAACCCATTCTCCGTGTTCTTTATATTCACCTTTGTGATTAGATTTTAACTCAACATAATCTTCAGCTGTTAGATATACATCTTCTGAAGACATAGTTCCATCTTCAGCTTTAGTCCATACTTTCTTTTTAAATCCACATTGGTCTTGTAATCCACCAGTTACATTAACTACAATTGGTGTACCTACAGTTAGCGCTTCAAGTGAACCTAATCCAAATCCCTCATTAGAAGCCATATTGATATAAACATCGCAAGAATTAAATATATAATTCATATCTTCATCTGTAAAAGAACCATTTGGGTGATTATCATGTGTAAATATTACTGGATACTCAGGTAAAAGAGTTTTACATAGGGCTCTCATATCAGTTCCATTTTCATCACTTGGTGCTGCGTGCCAAACCAATACACATTCTTTTTGTTGTTCAGGTGTAAGTTTATCCATCATATGTTTGTAAGCAAGTGCAACATCACCAGGTGATTTTCTTCTGATGTTACGATTTAAATAAAGTATTTTAAACTTGTATTTATCCAATCCTTGTTTTTGTTCAAACTCTCTAAATTTCGTATCACCTTTATCCTCTATTTTAAATATTCTTTTATCAGATATTCCATGTGGAACATATTGTGTTTGCCAATCTTCATAACCATATTTAGAAAGTATTCTTTTATTAATACCATAAGTTTGTTTTGATATTGACATTAACATATCTGAACTTCTGTAATAATTTGTATTATATAAAGGATCTGGAATATCATCCCATATATTATAATACATAATAGGAATGTTTTGTCTTACTTCGTGTTCCATATTATATAACCAAATCCAAAATCTTGGGTCTGTAAAATGTACAATAGCATCAGGTTTTTCAGTATCTAATATTTGTCTTAATACATTTGAATTACCATAACCTGATATTGGATATATTTTTAAATATGCATCTTTTATACCCCATTCATTTTGAACAGCTTGACTCATATCTATGATTTTACCTTGTTCAGGATGTGATACAGCTCCACCTAATTGAATCCAATCATATTTATGCATTGTACCCATTACAAATTCTTTTGATTGAGTAGCTATTCCACTATGCATTCTCAAGTCGTCTGATAAGAGTAGAATCTTTTTCTTTGACATAACCTATTTCTCCTATTTAAAAGTTGCTTCCACTCACAACTAAATTATCATATGTTTCTATTTCTTCTCTAAATTTCTCGTCTTGTAAAAATCTGTCTACTGAACGATTTGTTAGTTTTTGTAGTGTCATTTTTGTGTTCACAGTATTTAGTTTAAATCTCTCATATAGATTTTCTAATATTTTTACCGATGTTAGTTTTGTATTTTTCATAATTTAATCTCCATCATATATACACATATAAATATATAGATATATAAAAAAACTACGAAATAATTATTCTTTTTTTATTTAATTTTTTTGCATAGTTCAATGTTGAAAATGTTCCGTCTGATTGAACCCCTTCTGCTATGAATGCAACTATGAAATCTGATGTTCCAGCAATTATTTTATTTCTCGCGTGAAAGTTTCTAATATTGTAAGGTCTTCCATATCTTGATGAAGGCATTGGACAATATAAATTATGAACTTCGTGAAATGGTGGATACTCTTCGTATTGTAATCCAAGTTCTAATGCGTATTTCTTTGCATATCTATCAGCTCCTTGTTTACAACCACCACTTACAATTATTGTACCTGTACCATACCCTTCTCTAAGTTGAAATATAAAATCTTTTATTTTCTTTTTGTTTTCATATCTTCTACTACCTACGATTGCTACTTTCATTAACACTAACCTCTAAAAAATAAAAACATAGCTAATACTACAAGTTTATCTAAAATCCATAATATTATTAATAAAGTTATTTTTTTATCTGTGTTTAAATTCATCATATCCCCACCCCACAATGTTCGGTTTTTCTAAACTCACACCATTTACAAGCTTTCTTACTTGGTGTAGCTATAATGTTATCTGTTATTTGTTCTCCGTTGTCATCGAATGCCAAATCCAAGAATGTATCTAATCTTTTAGCTACCTTGTTCATACTTACAGTACCACTTGCTGGAGAGAACTTCTGTACTCTCTTTTGTGGAAACATAGCATTCTCCCATAGTTTTCTTTTTACGATAAAGTATTCTACTTCTATCTTATCTATTGGATGATTGTATTGTTTAGAATAAAATTGTTTGTATAATAATAACTGTTGAGTTTTATTCTCATCTTTCTTTTGCCACTTGTTCCAACCTTGTGTGGATGTCTTTATATCATAAATCTTTAATGTGTTGTGATACTCATCTAATATAACTATATCAAGATAACCAACCATTTTAACATTCTTTCTTAAATCTACATCGATTGGTACTTCACAACCTATAAGTTTGTATCCTCGTTTACTGAAATAATCAGCTCTTCTCTTCTTAACGAAGTCAAGTATATCTATACCATCTTGAAAGAACTCTTTTAATTGTTCCAATGTACAAGGGTCTTTACCCTCTTCTTCTTTTGCTTTTTTAAATCCTTCAATAAGTTTATCGTGTAATCTTTGTTCAAGATTTAATTTATCAGCATTCTTTATACTATCGTTATACATAACTTCTAACCAAGTTTGTATTACTTCGTGCATTGCTGTACCAAATACTAAATATATATTTGATTCAAATACTCGTAACTTATCTATATAGTTGAGCTTCCATCTCTCAGGACACTCACTAAACATTGATAATTGACTATAACTAATTCTTCCCATACTTTAATATACAACCTTTTCTGCTAATAAACAAGCTTTATTTTAATTTTATTTGATTCCATTTTTGCCTTGAATCTTGTTTGAATGAACCAATGTAATTTATATCTTTATCTCCCCACTCTTCGGGTGATATTAAGGATAAAAATCGTTTATCAGTTTCATATAAATAATAAGTTTTACCAATCACAGGTGTGAAGTTTATCTCACTGTCAAATATAATTTTGTTCCAATTGAAATCTGTGATTAACTCATCATATGCATTTTTTAATTCTTTGAATCTTTCAGTAAAGTGATTCTTTACTTGTGTGGCTTGAGTTGGTTTCCAATTATCAAGTTCATAGACTTTACCTTCAACATCATCTATCTTGATAATTTTATCACTCATAGAACTTGTCCTTTGATTCTACTTCTATTGTTTGTATCTCTGGATAGAATTGATATGCATCCTTTGGATAAGGTTGTGCTTTATGTATTAATGTATTCATTATCTTCTTCTTATCCTTTTTACTACATAGTAGATATAAGTATCTGTGTTTTTCAGGTTCTTCTTTTCTCCAAAATGTATGTCCAACAGCCTTCTTTAATTTCTCAAGATTATGAGACCCAAACTTTGTGGTAACATTTCTTGAATGCATCCACTTACCATCCTCTGTAAGTCGTATAGCGTAGTTAGGCATTAGTCGAATACTATTACCTTGATATATCCAATTAGTAGCTTGATAAATAATACCCAAATGTCCTTGTTCTGGATCTGAATAACTTACTAATACTTTTATCTCACTAGCGTTTTCCTTTAACCAATTAAATGTTTTGGATAAAACTACACTTTCTGTATTCTTACCATAGTCATCAAAGATAAATAACCTTGTTAACTCCAATACCTCTTCTTCCTTTAACTCAGGTGAAATAGATTTAGGAGCACTCCTACCTACAGGAT
>Ga0209337_1002414_pt1 | contig 13530 bp, 24 predicted proteins | sample LinPmetageLP53_FD_184044 | JGI IMG/M metagenome (GOLD analysis project Ga0209337, IMG submission 184044) | Marine viral communities from the Pacific Ocean - LP-53 (SPAdes) (version 2) | ecosystem: Environmental > Aquatic > Marine > Oceanic | place: Pacific Ocean | collected 2010-02-08
CACAAAAAAAAGAAAAAAAAAATGCCCCGCCCCCCGCCGAAGCGGGAGGCGGGGCGGCTCACCCCCGAAGGGGAAGGGGTCCGGCTTCACCGACCCCGTTTACATCAACACGCTGATTCTTAACTAATCAAGCGAGGCGGGTAACGGACCATGCCCGACCCTTCTCGCCCTTGTAGGTGATGGTCAGCACCAAGTCAGAGGACTTGATGATGTTGACGAGTTCCTCGCCGTCGTTGACGGTCGCTTGAACACATCGTTGAACTGCTCGACCAAGCCGAATCCCGTCGGGGGTCGATTGGTATTTGCTGTCGGGGTGTTGTGTGAAGTACGCTGTTAAAGCGCAGTTCTTATCACTATCAATCACCGTGATGCAATCTCGTTCTTCGTTGTAGGCCGCAGAGTTGAGGGCCATGCTGAACTGGTCGCCGTCGGCTTCCACTTCTTCATAAACCTTCACGAACTGCAACGGCTCGTCGGGCTGTTTTTCGATGAACTCTCCGAAGAGGTTCTGCTGTTGTTTTTGGCTCATTTTTCGTATCTCCATTCAATCGGGGTCATGCCCCTGTAAATAACCCTCTATGTCAAGGGTATATCAAAGAAGCGGTTCGTTTACATCAACACGCTGTAGCGTGTTAAATTTGATGAATGATAAGACAGCCACCGAGAAGAAAAAGAGGCTTATGTAGGGGTGCTTAGAGACCTTGTGCGCTGATGTTATGAAGTCGTGTGCAAAATTCATCTTTTCCCACCACCGAGTCTCAATTCGCCCGGAACATATGGGCATTTCCACCGTCGCCGCTGACTTAAATTTTTACTGTTTTTATTTCGTCGCCAATCTCCCCTTATTTTGGCTGTTCGGGCGCAGTATGCTCTTTGTTTCGGTCCTACTTTCCCCGCCCATGGGACTTTAGAACTTACGGTTATCATTAGTCCGGTGTATGGGTTTCGTATTTTAGGCACTCGCTCATCTCCTAAGCACCAATACAAGAATAAGCAATCCTACAATAGCGAGTGAGCCCATACCTGCTATTTTCAGAATGTCTTGTGGGTCGGTCTCCGGTTCCACCACCTCGCCTTGCTTCCTTCTTGATTCGACTCGCTCCCTCGCCGCTTTGAGAGCGTCGTCATAATCTGTAAATTCTTGCTCTAATACACCGTCAACAACTACAAACCAAACCCCGTCGATTTGTCTCTCTTTTAGCGAGACATTCCATGCTTCGCCGTAGTCATCAACACCTGAACCGACGAGATAAGTTCTCGACCATTCAGCAGGGTTGTAGGTCGGAGAGCCGGGGTCGTCGTCAACTACATCGCCTTGAGTGGGTACAATAGTGGTCCCATCGAACACACCGTCGACTATCTCACCCTCATTCTTGGTATATCCAAGAAGTTCAATCTTCAAGTCTTGACCGCTTGCGGCGAGTTCTATTGTGTAAGTCGACCTTTCCGAATAGTCTCCGTATGGCGCGGTGAGACTTAACAGAACTGCGGCAGGTGCGAGTCGGGCACCTTCGTTCGGCTGTGTTATATCTCTTGCCTCTGTTTCACGCTGAAAGAAAGTGCCTTGTTTATCCCATAAACCGGCGTCTCCGTTTGTAGTAGCGGCGAGCATTCCACCACCTCTCAATGTGAAGTTCATTGTGCTGTCATATCCACCGGGTACAGTGATAAGAGGGGCTGAATATGTTATGTCGTAAGCGGTGAGTATGTTCGGGCTCATTTGACCTATCCCTGCAAAATACATCCCTCTTTTTGAGTGCATTTTCATTCTCACTTCATATTCGGACTTGACGATAAGGTAAATCCTCCCGCCGTCGTTACCAAATATGTCTTGGTCTCTAAGAATTAGCGTGTTATCGCTCGCCCATGAATAGCCGTGTTGGTCGTTTCGGTCTCCGTCAATGTTGACATATTGAAAAGGTGTCTCTGTGACTTCAACCGACCCCGGATTATCCACAATGTCACGAAACGAAGCCAAACTCTCACCAACCGTATGAAGGGCTTTCTGTGAAGAAGTTCGTAGGTGTTGTCGCTCTGTCCATACCGCTCAAAGCGGTGGCTCTGTCAACAATACCGATGCGTTTGAGTCTTGCTTGTTCTGCCTTTACTGCGGCTTCTTGGGCGGCCTTTTGACGGTCCTTCCCTTCGCCTGTGCTTGCAGGAACCCGAAAACCGCCGCCTCTCATATCATTTACATCAACACGCTGATTCTCACCGTTTTGACCATTTGACCCCTTCCTACCTTCGGCCAAAAGCGTGAGCCCTACGAAGCCCGCAAGTGCCATAACGAGGATTCCTTGAAGTGCTTTGGTCATGGGTAGCCCTCACCAATTGGTACGCCACCACTGCGGTTGAAACTGCTGTTCACTTTGTTGCGAAAAAGGAACCAATAGATGGCCCCTGCGATGAGCAGGTTTTGAGGTGTGAAATATTTCATCACTTCTTCCTCCTTGAGAACTTCACACCTTTCGTCGGGTCTTTAATCAAGTTGGAACCCATGCCGAATATCCCAAACACACCGTTTTCACCTGTGCCTACTCGTAGGTTTCTTTGCCTTCGGGTGTCTTTTTTGAATATGAAAAACCTGCGATTGCCCGCCACCGGAAAAATGTTGTATCTTGGTCGTCGTGGCATCACTTTCGCCTCCCAAATGTTTTGAGCCACTGTTCCGCTTGTTTCATGGTTAGTGGCATACCAAACGGAGTGCGAATAGTGCCCTTTTTATCCCTTTTCAACGGATAAAGCGAACGACTTGCAGGGGTCCCTTTTCTTGTGCTGAAATCGTACGCTCTTCGTGCTGTCTTTCGCTTCTGTCCTTTCTTTGTTCCCATGATTAGGCCCCCATAAGTGGTACAATGTCAATCCCAATAGCCGCACCTGCGAGCAATGCGAGACCTTTGCCCACGCTTGTTAGTGTGGTCAGTTGAGCAGTGAGAGCGGCCATGTCCGAAGACAGTTGGTTGACCTGCTGTTCAAGCGTTCTCAAACGCTTGTTCTGTTCGTCGTCATGTTCTGCGCTCATCGAATCACCCACACGAAAAGAGTCGCCGGGTTCGCCCCGTCTTGTGAGCGGAAGTAAAGTCGACCGTCGTCTGAATGGAACACGATAGCGTTCGCTGTGTTGGCTTCAAGCCAAAACTGCTGAGCGGAGCCGAGTGGCCCTTCATCGCTTGTTAACCAACCGTTCTGCTGGTCGGGGCGCATTTGGAAGATAACCTCTCTTGCGCCTTGTAGGTCGACAGGCTGAACATCTGCGCTATTCGCACTGAACACTAAGTAAAACTCGCTCTTTGAACTGATGGGTCATTCCCCCATCAATTGTAAGATTCGCTTTCAACATCTTTCGCCGTGGAGGAAACCGTCTTAATGGTTTGCTGTGGTGCCACGGCTGTGCGAGCGCCCAAAGGTGCAACCCAAATCGGGAAGAAAGACATGGTAGTGTTACCTGTAGCCGTCACTGTCATGTCGATGTTAGCACCTGCGGTCAAACGCTTGAGGTCGAGGAACACATATCCTGCCTTAGATAGAGTCCACGCTGGTACATTCGTATCGCCCCCAAGAATGGTGCGAATACCGTTCAAGTAAGTTGAGTCAAGGATGCGCCATTGTTGGATTTTCAAGGCCCGGAAGGCTCCGTTGTTGACACGGATTTGAGACACTGCGTCTGCATCGGCGCTGTTAATCATCGAAACACCGAGCATTTGCCAGTTCTGCTTGCCGAACACCGTGATGGCTCGCTCCGAGCCAGCGGTCAATGTGAAGTCTTGTCGGCTTCCGTACAAAGTGCTGTCGGACGCTGTGCCATAGTAGTTCACAACATTGAACTCCGTTTCTGCGACAGTGAAAGCCGCCCCACACCAAGTTGTCTCCGAACCCAAAGTGATTGAGAAGTTGACTCGGTGAGAGCGTGAAGCGTCAAGACCGAAAGGTAAAGCGAGTTCTCCGAGGAAAGCCGTTCCTCCAGCATTTGTCAGTTGAACAGAATCGACCCCTCGGACCTTTTGCGCAAGTACGGAAAGGTTGGAAGGCAGAACGGCGTCTGTGTCTACGAACGGGTCGTTAAAGTCAAGGATTGTATTTGCTCCAATCTTAATCCTCATGTTGTTGATGAGGCGACCGATGGTTGATGCAAAAGCCCCCGGTGCTGCGAGAGCGCCGTCAATTTGGAAGCCGATATGAGTTAGATGGGGTGAACCATCTGCCGAGATTGGGGTATCGTACGAAAAATTGTATGTTGCTCCACCAGCGACAGGAGTCACACCAGTTGAAACGAGGTCGACATAAGCCATTCTCACTCACTCCCGCCGACGAAGTTTTGAACCTTCTTCATGGTTGGTGCGGTGATTGTATGAACTGCGATGTAGCCAATAGACCATAGGCCCATATATGCGAGAGTCTTTCCGATACCCATTTTCAAGCCCCCATAGTTGGTAGTTTTTCGTTCACAATTTCTTCAAGAGTTCGCTTCGATGGTGAAACTCGTTGAACTATTCCGTTGGACAAGGCGAGAACAAGTCCCACCATGAAAGCCAATTTCGCACCGTCAATCATACTGTTAAGGTATGCCATGACTCCCGCTACATTCATTCTGCCTTATCAACCCTACTTTACATCAACACGCTGTATCGCATGATTATCAAGATATGGTCAAAGTGTACCATCAGCCTAAAAGCGTGGCTTGTAGGGTCATAGAAACGGGTTTCTAAGCAGACCCGAATACCGGGCCTTTTGTTTCACGATAGGTCTCTTAATCTTTGGTATTTTTATCGCTCCAAAATGCTTCAACTCTAATGTTTCAAGGTCGAGGTGAGCAAAAGAAAACTTTTCTTTTTTCAACTTTTCATCCATAGTATCTCCACAAATGCCCCACCTGTCCTTCAATAATCTCCTGTCGGGGATAGCCTGCCGAAAGCAAGTTATCGAACTCGTCTGCGTGTCGGCCCATTTGTTTGATAATGCTCGCTGATTCACAAGAATGAGCGTCAATCCTTTGCTTCGACCTTGTGTGGCGAATCGTTTGATTGATGGCGGTATGGCCCCTGCGGATGAGCCTATGAAGGTGGAAGATTCTTCAAGAATCAGAGTTGCAGAAAAATCGGGGTCATAGTCGGCCGTATCAAACATCCATGCAATTAAATCATCAAGTTCCTCAAATGACTCTTCGATAGAGGGATGAACTACAGAAATTTTCTGTTTGTCCAATTCTTGAATCGCAGACGCCACATTTGGGACAGGTGGGGCGAGGGTTGTATAGCCTTCGTGTTTCACATCAAAAACGACGAAGCGGTGCTTAGGTCCGAATTTCGATGAGCGGCAAGCGTTTCGCAATGCTTCGCATAAGAACACTGATTTACCGTTCCCCGAAACGCCGTACACTTGCCGAACTGCGGGCTTCGTACGGTCAGAACCGAAAAGTTCGTCGGGGTTCATTGGTCCCACTCCCAATAGCCTAAGTCGAAACCTAATTGATAATCGGCTCTCGACTTCTCTGTCTTGTACCTCTCGTTTTTTGATGGGTACTGGCCGTCATACCCGAAAGCCGTCATAGCAGTAATGAACGAAAGCCAAGAGCGATACCTTGCGACCTGCTGTCCGTCATAATATCCCTCTTCAAACGCTGTTTGTTTCCCCTTCTTGAAATATCCGCTCGCTTCGTAGTGCTCTCGGCGTGCTCCGTAGGTCGCCGATTTCCGTCGGTACGCCTTGTCGATTCTTTCTTCGGTCATGGGTTCCATGTCTTCAAGGCTCAAGTACCCACCTCCTTCTCTTGCTGTTGTTTCAAAGCCTTCCGCATGGCTCGCCTACTGCGCCATCTGCTAAAGAGTGTTGGTCGGTTGGGGTCACGCTGTCTGTGGATTTTACCAAACACCGGAGCATAAAAAGAAATGACAGTTCCCGCCATGATTATATCGGGTGTGACCGGAACTTGAATGCCATGATATTCAAGCCAAGTGGCCGATACATCCTCAAACAATTTCCAATCAGCCGAACTTCTTGTTATTGTGAAATCTTTGTCTGCTGTGATGCCCTTACCATACCAAGAGAGCAGTGGGTCGACACCACCGGCAAAAATCCATCTCATCATTTTTCCTTGTTGCTCGTAAAATTCCCTAATTGCTTTTGGGCTTGATGGTGGTTCTCCACCTGTAGCCATTCCGCGAAGAACTGTTGAGGCTGTCGGAGATATTGAAACAGTTATCGGGTCGTCGGATAGTTCGTCTTGGCTCATGTCAAAAGTGAACCAGTCGGGGGTCGAAGGCTCCGAATCGTCAATAATTGTGTCGTTTACATCAACACGCTCTATCGGCTCCTTTTCCGTTTTTGGTCCGATGGTAGCATCGGGCTTTTCTTGTGGCTTAGAGGGTACTTCCTCGGCCTTCTCGGCGTGGTTAGAATTGTAGTGCTTTGTCACAGACTGTCGAGACTTTCCGTTCCCAATCCCGTGACCATATTCGCATATTGGGCATTGGTATTTTCCATCGGGGTTCTTTTCATATTTCGCCATTTTTACTCATCCTCGTATCTCTTCAATTCTTTTGACTCATCTTGCTTCTTTCGGTACATTATCACCCTATCATATTTGACACCTCTTGGACCGGTGTCCCATGAATCGAGTCGCGCTATTTTGAATTGAAATGTTTTCGGGTTCATTTCGCGTAGACTCTTCGCTTTGAAAGTCGCGGCCTTGATGCTGAAAGGGTCGCCTAACTGGACTTCCGACCAATTTGTAAAAGTGTCACTCGCAACTTCCCAAAATTCCCATATATATTTCGGTCTATCCATCCCTCTCATTCCTCATTCGGTACGCCTTTTTCGACATATTGGTCGAACTTGACTTTCTGCTTCTTGTTAATTATGTCTGATAATAAGAAATTCAATTCGTCTTCCATTGTAGGCCAACCGCCCTCATCTTCAACAATTTCATACCTGTCCATTTGACCCTCATTCATCCGTTGCATAATCCACCGAACCTGCTGTCGAACTGACGGTCTCACTAATTCTTGTTTTTTCTTCACTTCGCCGCTCACGCCTTCGACGGTCTCACCTTTCTTTTCAAAATATGCGTCGACTCTTTCACGGTGGGCGTTTGTTCTCACAGAGCGAATTTCCTCAACGAATCCTCGACCTGTTCTCATTGTTTCGTCGGCTGTCTTGGTTGGAATCGGTTTGCCGTCTTTGACATAGATACCCTCTTCAATACCTTTGTCGTTGACGCATGGGAAGTCCTTCGGGGCTTCGCACTTTGGACAGCGAACAGACTTTTTTGCCTTGCCTCTGTATTCGGTCCACTGCCTTGAATCGCCCGTTGTGCGACCGCCTCTCTTGTTTTTGTGAGGTGCTGTAAGTACCATCTTTTGTCCGTCGGGCGTTTCTATGCTTTTTGAACCTGTGACCGTGTATTCGGGTGTCGGTTTCACCCACACACCCCAAATGTTTTGGCGACTATCTCGACAAAAGCCCTTCCGCACATTGATGTATAACGAGCCTTCAAAATCGGTTCCCAACTTGTCGGCGTATTTGGTCGCCGCTTTCTTCCCTTTAGGGGTGTCGGGAAATGCCGCCGCTCTAACATACCCTTTCAGTCGACCCTCGCGTATAGATTTTGGTAAGCCTTCTTCCGACTGGCATTCATCACCGGCTATACCGACAGTTGTCTGTCCTGCGTTGTAGTTAGCGGGATTTCCTTCAACAGCGCCGCCGTCTTCCGGTCTGTCCCGCTGAAAGTTTTTTTCACGGTCAACAATAGGTCGGGTTCTAAGTTGGTAGCCCTCCCTTCGTTGTTGTTCGTAAGTGCCGAAAGTGTTACCTAATATATCGAGCCATTCCTCAAAATCTCTCTCACCGGGACTGTAGGGCTCCAACCTCATAAAAGCCGGTCTAAGCCCCAGTTTTTGTAAAAGACGCACCATCACTCAACAACTCCCGATATTTTTGAGGCTACTGCTTGACTCATCATTTGCTCAACAAGATTCCCGACTCTTGGGTTTTTCATAACCATGCCGACAGCGTGAATATGTGACTCTTCGGCCATTCCCGTATCATTGAAGTGGGCACTGAAAAAGTGAACATAGCCACCAAGCCCTACAAAAATTAAGGTTTGTAGCATAGGGTCGATTATCACTTGCTCCTTATGAAGAACTTGCAGTAAATGTGAAAGTCTATCATAACCCTCCCCGCAAAAGTCTCTCAACGCAACCTCAAGTTCATTGGATATGGGCGACGACACGGGCGGGGAGGAATGAGCAGTGTCGCCAGTGTCGCCTCCCATAACAGTTGAAAGTCCGTGTTTGACTTATCAACCCTGCTTTACATCAACACGAAAATTCGTTGACAAATTGTAAATGTGACACATTGTACCACTTACAGCAAAACAAGGCTTAGAGAGCCTGTAAACAGCCTTTTAGGTAAGTATGACAACCGGTAACTATGGGCGGAAGAAAAGGGTTCACACGGGACCAGCGAAACACATACAGGCGGCTGAAATCACTTGGTTTGAGTGACAAGGCGGTTGCCCAAAAGTGGGGAGTTTCGGCGGGTTGGTTGTCAGCCGTCAAAAATAAGCGAGGTCGATTCGGTACTGTAGCGAAATCATCAATCACAGCACCACCGGAAGGTACGACGACTTTTGACCGATTCTCCGGTATTGACAGGGCCGACGACCCTCTGCAAGTGACCTTCGATGAACTTGAGCAATTGGCAATAGCAGGTCGCTCGCCACGAACCCGAAAGTTGGCGAGAGATAAGTTGAGAGAACTTGAGCGCAGTGGTCTGTCTGTTGATGAATTGAGAGATGGATTGTTTGAAAGGCCTGTCTATTGGCGAACCTACAAAGGAAAGCGTATCAAATTGCTACTTGGTCGAACTAAGCAAGAAGAGGTTCAAGAGAACATACGAAAGCAGTTGGCCGCAAAAGGTGTCTTCCTCAAGAAAGGTGAATATATCGACTACGGCGGTTACGGGGGAATGTGAATGGGTCGAAGAGTTGTGCCTGTCCGAGAACCGTGTCCTTCGCTCCCCGAACCACGAAAGCCAAGAAAACCGCAGAGAACTTTCGGTCCTAACGAAATGTTTGCTTTCGACACTGAAACGACGAGATGCGGGAAGAAAGAACTTCGCTCTTGTCAATTTGCTTATCGTGATGGTGCGGGCGTCACGATTGAGATGTATTGGCTCGATGGATGGTTTCAAGTTGACGAAGTGAAAGAAGTGCGCGAACTGTTAGAGGGTCACTATGACTATGTTCGATGCGTGAACTATTCTTACAAGACCTTGAGAGGTCTTCGGAAGGCTATTCAAGTACGGTACGAGGAACTGCTTTATGGAGACCAGCCGAGGGTTCGACGAAATAAGTTCGGGAAGATGCGCAAGTTATCGAGGCGGGTTTTGCGTTGCGCTGTCGCCTTCAATGCGAACTTCGATTTAGGGGTCATAGCAGACCGGACGACCCTACACCCCGAAATGGGTATCGGTGGCATGGAGGGTGCTGGCTGTAAGTACGATTTCACTTCGGGTAAGCGACAAGTCGAAGACGAAGAGTTCGGGCTGTCAATCGACTGTCTGTTCTTGGGTGCTTTTTCTGTGCCTTTTTGCTCAAAGCGTGGTGAGATTTGGGACATACAGGCTTTGACACGGACTCTATGGGGTGCGGCGAATCTTGCGTCAGTTGGTAAGGTTGTAGGACTTGACAAGTTGACGGGGCAGAACTTTGATTCGTACGCCTACGCCGCAGTTGACGCCGTTATCACCCTCATGTCAGCCGAGAAGTTGACCGGCGACTTACTTGAGATGGGGTTCACAGGTCAGCCCGACCGTTTCATTTCCGGTGCGACTGTCGCTAAAGACCTAATGAAAAGGCACTACACCCCGTTCTATTTGACACAGCAACAGCACGAATTTGTGTGGCCCGCATATTTTGGTGGTATGACAGGAGCCCTAAACCTCGATATGATACGAGAGCCGCAGAAGAACCTCGTTTACGGTGACCTCGACGGTGCTTACAATGCGAGCGGTCAGAAGTTAGAAGTTTTCAAGTGGGGTGGGGTGGAATGGGTCACCGGTCGAATGTGTGAAAAGATTGTGCGAGCGATAAGAAACAAACCGTCGAGATATTGGGAGTTCGGTTCGTTGCATCTCCATGTAAAAGGAGACTTTGATAATTTGCCTGTGAGGGTCGGGACTTGCGGTGAAGGTGGAACACCTACCGCTTCCGAAGGTCTCGTGTGGGCGAGAGTGAACAATTTTGACGGAGTTCTTTCGATAGGTGACTTCTTACATTCCCGACCTCTTGGGCGTGTTCAGTTCATAGAAGGTGTGCTTAGAGATAGGTCTAAGGACACTGAATCGGCCTGTCTTTTTGCTATGACGGCGAAGGAGCGAGCGAACTATCCGAAGAAGATAGGCGGTGTTGATGTAAAGGAAAATTATGTACCGAATACTTGGTGGAAACTGGCAGGGAATACATTGTATGGTTCTATGGCGAACCGGAATGGGAAGCATCGAGAATCTTCCGGCACATGGTTCAACGCCATCCTTGCATCAAGCATCACCGGAGCGATTCGACATTGTATGTGGGTAGTAAATGAAAACAGTGATGCGACTTATAACGACACGGACTCGGCCTTGACTTCGGTCGAAGGTTTCAATCGAGCGGTTGAAGCATTGAAGCCTCTCGACATAGGGTTCTCAAACAAGACAAGCGACGAACTACCTAATTGTGATGTTGCCGCAGAGGGTGTGGTCCAAGGGTCGAAACGATATGCTTTGATAGCAGAAGACGGTACTTTTGGGGCTAAGTGCCACGGACTCGGTTCATGGTTCGTGTTGATTGATGGTCGGGTTCAGTCAGTGGCTCACAACGAAGAAGTTCTTCAAGCAGTGTGGTCGCTGAACTATCCCGAAATTTTCGGTGAGCCCGACACGAAAATTCTTGCCTTGCCAGCGTTTCACAAGTTCAGCATTAAGACTTTGAAGATTGCGAACATGGTTCAAGAATATGCTCGTAGGCAGTGGAACATACCGCTTGAGAATATCTCCGCTTATGGGAAGGCGGGTAACTTTGGCTATCTCTCGCCCACCATCGAGGTTCAGCCTAACAGAAAACATAAGATAGTCGTTAAGGTGTCTTATGAAGCCGAAGACGCTTCTTCTTTGAGTGACTTGACTCTCGGAGAAGTCGCTTTCGCATGGGGTCAATCGTATGACAAGAAGTTCGACTATGAGAACTTGAAACGGTGGGAGTTTGAATATGGTGACACCGTAAATGTGCGAGCGGTTGAACATTCGCAGAACATAGTCGAATCGAACGCCTTGTCCGACACGGATATTTCAGTTCACACAAACCACGACGCAGATAGGAGTTGAGAAGATGCGATGCACAGCAGACAAAAAAGATAGGACAAGATGTGAAAATGAAAGCGAGTACGGGACTCTTTGTAAAATCCACGCTCGACAATTGTCATGCACACCTTCCGGTTTTCAGAGGCGGCGGGTGTTAAGATTGCATCACAAAAGCAATCCCGAAAAACTGTATTCAGTAGCCATGGAAGAATACCTAAGTAAGAACGAAGTGACAGCCGTTAGAACATCTTCCGCTATGTCGTACAGGTGGAAAGTCATTGAGTTATTAGCGGGTGGTGATGAGTGGGTCGCAGAAAGTATAGTTAATGAAATTAACAAGGTCTGCCCATATGAATTGAATCATTGGAAAATCGGTTCTCTATTGAGGGCCATGTTGACCGAGGGTACGATAGTAAGGTTGAGAACAACGAGAGCCGGTAAGTCGACAAGTGTTTACATGATACGCTCACAAGAGCATGAAACAGGGTCAGCAGAGCAAGCAAATTGAGCGGGGGTACTCTCGGACCCTTTTTTGATTTGCTATGGTTACACCGTGTTGATGTAAATAAGCCGCTTGTGTTATATACCCTACAGCCCTACCATAGACCAAGGAGGAAAGTGGTATGACACAGACTAACGAAAACGAAGCATTAGGAACAGACGAACCAAAGATGGAGGTTAACAGGCTCAAGCCAGTGAGAGGTGAGGTGAACAAACTCGACTTAGCGAGAGGTGAAAGTGTGTGGATAAATTCAGACTACGGACTGGCCTATATCCGTGTATGCGAAAAGACAGGGTACCCGAAGATTCAGATTTATGGGGTTACCCACCCAACCGCAGGTGTCAAATACACAAAAAGCAGTCCAAAGGGTCAACCTCTCACATTGACGCCAGTCGCTCGGAAGAACGGTGATGCTTGATGTTGACAAGCAAGAAAGTGATTCTCGGTTGCTTCCAACACGGCGCAGAGGGGTACAAAGCCGCTCTGTGTGGATTGGTCGAACAGCGACGAACAATCCCGACAGTCGGCATTCGCAACTCAATGCTTACGCAAGGCATGCAAACCGAAATCAACTTCGGTATGAAAATGACAAGAGGACCGACCTGCACAGCGAGGGTCAAGAAAGAACTCGGCTTGAAGAAAATCTCAAAGCAGAAGACTCTCGACCTTTGGCTTCACTTGATGGACCAAGTTGACCTTTGCATTCGATACGAGCGAGTGGTGTACGAAGGTGAAGTTATCAGGTCATGGAACAACAACGACGACAGCGACAACAGAGGACGGGTGGTTGAATGAACTCCGATTGGGAACTGACCATCGACGGTGTCACTTACCAATGGTTCGCCACTATTGATGAGGATGGAAAAAAGATGGTCGAACTTGTGGAGGTGGCTTGAATGACTGCTCAACGGTATAGTGTGACATACACACTGCTCGATGATGATACGGTTCATGTTCAATGGGCGAGGTCATACAGACAGTTGGTTCGTGTTCTCTCTTTGTTGGCTCTTAGGCAAGGGGGAAGCAGATTGAGTTCAATCGAAGTCTATGATTGTAAAAACGATGAACGGTTGTTTCATGAGGTGAAGGCATGACTTACTGGCTGGTTCATACCACCATCGGCTACTTCCAATTCAATGATGAGATGAGTTCCCCAATCCACTTCTTATCCGGTTTGTTGAAGCACTGCGACTTCATCAGTATGGTACCGATTGAAGCAGAAGACCCGACACCGGCACCAGTCGAAGACAAGCCGATTGAGCGTGTTGATGTAAACCCACACAGTGACGGTCAAACACACCTTCTCGGCGGTTTCAACACCGGCGACGGTGTATGGACTTGTCATGCTAACTGTCACTGCAAACAACCCACCGAAGAAGACCAAGAGGAAGCCGCCGAAGAGATGGAACCGAAGGTCCGAAAGGTTCGTGAAATCAACGAGGGACGGTCGGTCGGGTCTGTCGACCACTGCGGGCACTGCGGAGAAGCGGGTCGCCGTCGCTCCCGCATGATGAAATGTTCTGCGTGGGACTGTATGGGACATTGTGCCGCCTGTTTTGCGACATGGACCTGCGCTGTTGACAAAGAAGAATGAGCGTGTTGATGTAAACGCTCCCGCCTCCCTGCGGGGAGGCTATCCGCCCCTGCCCCCGCCTCGGCGGGGGTGGGGGCTTTTTTTTTTTGATTGACAT
>Ga0209337_1002416_pt1 | contig 13523 bp, 11 predicted proteins | sample LinPmetageLP53_FD_184044 | JGI IMG/M metagenome (GOLD analysis project Ga0209337, IMG submission 184044) | Marine viral communities from the Pacific Ocean - LP-53 (SPAdes) (version 2) | ecosystem: Environmental > Aquatic > Marine > Oceanic | place: Pacific Ocean | collected 2010-02-08
TTTCTTTATTTTTATTTTCTGTATTTTTTGGATAAATGATCCTTAATGAAGAATAAGACAATAAAGCACCAATAGAGTCATGACATAAACATTTTTTAATATATGCTGGATAAGACAAAGTCGTATATTTTCCGTAAATTTCAAAACAATAATTAGCATATATTTTACGAAGTAAATGGAACTTATATTCTTTTGGATCTATACTTAAATTTATTTGTTTTAATAATTCTTTTAATCTTGTATTTACTCTTTTGCTATATTTTCCTGTTAATTGCTTATTGTTCTTTTTTAAATCAAGTTCATTTAAATTATTTCTAATATCTGTATTTAAATTTAAAACTTCTTCTTTTGTTAAAAATAATACATGTTTGTTATGTCCGAATTCTACATGTTTTTTTTCTTTAGCAGTTCCTATTTGAAATATTTTATTATTATCTTTACTTTCTTTAAAAATAGATACATTTTTATTTAGTATTTCTATAAAACGACAACCACTACATAAACCAAATAATATTACTTTATCGATCCAATTATTAGAATCTTTTAATATTTCAACTAGTTTTAATATTTTGTAACCATCTATTAATAAAATATTATTATTTTTATTTTCTACTTTCTTTTTTGAATTATTATTGATTTTTACAGTATCCTTATATTTAATTGTTATTTGTAAATTATTATCTCTTAATTTTTTAAAATCTTTATCATTTAATTTATTTGATATTTCTTTGTTAATCTCGGAACAATATGTTTTTACTGTAGAAAGTGATATTTCATTGTTTTTTACAAATTTATAGAAAATCTTTCTAATATAATTATTAGAACATAATATTTTAATATCTTTTGGTGATAATGTTTTAATTTCATTTATGAGTGATTTTTTAAAAATCGCTACAGTAGATCCTTCCTTAATTTCTGTTATTTCTTTTAATTGTTCGTCAAATAACTTTATATTTTTAATAGTATTATTTTTTTTACTCCAATGTATTAAAAATAATATTAATTTATTTTTAGACATTATTGTATATAATACCCCTTATTTTTTTCTATTTTTTCGTGCTTTTTCAATTGATTGTTTAATTGTATCGTCTAAATACCTTAAAGCATCTGTTCTGTCTTTTTTATCTTTAAATGTTTTAACTTCTGCTTTAAATTGTTTTATTTTGTTTTTATATTCTTCTTTACTTAATCGTTTTTCTCTTGTAAAATGCATCTGTATAGAATAAATTATCATACCCAATTTATTTGTTCTTCCTGTTTTTTTTGTTTTCTTTTCTGCCCTTTTCTCTGACCTTCCTGTTTTTTTTGTTTTCTTTTCTGCCCTTTTCTCTGACCTTCCTGTTTTTTTTGTTTTCTTTTCTGTCCTTTTCTCTGACCTCCCTTTTTTCATCATTTCATTAAATAATTTAATTACTTTGTCTTGTTGTTTTTTATCTCCTTTTAATGCTTCTTTTTTAATATTGCTTTTAAGTTGTTTTAATTGCTTTTTATCCAATTTTAAATCTCCAGAATAATATAAATATATTTTTTTTAAATAAGAATATAATAATTTTGAAATACTTATATTCTCTTGTTTAACTTCTTCTTTTACTTCTTGCTTTGCTTCTTGTTTGACTTCTTTTGTAATCTGTGGCATTGGTTTTGGTGTTGGTTTTGGTGTTAGTCTCGGCATTGGTTTTGGTGGTGGTGCTGGTCTTGGTGCTGGTCTTCTTGGTGGTATTGCTGGTGGTGTTACTGGTCTTTCTTTAATTTCTCTTTCTTTAATTTCTCTTTCTTTTTTTTCTGGTGCTTTCTGTTTTTTTGCTTCCCTTTCTTTTTTTTCCTTTCTTGCTATTATTCTTAATGCTTGTTTAATTTTTATCATTTCCAATACTAAAGGTTGCATCTTTCGTATAATTCTATCGGATCCTTCTGTTGATTGTGTAGCAGACGCCATGTTTAATGCTTTTTGTCTCATTTTTTTTATTTCTCTGTCTAATTCATCTACTCGTGCCTGTGATATTTGATTCTTTTTTATTTTTTTCTCTTTTATTTCATAAACAGGTTCTTTTTTTTCTTCTTTTTTGTCTGTTTTTGGTGATGTTGCTAAAAACTTTCTGCAGTGTTCTCTTTGTTCTGCGTCGGTCATACCGATCATAGCAGTCATACCCTTTTTTTTACCTTTTCCAAAATTTCGTGATGCTGCTAATGATGCTTTTATACTCACAACTTTTCCTCTTTTATTAACTTTTAAATGTTTTTTGTATAATTTACCACTTGTATGTAATGCTATGCCTTTATACACTTCTGTTTTAGATCCAATCTTTTTAACGTATGAAGTCGTAGCGTATTTTTTATCCATTGTTAAGGTATATTATAGTAGTATATATTATATTACAAAAAAAATGAATGAAAAAGTAAATGAAAATTATTTGAGTAGATTTACAAGAAAAGAAAGAGATAAATTTTTATGGACGATTTGTAAAATTAATTGTCCTTTTATTTATAAAAATATGAATTTAGAAACATTTACAGAATTAAGGGAAAATGTAGAAAAAAAAACAAAAGAAAAAGAAGAAACAGAAAGAAAATGTCAAACTTGTAATAAAATAAAAAAAATAGAATCTTTTAAAAAAGTAAAATTTAAAGGAAAATTTAAAATCCTTACACATTGTATTCCTTGTCAAAAAGAAAAGGATAAAAAATATCAAAAAAAATATAGACTTAAAAAATTTATTATATAAAGAAATTACGCATAATATATATAATAAAGAATTATATAAAAAAAGAATTATGACTGAAATTAAAACGTGTTCTTGTAAAAAATGTAATAAATCATTTCTATTAACTAAAGAATTTTTTTACATGACGAAAGGTAAATTTAAAACATCTAAATGTAAAGCGTGTAAAAGAGCAGCAACCGCAAAATATCAAAAAGATAATAAAGATAAAATAAATGCTTATCAAAAAGCGTATAAAATTGAATATTTTAAAGATCCTGTTAAATTGGAACGAGCAAAGAAAAACAGAAAGCGACGGTATAGAATAAATAAGGCGAAAAAATTACTAGCAAAAGCAACAAATATCCAAGAAATTAATAAAATAAATGAAGAATTAAATAAATATTTAGAATTAATAAGGTAAGAATTAAATATATAATACTTAAAGAGAATTAACATAATATATTATAAACATTGAAAATAATATATTTGTGTATATAATAATGACTGTTGAGACTATCCAAAGACTTCAAAAAGAAATTAATATATTGCAGGATAAAGCAGATAAAATAACTATAGATGCTGACGAATTCACACCGGAAGCAGAGGATCTGTTGAATAAAAAAAGTAAATTAGTTAAAGAAATGATACAAATGAAAATATTTTTAAAAGGAAAACATACAAAAGAAGAAATAAAAGAAAAATGGAATAAAAGACTTTCAGATTATAAAAAACCTAAAGACAGAGAAGACCGAACGGTCTTCTCTACTAGGTCAAGAACGCGAAGCGTTCTTGGCGAAGAAATAAAAACATTTGATTTTAATATTTTTGATAGTAAAAAGAAAGTTTCAACAGAAATTAAAAAAGATTATAAATTGATTAATTTAAATAAATATTTAAATAATATTTATAATGTGGATTTTCAATGGAATTATAAAAAAACAAAAAATAATAATATTAATATAACGCATAATGGTTGTTTATGTTTAAAAGATAATAAATACGAATGTGAAGACACATGTTTAATTGTATCAAATAATAAGATATTGTCTTCTTGTCATCTTCATAAACAAAAGAAATTAAATAAAAAGAATTTTAAAAAATTATTCAATATCTTAGGAATTACTGAAAAGATAAATAGAAGAAAGATAGATATTACAGGATGTGATTATGATTATAAAATAGTAGAATATGCGTGGAATAATGCTAATACTACACACGAAGACATATCACAAATATTTTATTATTTATTTAATACTAATTTAGTATGTGCTTCAGAAACACCACGCCCTATTTGGTATTACTATGAAAAAGGATTGTGGAACGATACAAAAGGAACAAGTAAATTAAAGAAACTAATAAATAATGAAGTAGTAAGATTTTATACGTATATGATTGATGTTCTAACAAAGACAACAGAAGGAGACACTGAAACATATCCAGAATATAATACTTTATTTGAAAAAGAAATAGAACATTGTGATTTTAACGAAATGGTTGCTGTTATAACTATATATGAAAAAGTAATAGATTGTTTAAAAACTGCTTCTTTTTGTAATGCTCTGGTTAATCATTGTATCCATTATTTTAAAATTAACGGATTTATAGAAAAATTAGATCATAATATCCATCTCTTATGTTTTGGTGAAAATGTATATGATCTAAAAACATGTGAATGGAGAAAAACAGTAAATACTGATTTATGTAGTAAAAAATGCGGAGTTTCTAAAGAAGATATAAATAATAAAGAAAATAAAAAGGTAAATAAAATATTAAACGATATATTCTCCATAAATGAAGATAAAGAATATATTATAGACATATTAAGCGATTTATTATATGGAGAAAATAACAAAAATATATTTCAAATATGGCAAGGATTAGGAGCAAATGGAAAAGGATTGTTAGCAATATTTTTAAAATATATTTTTGGAGATTATTATGCAGAAAGTAATATAGCATTATTAACACAAAAATCAGGATCAGCAAACTCAGCAAGTCCAGAACTAGCAAGATTACAAGGAATAAGAGTCGCTATGTTTTCAGAACCAGAACAAGGAGCAAAATTAAATAATGGTTTGATAAAGAAAATAACCGGCGGCGAAAAAATCTCAGCAAGAAAATTATACTGTGATAGTGTGGAATATATGCCTCATTTTACGCCTATTATTCAATGTAACACCGGCTTTAGTATGGAAGATATAACAGATGAAAGCATACCACGAAGATTAAGATTTATAGAATTTAAAAATCAATTCGTAAATAAAGAAGATATAACATCAGAATATCATAAATTAAAAGATATTTCTTTAAAAGAAAAGCACAATTTGGATAAAATAAAAGGATCTTTTATGTTTATTTTGTTAGAAAGATGGGAAAAACTAACAAAAGAGGCAAAAGAAAAATGGCAAAAACTAACAAAAGAGGAAAAAAAAGGAAAGGAAGAAGAACCACACATCCATCTTTTTAAAACTCCTGACAGTGTAAGAAAAACACAACAAGAATTTTTAAATGATAATAATTTAGTAAAATTATTTGTAAAAGAAAATGTAGAAATTGTCAAAAAAGAAAATAGAGACAATAAAAATTTAAAATATATTAAATTAAAACAATTAATAGAAGCGTATAGGGAATGGTTCCACCAAAGAGAAGAAAAGAAATGTAAAATAAAAAGAGCAAAATTTATTAAAAGAATAAACAAATATTTACCGAAATTATACAAAGATCGATACAGAAAAGGAACATATAATTTAAAAAGTATATATATTCATTGTGTTTTAACAGAAGAAGATGAAGAAGATGAACTATATGAATTTCAATAAAAATAATAAAAAAAGATATTTTATAAATAATTTTTCAAAAAGATTTTTGTCTTTTTGGTTCATAAATGATAAATTGGCCCTTTTGGCCCTTTTTTGACCCTTTTCTACAGGCATTTGAAATAACTTTATAGTATGTAAAAAAAAAGATTATCGTAGAACTTTGAGAAATGGTCCAAAAAAGGGCCAAAAGGGCCATTTTTACAAAAACAGACCAAAAAGACAAAATGCTTTTTGTAAAAAGAATTATATAAACAAAAAAACATATATATATTAAAAACTAACTATGAAAACATCAACCAATAAAGACATGTATGATTATGATTATTATAACTTACAAAATGATATAAAATACTCTGGAAATAGACATAAAGATTTATACACTGCATTACGGTTTATAGATCCTGAAGCAGATGGAGAACCAAACAGATGGGACGCTTCCAATATTCCTGAAAAAGCACAAGTTTATTCTAAAAATTTATGTAAAAAAGGTTTAGATTGTCCTGATTTAAGAGGAAAAAAGGAGATTAAGTGGCAGCATCATTTTCATTGTATTTGTGGAGAACCTCTTTTATTTCGTCATGTAATTATTCATAAGCAAAAATTAATGAGTGCTGAAATTGGAACGAAACACATTCAATTATTTAAATTATGTGATGAAAAAAAACTTAAAAAATCTATAAAATTAAGTAAAGGTTATACACTCTGTCAATGTGGATGTGATAAAAAAATAAGAGATACAACCTTATTAAAATATACACATATGAAAGATAAATATATACAATCACATTTAATAAAAAAGTTTGATAAATGTTATGAGTGTAAAAGATATAAAGATTATGATTGCGTATGTTATATTGAAAATATGAACTTATCCGAAAACAAAGAAAATGTAGAAAATAAAGAAAATGTAGAAAATGTAGAAAATGTAGAAAATAAAGAAAATGTAGAAAATGTAGAAAATGTAGAAAATAAAGAAAATGTAGAAAATGTAGAAAATAAAGAAAATGTAGAAGACAGAGAGAACCTTCCGGTTCTCTCTACTAGGTCAGGAACGCAAAGCGTTCCAGGCGAAGAAAAATGGCAAAAAATATCAGACCATCACGACCAACTTTCCGAAAAATTTCATGACGATTATGATTTGAGAATATATGAATTACAGCAACCTTTTGGAAGAAAAGAAGAATTTTCAAAACTTAATGATTATAATGAAGTATGTCCTGATGATATAAAAATACATGATCACTTTAGATATACGGTGAATGTTTATGCCACAGATTACAGAAAAGTAGTTTATGCTATTTGTAATGATAAAATCGTAGATGATAAAATAAAATTAATCGTTAAAGGATATAAAAGCAAATATCCTGAGTATCCAATTGAACCATTCCATAAATATAAAAAATTTAGATTTTACAAAAGAAATTAATAAATGAGAATTAAAAAAAAGACTTAAACAATTTTAACTATATATATTATAAGAACATCTGACTATTAACATGAGTTTAAAAGAAAAACATATTGAAGAAAAAACTTATAACAAATTATTACCTGAATTATGGGATATAATTATTGTAGATTATTTAACATATGATTATAAAAATAAAGGAACTTATGAATACATAGCAAAACAACTAAAAGAAACGTATTTATACATTCAAAATTTAGAATCGTATATGTTTCAATTTTATGTTGGTAAGTGTAGAAATTTATTAAAATTAGAAGAATTAAGACAACAGATATTTGATATACAAGCAACATATAAATTTATAGAAGAACCTTTATTTAATATGGTTCAAATATTTCATTTTCCTGATAATATGAAATTATGGAGCACTTCTTCGGATCTTAAAAGATGTTCCTTAGAATATTTAAAATCTATTAATTGTGATTGTAAATTGGAATATAAAAAATATAAACATCATAAACTATGTAAATGTTTAAAACCTAAATTAATAAAAGTTTGTGAAAAATTACGCCATATTGTATTTGTTCGTAATAATGTTAAAAATTATTATATATCAGGTTTAAATAAATCCGCAAGAAACGATCATTATGAGCGTAATGTAATGTGTGGTAGAATTTACAGAATAGAACAAATAATCAAAAAACTTTAATTATTATATAATATAATAATATACTAATAATGTTAATTATAATCTCTTTAAAAAAACTTTCTTCAAATGAAAGACTAGAAATAAGAAAACATTACTCACTAATAGAATATAATGACAGTAATCATAAATTTAAAAATATTTCTAAACTTGGAAATGCTGAATTATTATGGTTTTCTGTTTTACCTTCAATAGTAGGAAATATTAATAATAATACTTTTAAATATTTATTAAATCATATTAATGAACTTGTGAAACCGACAGTGGTTATTGTATATAATCAAGAAAAATATAAAAAACTACTTAAGGGATTAACAAAAATAACTAATTTTTTTATAAAAGATTTTCCACATTTAAAACAAAAAAATTTACATTCTTTTTTTAGTAAAACAAAAACAATTAAAAAAGAAGAAAAAGAAGAAAAAAATTTATTATTAGAAAGTGAAACAGAAGAAGAAGACACAGATGTGGATTTTTCGGAATTTCATGAAATTTTAACAACATTACAAAATAAATATAATAGATTAAAAACATTATACAAAAAAGAACAAGATAAACATGATAAATTAAAATCTTCTTTTGAATTAAAAATAGTAAATTTAAAAAAACAAATTAATATATTAGAAAATCAAACACTTTTAAAACCTGTTCTTGAAAGAGAAAAAACATCTTCAACAGAAAATATAACAATAGAGGATAAATCCAATCATTTAATAGTTACATCAAACTTGTCCGGTTTGTTAGAAACTCAGTCATATACGACTCGGCGAGATAAAAATAAGAAACTACAGTCACTCCGACAGAAATACTTAAAAAACTAAGAATCAAAAAAAAGAATAACAGCATTTTCCTGTATAACCTAAACATGTGCCACATGTAATTGTAGAACACAAACAATTACCCAAGATCCTGAAAAAACCATAAACCTGTGGTGCTGTATTACTTGTCAATTTGTCAAAAATATCCTCTTTACTTATTGCATTTTCTTTCAATAAATAATTTCTAATAAAATCAACTTTTAATTTTGGAATATCTTTTTCCGTAATTTTTCCAAGTTTCATGTAATATATTTTTACATAATTATTATCAAATCTTTTTAAATTTGTAAAATACCAATTAATACAGGTATTAATATCACATATATATATATCAACAGAAGGTAATTTTTCGATAAATCTTGAATTATCATCAGATTGTATAAAATAAGTTGAATTATAAGCGTTTAATCGTCTTTGTGTTTTTGCACTAAGTTTTGATTCTATTAATAATATCATTTTTTTAGAATATTGATCGGAACTTAATAGTAATCTTTGTTTTTCTTGTTCTTTTTCTTGTATTTCTTCAGGTTCTTGTGGTTTTATTTTATAATCATATTCTTCAATATCTAGTTTAATATCCATTTTTTTATATTATATTATTAAACTATATATTAATTAAATTATTTAACATTTATATTAAATCTTTGAAGGTGTTTTTTGAAGTTTGCTCTACCTAAAGCGACACCTAAAACATCATCTTCACTTCTTTCAATTAAAGATAAATCTAATGGAATTTGTCGTCTATTGAATAAACTATCAACAAGACGACTACTTGTTCTTAGATATAGATTTTCACCTCTTAATGATTCTTTATTTTCTTCTTGTGTTCTTTTTACAATATTTTTATATTCATCTAAATTTGCTTGAACTTGTTCGGCGAATTCTTCTTCACCTCCTAAAGCGTCAATTATTCGATCTCTTTCTTCTTGTGTTTTTACATTACCGTGATAAGCGGCGATTTGCTGTTGTCTGCTTAGTCCTTCCATAATTATAAAATTATTATTTCTTATTATAATATAGTTAAATAAAAAAAATATGTTTAAAATCGTAGATATTAAAGTAGAAGAAAATAAAGTCCCTCAATGTGAAGGAGTAAATATTGGAATACTTCCTGCTCACCCTGCAAGGTATTATGTAGTTGGCGGATCTGGTTCTGGTAAAACGACGTTAATTCTCAACCTATTAAAACGCTTTTATGTTAATAAAGATGGTTCTTCATATTGGGACAAGATTTATATATTTTCAGCGACAAAAATAGATTTAGACCCTGCTTATAAAGTTTTAAATTTGGATCCTTTTCATTTTTTTGGAGTTCAAGAAGATGGAATAGAAGCATTAAAATTAATTTTAAAAATTCAAGAAGATGACATTAAAGAAAATTCATTGTTAAAAAGTAAAAAATGCTTAATTATTCTTGATGATTTCATTTCATCAAATAAATTCGTGCGTTCTTTGTTACAACCTTTTATCGCTTCAAGAAAATTTAATACTTCAATAATGGCACTCAGTCAAGCGTATCACTCATTAATTAAACCATGTAGATTAAGCGTAAGTTGTCTAATATATTTTTTAGGATCAAATAAAGAAGTTGATAAAATAACGGAAGATTATCAATTACCTGGTAAAAGTAAAAAAGAATTTATAAATTTAATAATGTATGCTACAAAAGAGAAATTTTCTTTCTTTTTTTGTGATATTAATCGTTCAATAGAAGATGGAAGATTTCGTAAAAATTTAATGGAAAAATTAGTATAATTAAATAATTATGTAAGTATATATTATATAAAAATCATTATAAAAAAATGGATATTTATGAAGAATTATCTTTTGGATCTTCTTTAAGAGGACAACGTTCTAGGGAAAAATTAGCACAACAAAAATTTCAACAAATAGTAACTGAAATTAATGATGACATAGAAACATTTAAAATGATTACTAATCCTGAAACAAGTGAAATGACGCCACGTGATGTTGTAAAAGAGATTGACGATTTAATAAATAAAATAAATAAAGTTTATAAAAAAACACCAGAACAATCAAGAAATAAATATCCTTTTTATACTGCTTTAGATGGTAATAGATTGCAGACTCATGGTGATTTTAGAGCATCTTTAATGAAAATGAAATCTAAAGAAATGTTAAAATATGCTACTCCTGATGAAACCGAGGCGATTGTTAGATTTGGAGAATATGCTGATGTAGATGATAATATTTTAGATCAAACAATTGACGATTTATTGGATAAATATGATGTTGAAGATCCTGAACCAATACAACGATCATCTCTTCCAAGTCAATCACAACCATTAGAACAAGAAGATCCACAATCTAATTTACCACAAGCAGAACCAGACGAAGATCATTCATATTTTCAAAGTTTTTTTATGAATATGTCTCCAAGTAATCATCAATATACAGGTCCTTATACAAAATTATTTAAAAAATTAAGAGAAGGAGTAGATCCTCATAATTCTGTTGATGCTCTTTCTATGGCACATGATATTTCTTATAGTTTGGTTACTAATAAAGATGAAGAAGAAGAAGCAGACATGAGATATTTACATCATATTGATAAATTAAATCGTTATTTGTCTAGTAGAAATTTTAGTGGAAGATATGACGAATTATTGGAAAATATAGAAACTGTTAAAAATGCTTTTAGTTGGAAAAAAACAATGAATTATAGTGTTTTAACACAGGAAGATTTTAGAGAAAATGCTGGACGTCCTGACAACGTTGTTAATCATTTAAATGATATAAGATCTAATATTCATTATGATGCCGACCACGGAACATTTAGACATCAAGCGTGGGAAGGATACACAGAAAAAATGAAACAACCAAGAAAACCAAGAAAAAGAGTTCAAGATTTACAAGGAACACGCACAGGAAGAGAAGATGTTGAAAGTCTTGAAAGTGATTTAGAAAGTTTAAGAAAAGAAGGAGTAATTGATCCAAAAGACACAAGACACCATCCATCAGGATCCGACGTATTAGGATCAGACGAACAGGAAAGTTTTGAATTTCCTGATACTCCACCAGAGTCAGAAGAAGATGTCACCAGCGGTGTAGAATCACAAGAAAAACACGGATCAGAAACACCAAGCGATCCAAGCGGAGGAGGATTTCCAAGAGGACCACATAGAAGACCACCATTTCCACGAGGTCACCCAAGACATAGAAGACAAAGACAAGGACCAGGAGGACAAATGCTAGATGTATATAATCAAAGAGAAAGGGATAAAATGGTATATATGAATAATGAAGCAATGGCAGATGATCCTGATTCGGTTCATTGGTTAAGACCTTCATATTTGAAACGTTATAAACAATTAGAAAAATTACAATATTATGCTTCACAAGAACACAAAGAAATAGAAGATTATAATAATGAATTACTTTTTGATAGATATTCAGGACAAGGAGAAAGAACAGAAAGAAGCTCAAAAGGTTTAAATATGGTAAATGCTATGGCAGAAAATGATATAAATTTAAGGTTTAATTTTGATCCAAATAAACCATTTTATAGAACAAAAGAATTTATAGGAACAAAAGATAAAGATGTTACATTTGGAAAAGGTGTAAATTATGAATCTAAATATGATTTTATTAATCAAGCATATCCATTATATACATTACCACGTGATTATTCACCAGCATATACAATTCCTAATACTTCACGAATAAATGAAGGTATTTCTTATGATGAATATATAAATGCTGGATTAGGTCATATATATGGATCTAAAAAATATGATAATTATTGTAATAAAATAAAAAATTATCCATCAAGCACAGATACAAGAGACAAGGAAAATATAAGATGGTTAGAAAAACAAATTAAAAATGTTTCTTCAAAACTTAAAAAAGGAAAAGATTTTAATAGTGTGGAACAAATGGAACTACAGATAGAAATTCTTACTTTAAAAATTAAAGAAGATTCAGGAAACACAGAAGAAGCAGCATATAGAAGGGCGAAATCTACCACATATATGACTGAATTAAGAGGAAGAATAGCACAAATAAGAGCAGGAGAATACCTTTTAAAAAATATGAATAATAGTTTAAAAATGTTATATAATAAAAATAAAGATGCTATTACTACAAATTACATGGATGCTCCTTTAAAAAATCAAATAGATCAAACTCCACAATTTCCATTTAATAGAAATATATTTGATAGAGTAGAAACAATAAGAACACAGGGAGGAGATATTCCAGCATCTATTCAATGCGATGAAAATATCAATAGAGTTGGGGCAAATATTAAAGATAAAACACCACAATATAACCAATGGAGCGATGCTTATTCTCAACATTATAATAGAATGTATGTAAAACCACGTTATAACTCACTTTATTATAAATAAATATATTTTATAATATTATATAAATAATGAATGTATTAGGTTTTAACAGTAACAATTATCATTCTGGAAACGTTACAGTAACCGGAAATTTAAAAACTGATACATTAGAAGTAAAGCACCAACATATACAAGCAGATACAGACATAGAAATAATAAATAATAATGATGATGTTTCACACGTTTTTACTGATGATGGAAATTTAACAACTATAAACGATAATGTTATTCATACCTCAAAAATAGATATGAGGAATAATTCACCTTTTTGTAAAATTGGAGATTATCAACATCAAGTATTTACAAAAAATGACACAGAAGCAACAAGCAGCTCTACTATTTGGGAGACATTGTTTCCACTGTTAAATATTCCAAAAGTTAGAACAGAAATATATTATATAGAATTTAAAATATTAAATGAGACTGGAAGCGTTCCTTTAGGACTAGGTCTCACTATCACAGAAAACAGATCAAAAATAAGAATTGGTGATTGGATCAACCATTCTTATAATGCTGTTTATAGTATTTCTGCAACAGATGTAGATACAAATGATATATTTAGATTTAAATTAGAAACAAATAATAACTGGACTTTATACGAAAATGTGAGTTCCACTCTTGCTACTGGTAATTTGAATGCTGCTTTTACAACGATGAGCAGTGTTTATCCAAACGACGAATATACTTTTTATATGGTTCCTTTGAT
>Ga0209337_1002417_pt1 | contig 13521 bp, 23 predicted proteins | sample LinPmetageLP53_FD_184044 | JGI IMG/M metagenome (GOLD analysis project Ga0209337, IMG submission 184044) | Marine viral communities from the Pacific Ocean - LP-53 (SPAdes) (version 2) | ecosystem: Environmental > Aquatic > Marine > Oceanic | place: Pacific Ocean | collected 2010-02-08
GTTATAATAATGAAACAGGCAATGCCAAATGAAAATTAGTGAAAATACATCTGTAAGTATGCCAATGAAAAATATGGTTGGTATTGTTATAGCGGTAGCTATGGGTGTGTTTGCTTATACAGAAGTAACTGCTAGACTTACATCACTTGAAACATCAAGAGAATTATTTCAAGCAGACTTGCTTAAAAAATCAGAACAAAAACCAACAGACCAAGAACAGTTTATGTTGATAGAAGACATATATAAAACTGTAGAAAAATTAGAGAAGACACAAGAACAAAATATGACCAACAAAGTTAACATACAATTTCTTAGAAATCAACTAGAAAAAACATTATTAGATGTTGAAAGTTTAAAAGATAAAGTTAGAAAAAATGGTAATGGAGTACACTGATGATTGAAACTGTAGTAGCCTTATTAATGGTTGTATCTGGTGAAATTAAAGAACATAGAATACAATCTTCTATGTCAGAATGTTTAAAAGGTAAACGTCATGCTAGTCGTTCTATCTCTGAAAATGTAGAGTTTACATGTATTAAATCTAAAGCAGAGTTAGAAACAAATATTGATGGTAGCCAAAGCATTAAAAAAATTATATTAGGTCCGTAGATGAAATTTGAATTACTTATGATAGTATGTTCAATATTAGCTGGGAACTGTAGCCAACCTACTAAACAAATACCTTTATTTACAAGCCATTATGAGTGTGCATCAGTAGGTTATTTAAGAGCATTAAAAATATTAGATGATATAGGAGCAGATTTAGTTAATAATAATAAAATTGTTATTAGTTTTAGTTGTAAAGAAATTATAACGTCTTGAAATAAAAGGCTTTCAATGTTGATATTTTTGTTTTATATCTCTAAATAGGAAAGTATGGTATGAACCAGGAGGTATAATGATATTATGAAAACTATGAAAAAAAAGAAACAAGGTTACAACTCAAGAAAAGATGAGTCAATGGGTATGAAAAGTGGAAAACAATCTTCTAAAAAAATGTCTATGGCAGGAAGAAGAAAAGTAGCAAAAGCTACAAGAAAACCAAAAGGTACTTACGGCTTCAAAAAATAAATGCTAACTAGGGAAGGCTTTAGTAACACAATGACAAAATCTAAAAAAAAAAGACCAGGACTTTGGGCTAATATTAATGCTCGTAAAAAAGCTGGTACGTCAAGATCAAAAAAGAAATCTACTATAAGTGCTAAAGCTTACTCTAATATGAAAGCTGGTTTTCCTAAAAAGAAAAGAGCATAATGATTTCTAAAAAAAAGAAAAAAGTAAAAAAAGTAATTAAAGGTTTAAAAAAAGCTTCTAAATTACATGCAAGCCAAGCTAAGGTTTTAAAAAAAGTGATTAAATAATGGAAGTTGAACTAGAGAAAAAAAAATTACAATTCACTAATGATAAAGGTGAAAAAGTTAATGTTGATGTAGATCAAGATCAAACTGAAAAAGAAGAAGAAGCTTTTGAAAGTAATCACTATTCTAATTTAGCAGAAGAACTTAATGAAAAAGAAGTTAATCTTGTAGGTAAAGATTTAGTTAAAGCTTATGAAGATGATAAAAGTTCTAGAAAAAATTGGGAAGATCAATATTCAAAAGGTTTAAATATGTTAGGAGTGATTGTCGAAGATAGACAAGATCCTTTCCCTGGAGCTTCTGGTGTTCACCACCCTTTACTTGCAGAAGCAGCAACTCAATTTCAAGCTAGAGCTATTGCTGAAATGTTTCCAGCAGGTGGCCCTGTTAAAACTCAAATCATAGGAAAAGTTACAGATAAAAAATCAGAGCAATCACAAAGAGTTCAAGACTTTATGAACTTTCAACTTACACAAGAAATTCCAGATTATTTTAATGAATTAGATCAAATGTTATTTTATTTAGCTCTTGCAGGAAGTGCTTTTAAAAAAGTTTATTTTGATAATACTTTAGATAGAATTTGCTCTAAATTTGTACCTGCTGAAGAATTTGTAATTTCTATGGAAAATACAGATTTAGAAACAGCTGAAAGATATACTCAAGTAATGAAATTAACTAGAAATGATGTTAGAAAATATCAAATATCAGGTGTTTATAAAGATATTCCTTTAACTAAAGAAACAAGTGGACTTAGTTCTAATAGTGGAGACATGGTTGAACAAACTTTACAAAGATTAGAAGGAATGTCACCAAGTATGGCTGATAAAATTCATACTATATTAGAAGTACATACTAATTTAGATTTAGGTGAAGATAAAGATGAACTTGCTTTACCTTATGTTGTAACAATAGATTATGATTCACAAAGAGTTCTATCAATTAGACGAAATTGGAAAGAAGAAGATTCATTAAGAAGAAAAAGAACATATTTCATACATTATAAATATCTTCCTGGCTTAGGCTTTTATGGCTTCGGTCTTATTCAAATGATCGGCGGACTACAACACGCAAGCACTGGTGCATTAAGAGCACTACTTGATTCTGCTGCCTTTGCAAACCTCAACGGAGGATTTAGAGCTAAAGGAGCAAGGATAGAAGGTGGAGACATTACTGTTTCTCCCGGTGAATGGGTTGAAGTTGAAGCATATGGTGATGACCTTAGAAAAAGTTTTATCCCACTTCCTTTTAAGGAACCTTCACCGACATTACTCCAATTATTAGGAGTTCTTACTGAGTCAGGGAGGCGGTTTGCTTCTATTGCAGATGCAATGATTGGTGATTCAGCTGGATCAGGTCCAGTTGGAACTACTATTGCTTTAATAGAACAAGGTTCTAAAGTATATTCAGCTATTCATAAAAGAATACATCAAGCTCAAGGTAGAGAATTTAGATTAATTTATGAATTAAATGGAGAATATTTAGATGATGAATATTCTTTTGAAGTAATTGGAGAAAATAAAAAGATTAGAAGAAAAGATTTTACACAATCTATTAGTGTAGTTCCGGTATCTGATCCTAATATTTTTTCTCAAGCTCAAAGAATAGCTTTAGCTCAAACAGGTTTACAATTAGCACAAGCTTCTCCTGAAATTATAGATGTTAAAGAAGCAACAAGAAGATTTTTACAAGCTCTTAATATACCTGATTATCAAAATTTATTAATTGAAGATGAAGATACACCTAGACGTGATCCAGTATCAGAGAATATGGCAGTCCTTAATGCTAAACCAATTCAAGTATTTGAAGATCAAGATCATCAAGCTCATATGCAAGTTCATTCTCAATTTATGAATGATCCTAGGTTTGGTGGAAACCCTGAAGCCAAAGAAAGACTGTATCCAGCAATGTTAGCTCATATAGGTCAACATATGGCTTATTCATATCAACAACAAATGCAAGCTTCTGTTCCTGAAGGTAATCCTATTTCTTCTGGAGATTTTAATAGAGAATTAAATGATGAACCTTCAAAAGAGATAAGTATAGAAGAAGAAAACAGAATAGCAGCAGCTGCAGCACAAGCAGCTCAACAATTAATGGGAAGTATGCCACCTAGTGAAGAACAACAAAAAGAATCAAGAGAAGATGCTAAAGATCAAGCTCAACTTCAATTAAAAGGTGAAGAACTACAAATAAGAAAAGCTAGATTTATGCAAGGTGTTAAAGAAAGTGAAAAACAAAATGCTAGAAAAGATACTGAAACAAAAGCTAAGGTAGTAGAAATTGCAAGTAAAGTTGCAAGGGAAGATAAAAAGAAAGATTAATGGCAATTAAACCTGAACAAGTAAGACAAGCTAAAAAGTTTTTAGAAAATAGAAAAATATCTATTAAAAAAGTTAAACCACATTTACTTGCTACAGTAACTAATGATTTAAATGTAAGTTTTTCTCAATTAACCGACACAATAACGAAAGTATTAAATGGAACGCCTAATTCAAGCGATCAAAAAAAACATTAAAGATCACAAACAAGACTTATCACAAAATTTATTAAGTAAAGGTGTAGAAAATTTATCTGAATTTAAACGTATCTATGGATATGGACAAGGTTTAGATAAAGCATTTTCCATAATAAATGAAACAATCGAAAAATATAAAAAAGGAGGAGATTTAGAAGATGATCAGTAATGAAACATGGACAACTGAAGACAGTGTCTTAACACCAGAAAAAGTACCTCAGCCAGTAGGATACAGAATATTAATTAGACCTAAAGGATCACAAACAAAAACGGCCGGTGGTATAATTTTAACTGATACTAACAAAGAAACACAAGCTTACTTAAATAGTGTAGGTCAAGTAATTGCTATGGGACCAGAATGTTATAGTGATAGAAAAGCACCTTGGTGTAAAGTAGGAGATTGGGTTATTTTTGGTAGATATGCAGGTGCAAGAATTTCTGTACAAAAGGTAAAAATGGTGTTATTAAATGATGATGAGGTTATTGCTACTTTAGAAAATCCAGAAGTAATAACACAACAAATATAATATACATTAACTGAAATGTTAATGCCAACATAGGAAGGAACTATGATAGAAGAAGAAAAAAACAAGAACGAAGAATTGGAAGTTAAATTAGATGAAGTTGAAGCAGGACAAGAGGTAGATGTACCTTTAAATCCATTAGAAAAACTTCAAAACTTACAAGAAGAACTTCCAAAAGAAAAAAGTGAAGAACCTAATGATCTTTTAAATCAAAAAGAAATACAACAGGATACATCACCTAAACAAGCTCCAGCTTATTCAGATGATATGCCTTATTCTGTTAAAGTTCGGAAAAGAATACAAAAAGAAGTAGCTAAAAGAGCAGAAGCAGAACAAAAAGCAATTGATCTTGAAGAAAAATTATCAATGATGGAAAAAAGAACTTATGACATCGCTAATAAATCTTTAGGTAATCAACTTTCTAGTGTTTCTACTCGACTTAAATCAGCAATTGAAGAAGGTAATACTGACGAACAAGTAAAATTGTATGAAAGTATGGCAGAAATTCGTAGTCAGATGACTAAAACAGAAGACTATGCTGCCAGAGTTCCTCAAAAAGAAAAATCTGAAAAAAAAGCTCCGCCTTTGGCAACCGAGTGGGTAAAAGAAAATTCAACATGGTTTAATAAACCGGGTTATAGAAAAGAAACAGCTATGGCTTATGGAATAGATGCTGAATTAACAGAAGAAGGTTGGGATGTGCACGATCCTGGATATTATGATGAGATGACTAAAAGATTAAAATCAACTGGTCTATCTTATTTTAATAAGTCAGAAGAAAACACTTCCAAAACTTCTGAAAATGTAGTACAAAAAAACAATAGAGTGCAATCTCCAGTTGCTGGAGTTTCTCGTAAAAAAGGAACTTCTGGTAATAGAGTTAAGCTAACCTCTGACGACTTATCAACAGCTAAAACTTTTGGTATTGACATCAATGATGAAGCAGCACTAAAACGATTTGCTAAAGAAGTAAAAAGCTTTAGCGATACAGGACAATAGGAAAGGAGCCTGATAATATGAATGATAATAAAATAGATAATAAAACTAGAGTAGAGAAATCTACAAAAGTTGAAAAATGGCGACCGAGTAACTTATTAGAAGCCCCTGAACCAAGACCAGGTTTTGCCCAGAGATGGATTGCAACGATGGTATTAGGACAGGAAACGCCTACGAATGTGGCTAAACGATTGAGAGAAGGTTGGGTACCTAGAGACATTAAAACTGTTAAAGATCCTCAACATTTTCCAACGATTGAGCATGGCCGATTCACTGGGCATATAGGAATAGAAGGAATGGTACTTTGTGAAATGCCTCAAGAAATGGTTAATCAAAGAAATGATTACTATGCAAAAATGACGAATAATTTAATGACGTCAGTTGAGCAGGACATGAACAGAGCAGAATCACCCGGATCTCCTATACAAAGGACTTTTAAATCTAGAGTTAGTTCGGACGGCAGTTAACAAACTAACAAAGGTAAATAACAAATGGCAAACTTAAATGCAGCTAATGGTTTTACACCATTAAGACATTTAACAGGCGGCGTTATTAGACCCAACGAATATCCGATACTATCTGGCTATGCAGCTAATATAGCATCTGGTGATCTTGTAACATTAGGAGCTAATGGTACAGTAATAAGAGGCACAGCGGGCGGAGTTGCTCTAGGTGTTTTTTATGGCGTTGAGTATATAGCGACAGATGGTTCTGTTAAATTTTTAAAAGTTTGGAACACAGGTACAGTAACAAAAGATGCGGCTAACGCCAAAGCTTATGTGTACGATGATCCAAACATAACATATAGGGTTCAAACGAACGGAACTTATGTAGCCACTGCGGTGGGTGCTTTAGCAAACGTAACGATTGGAACTTATAATTCAACATATGGACATTCAACTGATGAATTGGATTATGCAACTCTTGCAACGACTGCAAAAGTTTTAAGAATCCTAAGATTAATTGATTATCCTGATAATGCGGCGGGCGCTGATGCTAAATTAGAAGTAGTAATAAATCTATCTCTATATGGTACTCAGAATGCTGGCGTTTAACCTTAACAATAGGAGTTAAAAAATGGCTTTAAATAGAGCACTTTTTACCAAACAGCTCAATCTAGGTTTAAACACCGTGTTTGGTATGGAATATGAAAGATATCCAGAACAATGGAGATCATTATATTCTACAGAGCAATCAATGAAAGCATTCGAAGAAGATGTACAAATGATCGGATTCGGTGCTGCACCAACAAAAGCTGAAGGTGCCATGATCAATTATGATTCTGGCAGAGAAGGTTTTGTTTCAAGATACGTGCACGAAACAGTTGCATTAGCTTTTGCAATAACAGAAGAAGCTGAAGAAGATGGCTTGTACGGTTCTCTAGGCGCTAAATACGCAAGAGCACTAGCAAGATCAATGCAACAAACGAAAGAGATAAAAGGTGCAAATATCTTTAATAACGCAACTACTACTTCCTTGGGAGGAGACGGTCAAGCTTTACTTGATGGTTTACACCCACTTGGTGGCGGTGGTACTGCATCTAACATCCTAGGCACACCTGCGGATTTATCAGAAACGTCTTTAGAGACACTTTTGATTCAAATCTCAACTGCTGTAGATGATAGAAGTATACCTATTGCGTTATCTGGAAGAAAACTTGCAGTTCCACCTCAATTGGTGTTCGTTGCTGAAAGAATTATCAAGTCTAATTTAAGACCTGGTACTGCTGACAATGACATCAATGCAATGAGAAATATGGGTATGATACCTGAAGGCGTAGTAGTAAATCAAAGATTTACTAACCCTGATCAGTATTTTATCTTAACTGATTGTCCAGATGGAATGAAACACTTTGTTAGATCACCAATTAAAAAAGCTGTTGAAGGCGATTTTGAAACTGGTAATTTAAGATACAAAGTCAGAGAAAGATACAGCTTCGGTTTTACAGACTGGAGAGGTGTATACGGATCTGAAGGCGTAGCATAATAAGTAATTGATATTAGGCGTAGCAATACGCCTAATATTTTAACATTAACCCAAACGACTGCGAAAGCAGACTACTAAGGAGGTAGACATATGGGACAAACAACATTTTCGGGACCGATAAAAGCGGGAACGATATCACAAACAACAGGAACAGCACTTGGCGATAGTATAAAAAATACTGGTCAAGTAATAATGGCACAATCAGTAATAGTTGATATTATTGGTGCTTCACATTTAAATCAAGTATGTGCAGTAGTTCCAGCAAACTCACAAATAGTTGACGTTATAGTTAATGTAACTACAGTGAATAATGATACTGGTGCAGCAACTGTTTCAGTAGGAACAGTAGCAGATGCAGATGCTTTTATAGCTACAGTTAATGCTAAAGCTTTAGCAACTACTCACGGTACTTTAGATACAGAAGCAACTAATGTTGGTACAACTGATATACAAGTATTAGCAGATTTTACAGGTGCTAATGGCGATGGTACTACAGGTGCAGCAACAGTAACTGTTATGTATTTACAAAATAATTCTATTGCAGTGGCAGCAGATTTATAATAAATAATTAATTAGAGGGCCTTCGGGCCCTCCTTTAATAACTAAAGGAAACTAAAATGGCAACAACAACATTTTCTGGCCCAATTAAAGCTGGAGCAATTAAAGAAACAACAGGAACAACACTTGGCGATAACGTAAAAAACACAGGTCAAGTTGTAATGTCTCAATCAATAATGATTAATGCAGCAGTAGCAGCTGGAACAACTACTTACGATGTAGGTGTAATACCAAAAAACTCACAACTGCTTACAACTACAATTAGAGTTGCAGTAGTGAGTGACCAAGGTACTTCAGCAACTGTATCTGTAGGAAAAACAGCATCTGCAGCATTCTTTATTGGTAATACTAATGTTAAAGCTTTAGGAGAAGTTTCTTCAATAGCTAACGGTGCTTTAGATCAATCTGATAGATTTGATTCTGATACACAAATTACAGCAACTCTTATAGCTGCAGGAACTACTGCAACTACAGGTCAAGTAACTGTTACATTTACGTATGTTCAAGCAAATAATTTACGAGATAAAGCAGCTAACATTTAAAATATGGAATTTAATTTAGATTTTTTAAAAAAAACTGGGGAAGCATTAAAAAACCTTGGAAAAGAAGAAGAAGTTATAGATAAAGATGAAAGAACATCTGTTGAAAAATATGATGACTTTTTAAAAACTACTGAAGTCATGGAAGCTGGTCAAACGGCTGATCAAAAAGCTGTAGAATCAATAGATGATACTTCTGAAACAGAAACAGTTAAAGAAGTTTTAGGTAAAGAAGAAAAAGAAAAATCAGAAACAAAAGAAGATAGTTTAGAAAAAAAATTAAAAAATATAGAAAAAGTAATAGATACTTTTAGTGGTGGTACAAAAGTTGTTGGTAATTCAGGCGGAATGCCTAGTAGTAATATAGCATCTAATATTAATCAAAAACCTTTAGATATGGGTAATGTTCAAGCTAAAGCTGCTCAACAAGAGTATTTAAAACCTAATACTGTACCTGAAGATAGAATTGCTTTACTATACGAGAACTTAAAAAAATTTAATTTAATTTAGGAGAAAAAAATGGCAGGATCAGATCTAAATGTAGCTTTTACTTCTACTACTGGAGGTACACAAACACTATTTGCTGGACCAATGAGATTAAAAGCTTTTATAATTACACCAACAGCTAGTGCAGGCACAGTAGTTTTTAAAGATGGTGGTGTAAGTAAATTTACAGTGCCTACAGCTGCAAGTGTATCATCAGGACCAGTTACTATTAATTTACCAAGTGACGGTGTAAGATTTGGTACATCTTTACAAGTAACTTTAACCGATGTTGGTGGTATAACAGCATTTTTTGCATAATGGGAAATTATGGCTTTATCTGGAACTTCAACATATAACCTTACCGTTAATGATGTAATACAAGAAGCATATGACAGAATAGGAGGTGATCCTATTTTAGGTTATGATGTAAGATCAGCTAGACGTAGTATGAATATTATGTTTAGTGATTGGGCAAACAGAGGTTACAATCAATGGACTGTAGAATATAAAACTTTAGCTATTACTACAGGAACTATCGAATATACTTTAGACTATGATACTGTTGATATTATAAATGCAAATATTCAAATAGCTAATGGAACTGAATATGCCATGACAGCTTTAGGTCTTGGCGATTATGCAGTTATTGCAAATAAAACTACTGCAGCTAGACCTACTCAATATTATTTACAAAGATTATCTACTCCAGTACTTAAAATTTATCCTGCTCCTGATCAAAACTATACTCTTACTTATTATCGTATGAGAAAAATAGAAGATATTACCGCTTCTACTGTAAGTGGTGTAGAACAAAATATAGATGTACCTTTCAGAGCTTTTGAATGTATGTGCGCAGGACTTGCTTATTATCTTTCTAAAAAAAGACCAGGTATTCCTGCAGCAACTCAACAAATGTTAAAAATAGATTATGAAGAAGCTTATCAAAGATTAGTAGCTGGTGATGATACTCCTTCTACAAGAATTGTACCAGCACTTGGAAATAGTTTTTATTCATAATGGCTCAAATTCCTTCAAGCAGTAGACCTCACAGAGCTGCATCACAAAAATTTGCTGGTGGTAAGTATGCAAAAGCTATTTCTGATAGATCAGGATTAAGTTTTCCTTACAATGAAATGAGATTTGAATGGACAGGAATGTTTGTTCATACTTCAGAGTGGGAACCTAAACAACCACAATTAGATTTAACTTATTTTACAGATCCACAAACTTTACAAAATGCTAGACCACAAGCTAACATATCTGCTACTCAAGCAGCAAGAACTGGTGGTGGAATAGCCGGTTCTAATACAGGTGGTGTTCCTAATCAAGTAACTGCTATACCTGGTTTTGAAAATACATCAGGTCAATCTTTATATGTAGGAGTTGCAACTATTCCTGTTACTTGGTATACAACTAACACAAATTTGTTACAAATAGGTTTAGGAAGTGTTACTGTTGTAACATGATAGAAAATAAAAAATTAAGTGTTATGATCGCAACACCTTGTTATGGCGGTTTACTTTCAGAAGGATATCTACACGGAGTAATGAGTGTAACTCAAACTGCAGCTAAAAAAAAATTTAAAGTTCATTTAAATACAATGGGAAATGAAAGTTTAATTACTAGAGCTAGAAATACTTTAGTAAGTCAATTTTTAGATATGGATGATGAAGACCCAGATGGTTTTACACACATGATGTTTATTGATGCAGATATTGGATTTAATGGAGAAGCTGTAGCTAAAGTATTACAATCTGGTCATGATATAGCTTGTGGAGTATATCCAAGAAAATCTATTGATTGGAAAGCTATACCTGATTTAGTAAAAAAAAGTGATGAACATTTAGAACAAAGAGCTATGGGTTATAATTTAAATTTTGCTAAACCTGAAAATATTAAAGTAGAAAGAGGTTTTGCTGAAGTATTAGATGCAGCTACTGGTTTTATGTGTATTAAAAAAGAAGTTTTCCGTAAAATGATAGAAGCTTATCCTAATCTTAAATATACAAGTGATCAAATTATTAATAATAAAAGGTATTCTAGTAAAAATTGTTACGCACTTTTTGACTGTATTATTGATGAAAAAAGTAATAGATATTTATCAGAGGATTATTCTTTTTGTAGATTATGGCAAAAAATAGGTGGTAAGATACATGCTGATCTTCAAAGTCCTTTAACTCATTTTGGAACATATCCATTTGCAGGACACGTTTGGACTAAATTTAAGATTGACGACAATTTAGAGGTAAAAAAAGATGGCGATGACATACAACAGTCTAAAGACTGATATACAAACATGGGCTGAAAATACAGGAACAGATTTTACTAATCAATTAGATACTTTTATTGATAATACTTTTTCTACTTTATCAAGAGACATAGACCCTATTGGATTTAATGAAAATGTAACTACTACTTCAATAGCTGGAGATAGATTTGTAAATCTTCCTACCTCTATAGAACCTATGTTATTTAATTATTTAACTATTACTGTAGGTTCTAATGTAAGTTATTTAGAGATGAAAACTTTAGCTTTTTGTCAAGAATATTGGCCTGATATATCATTACAAGGTCAACCTAAATATTTTACTAACTTTGATGATGATAGAGTGTATTTAGCACCTACTCCTGATCAAAATTATACTTTAAAATTAGGATATCAAGGAAAAATTAATCCATTATCTAATACTAATACTACTAATTGGTACACTGAAAATATTCCAGATGTTTTATTATTTGGTTGTTTAGTTGAAGCAAATCTCTTTACAAAGAACATGGAAGATTATAAGATATATCAAAATTTGTATAATACAAGAGTTACTACCGTTAACAATGAAGCTCGGAGAAGAAGAAGAACCGATTATAAGTTTCCCGGTAGTCCCCTTGGTACAAACACATTAACTGGAGGAAACTAAGAATGGCAATAACACAAGCGATAGCTACTGTATTCAAACAAGACTTAATGTCGCCGGGTGGAAACCTTGCAGCACTCACTCTGAAGTGTGCTTTGTACACGAATGCAGCAACTTTAAATGCAACAACAGCGGCATATGCAACAACAAATGAAATTTCAGCTTCTGGTACTAATTATACCACAGGTGGAAATGCATTAACTAATGTAGCAATTTCAGTAGATGGAACTACTGCTATTTTTGATGCGGACAATGTTACATTTGCAAATGCAACAATTTCTGCTCAAGCAGCTTTATTATATAATGCAAATAATGCAAATTCGGCAATTGCAGTTTTAGATTTTGGAGGAGTTAAAACTTCTACAAACGGAACTTTTGAATTACAATTTCCAACTGCTAACGCATCTGCTGGTTTAATCAGAATAGCATAAGGAGAAATTCCTTATGTCATTGGTAAGAACAATAGACGTAACCGTTTCCAATCCGGGATCAGGGAACAGATATTATTTAGATGGAGTATTAACTGCTACTGCTAATTTAGGAGTAGGAGGTTCAGTTAGATTTTCTCAATCTAATAGTTCTAATGGTGGTCATCCACTTAAATTTTCTACAACGAGTAATGGAACACATAGTGGAGGATCAGAATATACTTCTGGTGTAACTTATAATGGAACTCCGGGATCATCTGGAGCTTACACAGAAATAGAAGTAACAAGTAGTACTCCAACTACTTTATATTATTATTGTCAATATCATTCAGGTATGGGTGGTACTGTAACTATAACTGCAAATTCTTGGGGTGCACTTACATGGAATTTAGGAACTTGGAATTCTCAAAATGGAAATTCTGCAGAAATTTCTGGTTTACAAGCTAGTACTGCAATAAATTCTGTTACAGTTGATGCACAAATAAATACAGGTTGGGGAAGATCAACATGGAATTCTGCTACATGGAATAATGCACCGTCAGCTACAATTTCTATAACTGGTCAACAGATAGAAGTTGAAATTGATTTAGGAGTTGGTTGGGGTAGAGAAGAATGGAATTCAGGACCATGGAATTCACCAGGTGGATTTGTATTAGTTGGAACTGGAAGTATATTTTCAACTACTGGTCAATCATTAACTTCTAGTTTAAATAGTGTAACCTCTACTACAGGAACAGCTTTAATTACAGTTACTGGTCAACAAATAAATTCAGCAGTTGGTCAAGTACTAGCTGATTCAAGTGTATTTCAACCAGTTACTGGAATATCATCTACTACATCTATAGGTACTTATGCAATTTCTGCAGGTGGAGCTATTACTGTTGTAGTTCCTGAATTTACAATAAATACTGCTGTAGGTACTACTACAACAGGAACAGCAAATACACTTCAAATAACTGGTCAAAATATAACTACTGCTTTATCAAATGTTACAACAGGTTCAGGTAATGTAATTCCAATTGTAGGAATAAATACAAATGCTAATATAAGTTCTGTTGTAATTAGTAGTTCTGGATTTTTTGTTATGTCTAGTCAAGAAATGACTTCTGCTTTAGCTAATATTATACCTAATTCTAATAATAATATTAGTATGACTGGAATTCAAGCTAATGTAATACCAACAGATTTAAGATTTTGGGATCCAATTGTTGATAATAAT
>Ga0209337_1002419_pt1 | contig 13515 bp, 4 predicted proteins | sample LinPmetageLP53_FD_184044 | JGI IMG/M metagenome (GOLD analysis project Ga0209337, IMG submission 184044) | Marine viral communities from the Pacific Ocean - LP-53 (SPAdes) (version 2) | ecosystem: Environmental > Aquatic > Marine > Oceanic | place: Pacific Ocean | collected 2010-02-08
ACATATTGTGAATTATGTCCTTCTATTTAGAGATTAAAGCATCGTTACTAAAAGATGTAGTTAAAGCAATTGAAAACATAAACGCCGAGTCCATTTGGGTAATAGACCATGAAGGAATTTATATTCGTATGTCAGACGTTTATAGATACAAAATGCTTGAAGTTAAAATCAACCATCGTGATATGGTGAATTTCAAGTTTGATTCTTCTGAGCCTTATTATCTAGGATTAGTTATAGACAGGTTAAAAGATGTTACGAAAACTTTAAAAAGTTCAGATATATTAATAATGGATTATGATAGTAATAATTATTTTATTACTGCGGAATCAAATGGCCTTAAAAGAAACATTAAGTTAATTGATATATCACTAATCGGACAACCTCCTGAATTAGTAATAAATCATGATTATCATTCTACTATTGAATCTAAGAAGATGTTATCTTTCTTAAAAGCAATCTCTAAATCTATATCCTTTGACGTTATTGTATCTGAAGAAAAATTTATAATTCGTTCAGAAACTGATGAGGGATTAGCAGAAATTTCTTGGTCTGATAAAGATTGTAACTTAAAAAATTCTTTGGGTGATTCCACTATTAATTTTTCAACTGCGGAAATAACTAAAGCGTTAGTGGCTTGTAAGAATGATTTAACAATAAAAGGTTCTGATGATTCTCCAATTTCATTTGAGTGGGAGTTAGATTTAAATTCTACTATAAAATCATTAGTTGCACCGAGGGTTTAAAATGAGAAAAAAACCTAAAATTTTTGATTCGATAAAGTCTATGATAAATATAGGAGAGGAAATTACGGCAGAACAAGTAATTGATAGATTAATAGATATGGGTAGAAAAGAAATACCTACTAAAAAATCACTATCTGTAAAATTTAAAAACGATAAACAATTCGTGGTTATTAAAAGAGGAAGATGCCCTACCATATTTAAACGTATTCTTTAAGTATCAGCATAGATATTTTAAATTATGTCCAAAAACCTCCAAGTAGAATTGACTAGGATAGAAGACTTTGTAATGGAGGATGATTCTTTTAATTCTTTGGAAGAATGGTATGATTCAACAATCACAGATTTAGAAAATATTGCTTATAGAAATTCTCAGGGAAACTTGATTACGACTAAAGTTCGTGAAACAAATTTAAAACTTCCTGAGAATAAGGCAGAAGGGTTGCTTAAGGATTTGGCTTTTAGGTTTGAGTTAAAAGGTGAGACAAAGCGTTTGAAAGAAATCGAGAGAAGAATAATAGGAAAATATAAAATTACCATCGTAGATAAAAAAACAAAAGCGAACAGGCGCAAAACCTTAGATGAGTTTATTAAATATTTTAATGAAAACGAAATAACTAATAAATCTGACCCTCAAATTATTAATGAAGAGGTTACTACTGTTGCAGAAGAAATTCCTTTTGCCGATGCAATTAGAAGAGGAATTATAATAGCCTCTATTGAAAGTAATAAAAAATTATCTGTCGGGGGTGTGATGGCTACACTAATTAATTATCCTGTAAAAGATTTGGATAAAGGTATGTTTGGAAGAACTTTGGCTCAAGGAGATGAATTAACAGAATTTAAATCTTTTTACGAGGATAAAACTATTAAAGATTTACAAAACCTGTTAATCGCAGAATTTCCTAATTTTAAATTTAATTCAGCAGGAATAGAGGAAGAAAAAACCTATGAAATAGAATATTTTTTTCCACTAGGTCAATTATTTCCTAAAATTGTTTATTATGAAAACAAAACTCTTAATACAGAAGGTGAAGTTACGTTAAAGGATTTAATTAGAAAATTTAAGGTAAAATCTGATTCTAACTTGATGGAAATACATAATTGGATGGTAGGACATAAACCTGATGGACCTGAATATCCTCAATCAAATGCGGGTAGTTACATCGTAGTATTGACTAATAGACCATCCACACAATTAAGATTGACTACTGGAACTCCTTGGGCGACTTTAAATTCTTGCGCCCAATGGTGGGGGAATGCTGGAGGAACACACCCTGAATATGGAGGAGGGATGTCTAGTTGGACTGGTTTTACTGATGTTAGAAATATGAATTTAATTGCCTTTTTATTTTCTAATAGTTCCAATGAAAAAGAAAGTAATTTAGAAGATATTAATGCAGATTGGCCTGTGGTTTATGATGATACTTTAATGGGACGAATCGCTGTCCGTTGGGGTTATGTCTCAGATTCTACCACTTTAGCATTTAAAAAAGAAGTAAATGTAGATAGTTATGATGTGGCTAAACGTATTGGATTTAGCGTAGAGCCTTATTATGGTAAAAGCCGTAACAAACCTAAAAATACTAAAATTCTAACTACTGCTATTTATGAAATTCTTAATACGGCTGGATTAAGTGAAAAATATTGGAAAACTTTAATTAGCCCTCATAAACATAATGGAGCAACTGACCGTTCTTCTCCACCTAATAACACAACGATTAATGGGATTTATGGAAATCAAATTTTTACTAATGCTAAGAGCGTGGTTAATTCATATTACATAGATGAAGATGTTGATGAATTGCAAGACCAAAAACTAATAGCCGGGTCTGAAACATTGACTATTAGTGAGGCTATGTCAATAGCAAAAAGAAGAGTTCCTGTTGAGGTAAGATTAATATTGGCTCAAAACGAAAGAGTTTGGTTATATCCTAATGCTGTCAAAGAATTAATTTTGTTGAAAGATTTTAACACTAATATGATTTTATTAAATTCTCGATTTGCTACGGTAAATAATATATTACAGATTTTTGACACATTAGATATTTATTCACCACTTGAACAATTAACATTTATAAGGAACATCTTAAAAAGCACCTCATTCAATGAAATCGTGGAACAAAGATTAATAAATTATTTAGAAGGAAATAAAGAATTACAAAATATGTTAATCACAACTAAAATATATAAAAAATTAAATAATGAAATGAAATTAACTTATACCTTATTTAAGTTGATTAACGAAGATTTATTTTCTTTTAAATATAATATAAATTATTATTCTTATTCATTACCAATTCTTGAAAAAAATATAGAGTTATTAGAAAAATTAGGTGAGAAGATTAAAAGAAAAAGAAGAGGTATCAAAGAGACTGAAGAGAGTTTATTGGTTAAACAAGATTTTATTAGTCTTTCCAACTTATTACTTTTTGCAAAAAATATTGATGGAAAAGGTTATATACAAGTAATTAATATAATGAATGATGTTTTGATTAATGATAAAAATGAAGACAATTTACTAGTCCTTTATGGGCTTTCACAAACCTCTCTATTATTAGTTGCTGTATCATACATATTAAATTACACAAATTTACAAAATAATAAAATTAGAAATTATAATCAAGAAATGATTAGTGCTATTTTTGAAAAATCAGAGAGTATTTTGGATTCTTATGATATTTCGGGTTATGAGAATTCCAAGTCTCAGACAATTGCTATGATTAATGACTTTATAATAAATAATTCTACTAGGATGGCGAATTTTTCCAATAGGCAAATAACTAATGGGGGAGAACCAACATTACCATATGTTTTAAAATATATATCGTCAATAATTACTCATAAAAATACTAAATATTTTGTGAATGCAGTCGATAAAGATTTAGAAATACAAGTGAAAACCTTTTTAGGATTATTTCTCATACTTAATTCCCAAGAAGGAGCATTACAAGATTATAATTCATTACAAGATATTGGAAATTTATTAGAACTGAGTGTCGATAATTTATCCGTAAATGACAATATAAAACTTCTATTATTATCAAACACAATTAACTTTGAAAACGAAAATTACTTGGGCGAGAAATTAATAAGAAACCCAGTTGAAAGATTACAATTATTTAAGAAACTCAACTATCAACCCGATTATTTAAAGATTTTTACACCATCAATTAGAAATTTAATTACTCAAGCAACCAAGGAGGGTGATAAAATAATATTTTATAAAGACGAACTAGAAAATTACATACTACAAGAAATAATGAATGAGAAATTATATGATATTGATAGGATGCCTTTCGTGCAAAAAGAATATTATGATGATTATATTGTCGATGGTGGAAAACAATTCTTCATACCTATTAGCACAGTTCAACTATCTAGTTATCTAACTAATACTAATGACATTGAATTTTTATTTAATGAAGTATTAAAAAAATGCTTTGTGGATTTTTATTCACAAGAAACATTTATTCAAAGAAATCCATTACCAAATGAAGAATTGGTTGCATCCTTAGAAATGAATAATTTTGATGAAGTAGAGAGAATAAGCATACTTATAGAAGACATAAAATTGAGCGATTCTTGGAAATCATTAAATTTTCCCAAATTTATTAATCATTTAAATTTATTTTATGATGGTTATCATTTTGGTTTTACAAATAATAATTTTTTACCCGACCAAATTCAAAATTTTATTCTAAATGAGTTAGATTCTATTGGTAATGAATACGACAAAAATATTGAAGGAGACATAGTAGAAAAATTTAGATTGCCCGAAATTAGTTCTCGATTATCCATGAATAAAAATATTGCTGAAAATTTAATTGAGGTTTTGTTACAAGATAAATATAATAACAAAATGATTTTACAAAAAAATCTCGCAAATAATAACAACACCCCATTAAAATTTCTCATCCCTCCTTCTTTAAATGACAAAAACACATTATTAGATTTATTTCCTTATGAGGTATTATTAAATAATCAAATTCAGCCCAATGATTTTTACGAATTGTATAATTATGTCTTTGAAATCATATTAACAAGATTAGGCAAAAATAAATTTAATTGGAACTTATTTGAAGAAAGTAAAATTAAACCATTATTGAGTATAGAAAAATCTAAAGATTTAAGAAATAAAATGGAAAAAATACTTTTGGAAAATATTAATGATTTAGAATATTGGAGAGGTGGGTATAATATAGCCAAAAAATACGACAAGTTGAATAGTATAAATGTGTGGTTAAATACTGAAGGAGGCATAGGAGGAATTGCAGACTATCCAATAATGCCAAATGAAAAATATCAAAATTTTACAATATTAAAATGGAGTTCGGATAAACAGATTTCGGAATATCTGAATATTAAGAAACACAATCAAGTAAGTGAAAGTTTGTTTTATGTTGAAGGAACCAAGGTAGTTTTTGATGCCGAAGGGCATTTGTATATTGAACCTATAAATGAAGACCTAGTTATAAATGAATTGTTTGGCTTTATACCTGAAGATAAAAGATTGCCAGCCCCTGCACTTCAATATTGTAATGACTGCTTAGAAAGAACTACACAAGCAGGAAACCCAGTAAAATATAGATTTGAAAATCAAGAAGCCATTGATAAACACATACAATTAAAACATGAAAACCAAGAAGAGAAAATAACTTTGATAGAAGAAGAAGGAAAAATTAAAAAATGGACTCATGAATGTATTTTTGCGATAATAGATAAGAACCCTGTAATTGAAGGAGAATTGAGAATTCCTGAATGGAGAAAGCAAATTACAAAAGAAACATTTGATAAACTTATTAATACAATGGCAATTAAAATAGGTAGTTTAGAACTCTATGATAGAATTAATCCTGAAATTCCCATTCGTTGTGATGCAGGACAACAAACCATTACATTTACAACAGAAGATATGATAAGAAACATTAACGAATCTTATGCGTGGTCGGGAGATTTTATTGACGACAATGTGGTATTAATTTGTAACTTACTTCAACAATATTCTAACAATCAAGATATGTGGAGTAATTTTATCATTACAGATAAATTTATTACGTCTTCTTTAAACTTGTTTAAAGACAATAATGCATCCTATGGTAATCTAATGTTGTATTTATTATCTGCTGTTGATTTAAACCGAATTACCGAATCAGATTTAAACTTTTTAGCATCAAATTTAAATGATGTTGATATTCTAGTGTTACTAAATAACTTTTTAAGCGAGGTTAAGTTTTAAATAGTCGCAATTCAATTTATTAATATGGCTGATGATGATTATCAAATTAGTTTTAAAGAACTACATACATCGAGGAAAGAATTCGATGGAGAATTATATTTGAAGCCTTTACCACAATATCCTGAATCAGTTGGAGAAGCAGACGAATCATCTAAAGAAGAACTTTCCTTGACTGATATGTGGGCGAGGGACTTGCAACAACAAATCAACAATAAACCTCACCACCCCAATTCTTATATATATGGTCTTTCGAGATATAATTCAAGACTTCATAAAAAATATGATGGTAATCCAAACACTTTTTTAACCAATAAAAATAAAGATGATTGGATGTCGCTTGAAGATTTTATAGATGAAAAACCACTAAATTCAAATTATTGGTTTAATAGAGGAGGAATACAAAATGGAGGAGGTGCTTTGGGACAATTTCGTAGTTGGGATGCTGATGGAAGTCTTTCAACTTATGAAATAATTAGGCAAATGTGCCAAAATAAATTTGAACAACGAAACAATATTAACAGTAGTCATTATGTAGGAGAAAAAGGAAAGTATTCAAGAATTTTTGATTTAGTAAATGGATATTACTCATTATCTGTAACAAATAGAGAGGCTCAAGCCCAAATCAATATGATTATTTTAAATTTCTTAAAAAAACTAAATCAAGAAGAGTCTTTTGAAGGATTAAGAATAATTAATCCATTAACAGGAAATAAATTATCTGAGAATCAAGAATCAATAATTTATCAATTTGAAAAACCTAAAGATATTTATCATAAAAATTTAATGTTTAGAATTCTTGAAGAACAAAAGATTTTAGAACCTGTTGAAATAACTTTGGATATAAAATTAGTAATCAAATATTTTATGGCCTTAGAAAAAATTTCACATGGAAATATCAATTCTCCTATGAGTTGTATGGGGGCAGTTCAAGGATATTTTGGTAAAGAACCATATAGTTCAGCCTTAGAAGATTTAGGAATAAGTAGAAAAGACCTAGCAGGAATAATTAAATCTCCTGAAACTAAAGAATTGTTTGATGAAGTTAATAATTTAAGTGCCGAACAATTGCAAAATTTTGTTGATGAAAATGAATCCACAATTAATGTTGAAGTCCCATTTACAATGGAAGAAGAATGGGTTATGAAAACGATTTCAATCTCTCAACTATTAAACGAAATAACTGACGTTAAGGCTAAAACGGCACTAGTTCAATTTAGACCTCCAATATCACCTAAAGATAGAGGGGGAATAGTAATTGAACAAAAGTTAGAAAGGGTAGCATTAGGAAAAAAAGATTATATTATATGGATAACCAATGACCCACTTGCAGTTATGATGTCCAATACTTCTCAAAAGTGGGGGATAAAAAATAGAACTAGATGGGATGGTGTAAATATGAAGGGTTATGTAAGTTGTATAAACCTTAATGGAATTTATTCCGCAGGACCATTCTTTGATTTTTATAATGGTAATGGTGTTGCCTATATTGCTAAAGTAAAAGAGCCTACAATCAATGAATATATAGATAATATGGTAAAGGGAGAAAAAAATAAATTAAGTCCTAAAGAATTATTTAATAAAAGTAATTTAGTGGGAAGAGTTAGTCTTAGGTGGGGAGATAAGACCAACAAGAATGATGAAAATATTGGATGGGGTATTGGTATTGAACCAACTATATATCCTAAATCACAAGGTTGGGCATCAGGTGTTTTTCAAGGATTAGCACAGATGTTCAAAACGATTAAAGATACATCGGGAAATAGTATATGGGATTCTTCTTCTTCAGGAACTGACCCTAGAGATAGAACTAGAAATGCAGTTAATAAAATTAAAGCCCCTTACAAAAACGGTTGGTCTTATCTTGATTATAATGGCACGGGTTATAGTAGAGAAATTCCAGCAGGGGATTATGATTGTGATGGGTTATCAGATAATAACAAACAATTAGAACCTAATTATAATCAAGGTTTAAAAATGGGAATTTCAGGCTCTCCAAATGCTCAATTTTTTGATTTAACTGAAGGGGTAGATATAGATTTATCCGAATTAGTTGGATTTGAAATAAGAGATTATCAAGAAATCACTACTTTAATAACGGATATGAATATGTTTGGAGCAATAGAGCCTAGTATATATAGAAACATTGCCCAAAATCCCCAAATTTGGATTTCTTCAACATCTCTTGCTTTAATTATACGAGGGCTATTCAGAGCCACAGGACAAGTAGAATATCAATCAATAAGAAAAGATTTTTTAGAATTAGCATTAGACTCTACTACAAAAAACATTTCTTGGTTATTACAACCTCCAACCTACACAACCTCTATTGCTGAAAATTTGGATAATTATGATACTTCTAAAAAATGGAATTGGGGAACTAATTGCTTATTACAAACTATATATAATCATCCATCCGTTCTTGAAGTTTTTAAAGGACACACTCCTGAAATTAGTATTCAAGAACACCTTTACAATCAAGAATTTATTTTAAAAGACCGTGATGGATTGAAAAATATTGCTTTGGCTTCAGATATATTTTTATTAAACTTAGAGCAAGATGTTGATAATCAAATAGGAATAGTTCCAATAGATAATAGCATTTTATCAAAAATAATAGCCAATATAAAAACTTCTAGTAAGGGAAATTTGAAAAATGAATCCAAACTTCCTAATTCGATTTATCCTAGACTCTCAATCAATTGGGAGTGGTGGAGAAACCGAAATTCTTCTACACGTTTAATGGCTCCCACAAATATGACTGCTGACAAAAAATTATTATTGGCCTATCATCAATTATTAGCAATTAATAAATTGGCTTACAATCCTTTTCTTACTGAAAAAAATTATGAAAGTCTTTGTGAGATAATGACTTACTTAGACGAATTTATAAAGAAGACAGATATTGGACTTAGGCAAGAGAAATTATTAAAAGTTCTCTATAATAAAACCTACCAATCATTAAGTTTTGCTTTGATGTATGATAAATCTAAACCTTCTAGTTTGTGTTATCAAAACAACGAAACTTTTATTACTCAACTACACCCTTCATTAGCATCTATTGGTAATGTTTTAGACTGGGCTATAACAGAAGTAGGCTCAGGAATTGGGGCTGTGGATTCGCAAACATATTTCTTAGATTCTTTTAGAGATAGTGCTAATTTTAATCCTCTCACAGGATTAGAGATGCACCCTAATACAATATTACAAATAAGAAAATTACAAAATATAACTTGTATGAATAGTTGGAATAAAATACCTCAAGACTATACTGAATTCAAACTAACAATGCTTTATTATCTTTATCACTTTATGAATAATAATAGAAATTATTCACACCTCCTAAAAATTTATATAGAATTCGTAGACAAATTTAAAAAGAATCTAGGAAATGAAAGAGATTATAATAATTTAGCACTCTTTGGCTTTTTATTCGACACTTTAATAGATGAAAATGGAAGTTTATTACCTTGTAATCCATACATTACTAATTCTCATGTAGCATCCATCGTTAAAAAAATTGGGTCGCAGGAACAATTACAATCTCTTCGATTTAACATTCAAGGTAATGAAGATTCACTCATGAGGACAGAATTTAATGGTGCAGGGTTATCTGAATTTATAAAATATATATTAAGTTCTAACATATTATATTACGGAGTGGGAAATTTGTTTTCTTTACTAAGAACTCCTCGACAGTTTATAATGGCTGAAGAAGCAATGTTTAAATTAAGTTTGGGAGAAAATGTTCAGATAACTAGAAAAAATAAAATAATGCGACAAATAGACAAACAGACAAAATATACTTTTATTGTTCCGCAAGGTTTAAATTATACTCCAACACAGATTGATGAATTGTTAGAAAATAATGATTTTGAAACTTATGAAAATATACAAAATAGCCTTACAGAAATTAGACCTAAATTAATAAGTTTATCTAATTATATAAAGTCATTATCAAAAAATCCATATCTTCCTGAAACTATGCAATCTCGATTAATTCTTACTACAAATCAAACTAATGCTTACTCAATCCCTATTAAAGTAATAGAAAGTGATACCCAAGGAAATTATGTTAATACCTATAAAACTAATGTGCATTATAAAGATATATTTACTTTATATGGAGCCAAATATACATCAGATATTTTTGCTAGTTCTGATGAGGAATCATTAAATCAAACCATAATTAACAATTTAGTAAATAATCCAATTATTGCAGAATCAACAATTAAACAATTAATTACCTATATAGATGATTCATTACTTAAGGATTTTATTCTAAATGCTAAATTAAATTTCAATGAAATGAATTTAGAAAATAGTTCTGCTATTAATAAATTATTATTTGATAATGCACCTGATATAATTAAAAATAATACTGCAATAAGTGATGAATTAAGATTAACTTTATTTAATATATATCTAACATATATCTTTCAAGACATTGACAATCAACAAATCCAGTCTTTAGAAGTTTTGAAAAATTTCGCATTTAACGTGAATAAATTTAGGTCAGTAGAAAATATTGGTGATTTAAAAAATATGTTATCACAATTGAATTTTAATAATATTAATATGTGGCGAGGAGGGTTTGGAAAATTTGCTATCAATTCTTCGATTCCCGAAAATATTGTGCGTGTAGGTGATACAATAAATGAACGAGTTATTAATACACAAAAACCTCAAATAATTATAGATATAAATTTTAAACCACCTTATGAATCTGTTCATACTGGTAGTAAAGGAAATTTTATATTAGAAAATGATATAAATAGAATAGCAGAATTGGACCTTGAAACACAATCATTGAATGAATCTGTAAATGATGAATTAGCAAGATTGAATGAAGAAACGGATAATAATTATGAAAGTTTAGCAGAGTTCATTGAAAATATGGATATGGGAATTGATAATGAAGAACAACAACTTGCTGATTTAATAGAAAAACTGCGCACAGTAGAAGACTTGATGAAGACTATCAGCGATAGAGAGAAAGTCAATAAACAAACTGCACCAATATCTTTTAAAATCAGATATATTGAACAACAAGAAATAACTTCCAAAGGTTTAAAATTAAGTGGTAGTTATTGGGATAGTGAAAGAACAAGAGTTACTAATAAATGGACTGAAATATACCCTAATGGTTGGGATTCAGTTTATGGATATAATAATCAAGACGAGTATGGGGTTAGAGGAGATGGAACAAAAAAATTGTGGAAAAACCAAATAACTTTAGTATTCTACGATAGTAATCCTCAAATTGGTTGGGAATTAAAAACAGATTCAGGAACTGAATTACCCCTATGGAGATATGAAGACAACATTTGTAGTTCGGAAGGATATGTAGATGTTCAAAATGCTATGATACTCAATATGAAATCTCCACAAGATAATCTTGCAGAATTTATGGCCTACTATTCTGATTTTATCATAAATAGTGGCAATTTTAATTATAACCAATATTCAGAGGATATTCAAAGTAGTATTTTTAATAACGCATTTGACGAATATTCTATTAGCATTGAAGATTTAAGCAATATTTTTGTTACTATTGATTCTATGGAAAATAATTGGTGGGAATATTTAGCCATTGAGGGCGACAGTCAATCTATTTATACAAAAGACCCTTTACTATTTTTATTATTTATTCAAGGTTTGGGAGATGGGATTTATTCTAATCTTTCAAGACCTCCATTAATAATGCAAACAATTTTACAATCTTTAGATACTTATGAAAACTTTTCTGCGACCTTAGTATCTTTAGGGTTATGTGAGGATGATGGAGATGGAGAACTATACCTTCAAATAGGTGGTGCGATAAATGATACAGAATTAGGGATTCAATTAATTAATTTATCTGTATGGAATCAAAATTTGTCTTATAATAGATTTATTGATAGAACTGCGCCAGCATTATTGGGAAATATGGGTCAAAAAATGGAAGGAGTAATAGATGATATAAATTATTTTGCTCAAATCTATAATGCAACGATGACTCTTCCAAATACGTGGATTAATAATTATTGTCAAGAGGTTTTAATTGCTAGGCGTGAGGATTGGATAGAATATATGCGACAGGAGGGAAATGAGAATCCTGAAGCAGTAATTCAAGACGCAGAAGAATATCAAAATACAAGAAATAAAAAGGTTAATATAGATGAGGAAAAAATTAAAGAATATATTAATAAGATATTAAGGAGAAAAAATTATGCCTAAAGTTATGTGTCCTATTTGTAAAGAGGTTTTTACAAGCCGTTCAAAACTTACAGAACATAAAGCCAAGACAGGGCATACGGGTGGTGCTGTAATTTATGTAGAGCCTCCTAAAGCAGATAAAAAGAAAACTAATAAAGCCAAGAGTAGCAAGAAACCCCATTCTTGTCCTCGGTGTGATAGAAGTTTTAAAAATAAGAAGGGATTAGAAAATCATCAAAGAGATAAAAAACATTTTGATGTAGGGAAAATAGTCAAGAAGAAAAAAACCATTCAAAAAACTTTACCGGAAGTATCTGTAAAGGAAGTTATAACCACAACGCCGATAGTAGGCGATGGATATGTAGTTATTAGAAACAAAGATTATGAAAAAATCATGGAAGACTTAGAAGTTCTAAAAAACTTCGTTAAGTTAGAAAACATTTCATTTGAGATGCTCCCCCAAACTTCTTCGTGGTTAGTGTCATACCAATTGGCTAATGAATCTGATTGGGATTACATATTATTTTATTGTGATTTTGTTGAAATAGAACATACTTTAGAATCATTTATTGCATTAGAAAATAAACTAAACTTAAATAATAAACCTATTGTTTTTGATATGGCTTCATTAGACGAAAGAGAAGGAATTTCCAAAGATATTTATATAAGCCAAGAGTGTTTAATGATAACACAAAAGGAAGACGAAAAAGTTTCTTATGGAGATATGTTAGTTTCATTACAACAAAAAATTTCATCTGAAAATAATTCACTTACTAGTTCGGATTTATTATTGGTTGGAGGTAGTTGGAATAAACCTAAGCCACCTGCCCCTAAATATGATTCAACAATTACAACTAAGTGGACCAAACAACAAGGCGCATATGGGTCTAGGTATTATGAGGATGATTACTTTGGTATGAATATTTATGGTGCAGAAGAAAACATTAAGGATAATTCGTTAGAAGCAGATGAAGATGTCGTAGAAGATAAAATTGAAATTTTTAATACAAATCCTGTGTATCTTATTACAAACGAAAGATTGTGTATTGATAAGTTAGTAAATGTTGAATTAGTAGTGATTCCTAAAGAAAATCCTTCAGAAGATGATGTTCAAGAAAAAGTGAATATCGAAGATGATGTTGAAGAAGAAGTGAATATCGAAGATGATGTTCAAGAAGAAGTGAATATCGAAGATGATGTTCAAGAAGAAGTGAATATCGAAGATGATGTTCAAGAAGAAGTGAATATCGAAGATGATGTTCAAGAAGGAAAAATTATAGTTAGAGGAAGTAAGAAATTAAATGTGAAAGGAAAACCGTTTAGCACAGACACATATTTCAT
>Ga0209337_1002420_pt1 | contig 13503 bp, 14 predicted proteins | sample LinPmetageLP53_FD_184044 | JGI IMG/M metagenome (GOLD analysis project Ga0209337, IMG submission 184044) | Marine viral communities from the Pacific Ocean - LP-53 (SPAdes) (version 2) | ecosystem: Environmental > Aquatic > Marine > Oceanic | place: Pacific Ocean | collected 2010-02-08
ATGGTGCTACAAACTACATGGACATAGACGGTTCAGACAACACAGTTAATTATACTGGTACAGGTGTTAGCGCATCAGCAGGAGGCTACTTTTGGTTAGATCACACAGGTGGACAAAGAACATTCAACATACAACAGTTAAGCACACAAGATAATGACTGGCTTAAAGTTATTAGTATTGGTGGCAATGCTGCTTCCACAGTTTGCATTATCCAAAACGACCAAGGAACAAGCACTAGCTGCTGATATTGGTGGGATATCTGAACTTAATGGTTCAGCACAGATTGTAAGAGACAAGCCATTTATTGCAGAAGTAGACTTTGCAATTCAAAGCAACGATGAAGCTGTTACTACTAATGGTCGTATGGCCATTACCTTTCTTGACGATTCTACAGTAAAACTAACCGAACACTCACAACTAACCATAGATGAATACATCTATGATCCAGACCCAAGCAAAGCAAAGATGGCCCTTACCTTTGGACTTGGTACTGCAAGGTTTATTACAGGTAATCTTAACCGCATAGACAAACAAAACATATCGCTTAAAACTCCTACAGCTAACATAGCCATAAGAGGTACAGACTTTACAGCCACAGTAGATGAGCTTGGTAAATCCTTAATAATTTTATTGCCAGATGCTTATGGTTTATCTAGTGGTGAAATAGAAGTAGTAACGGCTATGGGTAGCGTACTGCTTAACAAACCATTTCAAGCTACAACAGTCAGCGTCTTTGAGTCTGCTCCTAGTAAACCAGTCATCTTGGATTTAACCTTAGACATTATAGATAACATGCTCATTGTTACACCGCCCAAAGAAGAAATAACGCTTACTGAAGAAGTCTCACAAAACGCCAAAGCAAACATACTAGACTTTAATGATCTTGATATAGATTATCTTGATGAAGACTTCTTGGGAGAAGATGAGCTGGAGTTTACAGAGCTTGATATTAACTACCTTGATACTAACTTTTTAGAAGACTTGCTTAATGTATTAGATTCTTTGGCTATTGGTGAAGAGGAAGATGTATTAGCAGACGCAGGCGGTATTAACTTAACAGGTACTAAAATAGGGCAAGATACCGATACCCAAATAACTACCTTAGTTCAAGGTGATATAATAAGCCTTAGAAGACAAGTCAATGATTCGGTTAGATTAGATTTAAACGGCAATAGCTCTTATACACTTATCATTATCCAAGACGGAGTATCTAATGTTGTTAAGATTAACGGTGGTGGTGACTCCAACATAACTATTACGCAAAGTGAATAAACTCTTACTGCCTTTACTTATCTTGCTAAGTTTGCCTTTGGTGTTTCAAAGCACGCCAACAGAAATACTTAAACTAAAGATATTTGATGCTTTTGTAACAACGCCAAAACCATCTGGTAACTTTGTCATACTTAATATAACCGAAGAAGATGTAGAACGTGAAGGTGGTTATCCGTTACCAAGACAAAGACTAGCAGAGATACAAATAGATTTAATTAACAAAGGTGCAATAGGCATTGGCTGGGTTATATCTTTTCCGCAACCAGACCGCATGGGTGGTGATGAAGTATTTGCAGAGGCACTTAGTTACGCGCCATCAGTTATAGCTATGTTTGAAGATGGTAAGGGTAACTTTCCCGCCTCTCCTGGCACAGTTGTAATGGGTAATAATAATGGTGGTATAGTTAGCTCGGGAGTAAAGTCAAATCTACCCACACTATCTAACAACACTTTACAAGGATTGGCGATTGCTCCCACCGAAGTTGACCAACTTGTTCGCAAACTTCCTCTTTTGGTTAAAACAACCAACAACGAATGGATGCCTAGTTTTGGTACTCAGATATATAAATCTTTGTTTAATGTAAAAACCTACATTATAAAAACAAATGATAACGGCATAGAAGAAATATCAATAAAAGGAATACCACCAATTAAAACAGACAGCCTTGGTCGCAAATGGATTAGTTGGGTTGACACACCACAAACAGATTTACAAGAAATGAATGTTGCGGGTAAGTTTGTTTTTGTCGGCGTAACTGCCAACGGAGTCATGCCACAGATTGCAACTCCATCTGGATTATTAGAACCACACAAGATTCAAGCAGCATTATCTGAGTCAATTTTGATACAAAACTCTCCTTACATACCAGATTGGCACTTGGCAGCCGAAATTTTAATTTTGCTGATTTTTGTGTCCTTGACGTGGCTCACAATCAATTATTTCAATGTAGTTAAGGGTGCAAGTTTATTTGGAATTATCTTGCTTACTACGAGCTTCTTAGGAGTTTTTAGCATTCAAAAAGGTGTTTTGATTGATTTTTCATGGACTTTTGTATCACAAATCATAACTTCAACGATTTCTTTCTATCTTAACTACCAAAAACAATATAAATTGCGCCAAGAGATAAAAAAACAGTTTGAACATTATCTTGATCCACGCCAAGTAAAACAATTACAAGATGATCCTGGTTTATTAAAACTTGGTGGAGAAAAAAAAGAAGCTACATTTTTATTTACAGATGTCAGAGGTTTTACTTCTTTGTCAGAAAGATTAGAGCCAGAAGAAGTTACAGAAATAATGAACAAGGTTTTAACCATTCAAGCTAACGCAGTAAAAAAATACGAAGGCATGGTAGATAAATATATTGGTGATGCAATGATGGCTATTTTTAATGCGCCTTTAGATTTAGACAACCATAAAGAAGCTGCAATCCTTTGCGCTACAGAAATACAAGATAAAATAAAATTATCTGGTTTGGGAGTAGAAATAGGTGTTGGAATAAATACTGGTTATGCTGTCATAGGGAACATGGGTTCAGATACCAGGTTTGATTACACAGCCATTGGTGATTGCGTAAACGTAGCAGCAAGACTTGAATCTGCAACCAAAGAAGTTGGCGTAGATATTTTAATTGGGGAAAATACTGCAAAAAAGGTTGATTTTAAGTTAAAATCTTTAAAACCTATCAAAGTTAAGGGCAAAGAAGAATATTTAAAAATTTATACGAATATATGACTACAAAAAGAATAACAGCAAGCAATGTCGCAGCCGACCTAGCGGTATCAAAAAAAGAAAACGAAGAACGCTGGAAAACAGCTTTTAACGAGTTTGCAGACATAAAAGAACAAATATCAGGAATTAACAACACCATTAAAATGGCAACATTTGGTGTCTTTGGTTTTATCGGCGCTTTATCTATTGCAATAATAACGGTAATTTTATGAAAAACATTTTAAAAAACATAGTTGGAGCTGTAGCACCAACACTAGGTACAGCAATTAGCGGGCCACTAGGCGGCATGGCTATGGGTAAGATAGCAGAAGTATTGGGAGTATCTAACGATCAAAAATCCGTACAGCAAGCAATAAAAAACGCAACACCAGAACAAATGATGGAGCTAAAAAAAGCTGAACAAGAGTTTGAAGCTCAAATGAAAAAACTTGATGTTGATGTTTTTAAATTAGAAACAGAAGACAAACAAAATGCTAGAAGCATGTTCAGCAAAGACTGGACTGCTAGAATCATTGGTATAGCTGTCATAGGTGGCTTTCTTGGTTATATATTTCTTGTAACACTACAACCGCCAGAGCAAAACAGCGAGGCACTAATTAATTTAGTCCTTGGTTATCTTGGAGGGTTAGCAAGTGCAATTATTTCGTTCTATTTTGGAGCATCTAACACCAGCGACAAAAAAGATTAATATGAAAATATCTTTAGAAGGTTTAGGTTTAATTAAAAAGTTTGAAGGCTGTGAACTTGAAGCATACAAGTGTGCAGCAGGTGTTTGGACTATTGGTTATGGTAGCACTAAGAATGTCAAAGAAGGCGACACCCTTACCCAAGGAGAAGCAGACTACTTATTAAAACATGAAATGGATGAATACGAAGGCTATGTAAACGACATGGTAAAAGTTGATTTAAACCAAAATCAATTTGATTCTCTTGTATCATGGGTATTTAATCTAGGCCCATCAAACTTATCTTCAAGCACTTTACTTACTAAAATTAATAATAAAGACTGGGAGGATGTTCCTAATCAAATTAAACGCTGGAATAAAGCAGGCGGTAAAGTTTTAGAAGGTCTTATTAGACGTAGAGAAGCTGAAGCCTTGTTATTTGAAGGTAAAGAATGGCACGAAGTTTAAATGTTTGATAAAATAATAATTGGATAAAAAACATTATGATTAATATACAAGACTTATTTAGAGGTTTACAAGAAAGCGGTGTCGGCGGTATCGGCAACAACGTAGGTAGCGGTGGAAATGTCCCCAATATCGGCGGTGGCATTGGTGTAGGATATATGCCTCTTCCAAGTGATCCAACTTTTTCAAGCGGCAATCGTTACGCTCAATCAATAGCAGGTGGTCAGAATGTTGAAAACATGATTGCACCTGGTATGAGCTTTTCTGCTGCAAACCCACAAGGCTATACACAAGCAAATGTACCAACACCCAATTCAGGAACACCACCAGACGCAGGATTTACTCCTCCACCACCACCATTTAGAGATCCAACGCGACCACCAAGAGATGACTTTATTTTTATAGGTGGCCCAGGCGGAAACGATGGAATGGGAGATCCTAGAATAGATGGTGGATTTATGCCACAACCAGAATTTAATCCAGGCGGCTACCAAGGTTTTGATTTTTCTGGTTTCCAAAAGTTACTAGACAATCTGTCAGCACAAAAAGTAGACGCTAACGATTACAAAGACGACATAATGAAAATAGTTAATGACAATTTTACTACTCCTAGTTTTGATGATTCAGAGCTAAAAGACCTAATAGCAGCAAATACAACTGGTATTAATAGCATTCCTGACTTTGATCCATCTACATTAAATCTTCCTGACTTTGGTAACTTTGCTACAAGAGATGACTTAGAGAATAGACCTATCTATGATGACACAGACATTAGAAATAAAATTACTTCTATAGAAAATCTGCCTGATTTTGATATTAACAATTACAGAGACAATATTACAAGTATTGCTAGACAAGGTATTGATATACCTCAGTTTGATGATTCAGCTATAAGAGATATGATTAACAATAACTCTAACATGATTGGTAACATACCTCAGTTTGATCCGTCTACTTTAAATCTTCCAGATTTTAACAATTTTGCTACTAGAGATGATTTAGAGAATAGACCAATATACGATGATACGGCACTAAGAGATCAAATAACCTCAATAGGTCAACGTCCAGGTTTTGATGACTCGGCTTTAAGAAGTATGATTGAGGCAAACACTAACAGACCTGGTTTTGATTCAAGCGGACTTGAATCTCAAATAGGTAATTTACAAGATAAAATAGGTAACATACCGCAATTTGATCCATCAACTCTAAACTTACCAGACTTTAACAACTTTGTTACAAGAGGCGATTTAGAAAACAGACCTATATATGACGATACAGCACTTAGAGATCAAATAACTTCTATAGAGCAACGTCCAACATTTGATCCAACTGATTTACAGTCACAAATAAGTGGTTTACAAAATGAATTTAGTAACATGCCAACTTACCAAGCTCCAAACATAGATGATTTAATAGCAAGACTAGACGCATTAGAAAATGCAAAGTCACCAGTCTTACCTCCAGTCATAGATGATACATCTAAAAAAATAACACCAATTAGAACAGTCGGTGTATTTTAATGGCAACACAAGAAGAGATTTTACATTCAAACGAAGCAGAGATAATTCTTGAAGCTGAAACATTTAAAAACGCAATACAAATACTTAAAGATGAGTATATAAATTTATGGTTATCATCCAAAAGTGATGATATAAATACAAGAGAAAATTTACACAAAGCTATTAAGCTGCTCCCTGAAGTTGAAAGACACTTACGCATTATTGTAGAGAAGGGTGTAATCACTAAGTCACAATTAGGCAGATTACAGAAAGTTGTGTAGAATATAGCTAGTATTGTAAAATACTACTTTACATTTTTAAGGAATGATTATGACCAATAACGCAAAGCCGACTGGTTTACAAACAAACATGCAAGAGGCCGCACAGTCTTTTGAAAGTTTTTTGACTCCAGAGGAGCAACCAGAAAACGAAGTTGAAGAACAAGCATCAGAAGAGCTAGTCAACGAAGAGGAAGTCATCGAAGATGATGAAATCATTGAAGAAGAGCCTGAAGAAGATGAAGAAGAAGAACTCGAAGAAGATCAAGTAGAAGAAGAGGAGTCCGAGCAACCTCAGTTATATAACATCAAAATTGATGGCGTTGATACTGAAGTCACACTTGAAGAACTCCAAAACGGATACAGTCGCCAAAGAGATTATACGAGAAAAACTCAGGAGTTAGCTCAACAGCGAAAAGCTATTGAAGCTCAACAACAAGAGGTTTCTCAAAAAGATGCAATTTATTCACAGTTGTTACCAAGAATGGAATCAACTTTGAAGGGCGAGTTAGAAAACGAGCCAGATTGGAATGCACTTTATGAAGCAGATCCTATTGCTTATGTCCGTGAAAAAGACGTATGGAATGAGAAAAAGCAAAAGTTGCAAGCCGTACAAGCTGAAACACAAAGACTCCAACAAGAGTCAGCAGTTAAACAGCAACAACAGATTCAAAAATTTGTTGAGTATGGTAATCAGCAGTTGCTTGACCAAATTCCAGAATGGCAAGATTCTGAAATAGCTAACAAAGAAAAGTTATCTATCAAAGAATATGGTATGAATGTCTTGGGTTATACTCCTCAAGAGATGGATCAAGTTTACGATTACCGAGTTTTACTTGGTTTGAGAAATGCTTGGTTACAGCACAAGACACAACAAGCTACTAAAGTAAAACCAACTGAGAAAAAAGCAGTTGCTCGTACTGCAAGACCTGGCACTTCAAATGTTCCAAAGACAACAACTCCTGTGAAAAGAGCGCGTCAAAAATTAGCTAAAACTGGAAAAGTCCAGGATGCAGCTAAATTATTTGAACAATTAATATAAACTTTTTAACAAGGAAATAAAATATCATGGCAAAAGTAACAAACGCATTTGATACATATACGGCGACTTCTGATAGAGAGCAATTAAGTAATGTTATTTACAACATCTCTCCTCAGACAACTCCATTTATGTCTGCAATTGGCAAAAATTCAATTAAGAACGTAGTTTTTGATTGGCAAACAGAGGTTCTACCAACAGTTGATATGACTGGTGAACTTGAAGGCTTTAGATTAGACGGAGCTACTTCAGCTTCTACAGCTACATCAAGAGTTAGTAATGTTGCAATGATCTCATCAAGAGACGCAACTGTAACTGGTTCTCAACAAGCATCTGACCCTGCTGGTAAGAAATCAGAAATGGCACACCAATTAGCTATTATGGCTAAAGCACTAAAAAGAGATATGGAGTCTGCTCTATGTCAAAAAGGTGCTAAAACAACTGGTGCTGCTGGAGTAGCTAGAGTAACTGGTGGTTTTGAATCTTGGATTACATCTAATGTATCAAGAGGAACTGGTGGTGCTGGAGCTGGAGCTGGAGCTGCGCCTACTGACGCTGCTGCTGGTAACATGAGAGCATTAACTGAACCTCTATTAAAAACTGTATTACAGTCTTGTTTTGAGAATGGTGGAGAGCCTTCAATGGCTATCTGTGGCCCAGCTAACAAGCAAGTAATATCAGGTTTTACTGGTAGATCTTCAGCTAGACAAATGATTGGTGCAAACACAGTAGAGGCTTCTGTTTCTATTTACGCATCAGACTTTGGTGAGCTTAAAATCGTTCCATCTAACTTTAGTAGAGAAAGATCCTTACTATTAGTTGATCCAGACTTCGCTAAAGTTTCTTACCTAAGAGACTTTAAAACAGTTGACATCGCTACTGTAGGTGACGCTATGACTAAAATGATCGTAGTTGAATACGGTTTAGAAATGAGCAACCAAGCTGCTCACGGAATCGTAGCTGATTTAAGCTCTTAATAGCTTAGTTAGAATTCAGGGAGAGCTTCGGCTCTCCCACCCCTTATTTATATGTCAATTAAACGAACAGTCACAGATCATAAAACTGGTTACAAATCAGAATTTATTACTGAAGATGACAAGATCGTTTATCACACGACACAAGATGTCGCTCCTGTCATTGACCACGTTAAAAAACTAAGAGACAATACTCTTAAGCCTGGAAAAGACTTACGACATATAGCTGAAGTACCTATGGTAATTTGGCAAAAATCATTGAGAGAAGGTTGGTCAGAAGATAAAGCTAAATGGAAGAAATGGCTTAACGATCCAGATAACAAAGTATTTAGAACTTGGCAGGGCAAAGTATGACATACGCAGAACTCAAAACGGCAATAGCAAACTATCTAAATAGATCAGACTTAACTTCTGATATGGATACTTTTATTGATAATGTTGAAGCCGAACTTAACAGAAGGTTAAGAACCAAAGACATGATTAAAAGAGCTACTGCAACAGCAGATAGCCAGTATTTAACAGTTCCAACAGATTGGATGGAAGCAATTAATATTGAAATTACATCAAACAATTTCAGTCCTTTGTTTCAACAATCAATAGAGTCATTAGACGTTTACAGAAAAGCAAACAATAACTCAGTAGGACAACCAGTTTATTTTGCAATGGTAGATGATTCCATTGAACTAGCACCAACTCCTGACACTTCTTATACCCTACAACTTACTTACTATGCTAAAATAAATGGACTAAGTGATGCAAATACAACTAACTTTGTATCAGTATCACACCCTGATGTTTATTTATATGGCGCGTTGAAACACGCTTCTATTTATTTAATGGAAGACGAAAGAATACCAATGTTCACCGCACAGTTTGAAAAAGCATTAGAAGAAATGAGAATGGAACAAGAAAAATCAGCGTTTGGTAAAGGTTCATTAATGCAAAGACGCAGAACATACGGCAGACCTAATAAGAAAAATTACTATTATGGTAATTAAAGGAGAATAGAATGGCAGGATTTACAGATTATTTAGAGAATAAAGTCTTACTACATGTGTTTGGCGGTACTGCTTATACAGCGCCATCAACTTTACATGTTGGTTTATTTACAGCAGCACCATCTGATACAGGTGGCGGAACAGAATGTTCTGGTGGATCTTATGCTCGTAAAAGTATGCCTAACATGACAGTAAGTGGAACTTCACCAACACAAGCAACCAATGGAGCTGCGGTTGAGTTCGCAACTGCAACTGGTGCATGGGGAACGGTTACTCATTGCGGAGTTTTTGACGCTGCATCTAGTGGTAATCTATTAGGTTGGGCGGCTCTAACTGCATCTAAAACAGTTTCAAGTGGGGATGTATTTAGATTTGACGCTGGTGATTTAGACATTACTTTAGCTTAATAACATGGCCACGATTGGCTATGGTCAACTTAATTACGGGATAGCTGATTACGGTACTCCCGAATACGAGTTTGCATCCGCAACCATAGCTCAAACATCCGCATTTAACGCTTCTGCTGGACTCATTCTTACAGCAGCAGCCTCTATAGATCAAACTTCTGGTTTTACTTCAGAGCCTACATTAATAAAAATTGGCTCTGCCTCCATCAACCAAACTAGTGGTTTTGATGCTGTGGGCGAAGTTGTCAAATTAGGCGCTGCATCTATAGACCAGGTATCTAATTTTGTAGCAACAGCAAGACAGATAGACAGAGGTCAGGCAACTATTGCACAAACTTCTGCATTTGCAGCAACAGGAGAAGTTGTAAAACTTGGCGCAGCATCCATTGACCAAACATCTGGTTTTGCTGCAACAGGTCTTATTATTCTTGACGGCGTTGCATCAATAGACCAAACATCAGGATTCAACGCAACTGGTGTTCGCATTGCTTTAGGTCAAGCATCTATAGACCAAACAACAAACATGACGGCAACACCAGAGATGGTGTTAAGCGGAAGTGTTACTATTTCACAAGAAAGTGCCATGACGGCTCTTGGCGGAATCAAGTATTTCGGTCAAGCCACTATTGCACAAACAAGTGGATTTATAGCAGAAGGTGGCTTAAAATGGAAAGACCAATCTGTGACAACTACAAATTACACAGATGAGTCTGTATCAACTACGAATTGGACAGACATAAATGTTACTACAACTACCTACTCTGATCAGACAGTAACAACAACAAACTGGACAGAAGTATCCAACAACAACGATACCTGGACAGAAGCAGCATAGACAGGAATAAATTATGGCAGATACATTTACAACGAATTTAAACTTAACCAAACCAGAAGTAGGAGCGTCCACAGATACCTGGGGTACAAAGATAAACGCTGACCTTGATGCTCTTGATGCAATCTTTGCCTCTAATGGTACTTCAATAGCATTGAACTTGGACGGAGCTGTAATAGATAGCTCTGTCATTGGTGGGACAACTCCAGCAGCAGGATCATTCACAACGCTTACAGCAAGTACATCTATCACAGGTACATTAGCTACAGCAGCTCAAACAAACATAACAAGTCTTGGTACTTTATCAGCTCTTACAGTTACAGGCGAAATCACAGCCAATGGCGGAATAGCGTTAGGCGATAGTGACCAAGCGACTTTCGGTGCTGGGGATGATTTAAAGCTCTATCACACAGGGTCACACAGTTATATTGATGAAAATGGAACTGGCAACTTATACATTGGTTCTAACAATGGTGCAGGTGTTTATATTCAAGGTTCAGGAGAAACTCTTGCGTCTTTTGTAGATGATGGAGCAGTAACGCTTTACTACGACAACTTAGCAAAACTAGCCACAACCTCAACAGGCATAGACGTAACATCTAATGTGACTCTAAATAGTGCGACTACTGCTCCTGTTATTAAACTATCAAACAACTCTGGTACAATTTCTGCTGGAGACAATTTAGGTTTAATTGAATTTTTCTCAGGCGATGACAGTGGTGGTGGTAACTCTGTAAAGTCAACGATATCTACAGTACAACCTGCTGCTTCTCCTGTGAGTGGGGAAATGGTTTTTAAAACGAGCGAATCAACTGGCAGCTTAACTGAGCGTCTTCGTGTAAAAGCCACAGGCATAGACGTAACAGGAACAGCTACAGTAGATGGGTTGACTGTTGATGGTGATGTTGCATTAAACGACCAGTCTGTCACTATTGGCACTACAGCTAATTCTTACAATGAGTTGCGGTTTTTTGATAGCACTAATACAGGTGGAACAACTAGATTAAGGTCAAGTGCAGGAAGTTTTGAAGTCATCACCGCAAATTCAACTAGATTCAACATTAACGGAGGCGGAGACATCTCCTTCTACAACACAGCAGGAAATTCACAAGCTCTATTCTGGGATTCAAGTGCAACCTCGCTTGGTATTGGAACGACTAGTCCTCGTTCAAATTATTCATTAGATGTTAGAAATGCTGGTAATAGTGGCGTAAATATACAAGCTGGAGATGAAGCAGCCGATATAGTTTTATCTGTTGGTTCAGCAGGAACTCCAGATAAGTTTGTTGTAACTTCAGGTGGCAACCTTGGTATTGGAACTGCTAGTCCTGCAAGTTATCAAGCAAATGCAGATAATTTGGTTGTTGCTACGACTGGTCATACAGGTATTACCATAGCATCAGGTGCGTCTCATTTAGGCAACATTCACTTCGCTGATGGCACTTCGGGAGATGATGCATTTAGAGGATTCATCCAATACGAACATACAGCAAATTATATGCGATTTGCTACTAATGCGTCAGAAGCCATGAGAATAGACTCATCAGGCAACGTAGGTATTGGAACGAATAGTCCTGCACATAAACTATCTTTTGGAACTCATGTACCTAGTGATGGTAAAACAATAACTGTATTTGAAAATGGTAATATTGCTTCAGGTATTGGCGTAGTTTCAGGTGTCTATAGAAACTTTACAGATGAAACATCAGCATTATCTTTTGGACACTATGCTCATTCAGATGGCAATACATATTCAGAACGCATGCGTATTGACGCTTCAGGACACTTGTTGGTAGGTAGTTCTAACGCTTCTAATACTGTTGCAGGATTCCGTGCTTACTCAGGCGGTAATGGTGCATTTACTGTAGCTGGTCAGCCTTTAGAGCTTAATAGATTGTCAAGTGATGGTAGCATCTTAGGCTTCCAAAAAGACGGCACAACAGTTGGAAGTATTGGTAGTTTTGGAGGTCATCCTTATATTGGTGGTGAAAGTGCTGGTAACGCAACATTTTTACGTTTTTGGACAGGTTCAACACCTTCTGTACGTCCTTCAACAAATTCAGGTTCTAATGCTGATAATATTCTTGATTTAGGTGCATCTTCTGCAAGATTCAAAGACCTCTACCTTTCAGGCAGTATCACAATGGGTGCTGTCTCGCAGATTAACGCATCTAATGGCTTATATATAGACAGCGACATTATCCACTTTAGACGAAATAACGAAGCAGAAAGTGCCAGAATAGACTCTTCAGGCAACGTTGGTATTGGTACGAGTTCGGTTATAGGCAACTTTAACCTACACGGTGGCACAGGTGATACAGCTTCTCAAGACGTTGTTCAAACTTTTACAAGAACCTCAAGCACAGGAAATGTATTAGCCGCTAAAATAAGATTGGATAATTTAAACACCAATCACGCTGACTTAAAGTTCCAAGTTAAGACCACTGCTAGTTCCGGAGAAAGCGACAGCCATTACACTGATGCTTTAACTATTCAAGGCTCATCAGGCAACGTTGGTATTGGAACGAGTAGTCCTGACCATATTTTATGTTTAGAAGGTGCAGAACCTACACTTAGAATATTTGATGCAGTTAATACGCTTAATCAAGAACAAACTATTGCATTTGGCACAGAACCGGGAAATAGAACGCACGCTGAAATAGCGGGGATTAACACAAATACAGGAAACGCTGAAGGTAATTTATCTTTTAAAACTAATACTGGTTCATCTTTAACAGAAAAAATGCGTATAGACTCTTCAGGCAACTTGTTGGTGGGTACTACTGATGACACCCTTTTCAATAATGGTGCAGGTGGTAATACAGGATTTTTAGTTGAGCCATCAGGTACAATTCAATTAGCTAAATCTGAAAACATTACTGCATATTTTAATAGGCTAGATAGTGATGGAGACATTGTAAGTTTTAGAAAAAATGGAGTTGGTGTCGGCACAGTTTCAGTAACAGGTTCAGCAACAGCCTACAACACATCCTCAGATGCAAGACTCAAAGACGTTACAGGCGAAGCTCGTGGTTTAGAAGTTATCAACGAACTTAACCCAGTAGCTTACAACTGGAAAGCCGATGGTAAAGCTGACGAAGGTTTAATAGCTCAAGAAGTTAAAGAGCTAGTTCCTAACGCTGTATCAGGTTCAGAAGAAGACATGTATTCTATGGATTACAGTAAATTAGTAGTGCATTTAGTTGCAGGAATGAAAGAACAACAAGAATTAATAACAACGCTACAAGCTGAAGTAGCACTTTTAAAGGAGAAATAAAATGGCAATAGGATATACTTGGGATTGTAAAACTTGTGATACATACCCTACAAAAAGCGGTAAAT
>Ga0209337_1002421_pt1 | contig 13502 bp, 9 predicted proteins | sample LinPmetageLP53_FD_184044 | JGI IMG/M metagenome (GOLD analysis project Ga0209337, IMG submission 184044) | Marine viral communities from the Pacific Ocean - LP-53 (SPAdes) (version 2) | ecosystem: Environmental > Aquatic > Marine > Oceanic | place: Pacific Ocean | collected 2010-02-08
GTGCGGCTTTCAAAATATTACTTCCTCCGGATAGTCCGTAGGTCGCTCGCTCTAAGTCTTCAATTGTTCTAAAATATCCTGTCATTTTAAGCACCTCTGTTGTATTTGTCCATTAATTCGTGAACTTCATTCCATGACATTTCCGAAATGTTATCGAAGTCCTCACTAAGTTGATTGGACACAGATTGAGTTTCTGCGGCCTTAGCGATAGTGTTGTTCTCAAGAGATTTCTTCAATTGAGAAAATTCTTCCTTAAGAGAAAGAACTGCGTCTGCGGCATTAAACTTGCTCTTAGCAATTTCATCTGCTTCAATTGCAAGGTCTTTATTATATCGGGCTTCAAATTCAGCCTTAATAACTTCGTATGCACGAGCCTCTTCTTTTTCAGCCTTGAATTGTTCATAGGCTTTTTCGATGTTTGACTTTGAAAGGTCAAGAGAATCAATAGATTCGGCCTTTGCTTGAACAAATTCCGAAAACTCGGCTTTCATTTCTCGGCCCATCTTTTCTTCATCTTTCATTTCTTCAACATCATCATCATCATCTGATTCTGCTTTCATTTCTTCTTCGCCTCTATAGTCTCCCATTTCGACGGACTCCTCTTCCAGTTCATCCATCATCTCAAGTTCTTCCTCTTGTTCGAGGGTGTCCATTGTATTCTTGAGAACCGTGGATTCACGGAGTTCAGCCATTACTTCATTAAACTCATTAAGAGCCTTTTCTATTTCTGTATTCATTTTATTATCCTCCTTTATTAGGTTAAATTTTGCTTCAGGGTTTATGCCCTCTTCGCATATGGTGATTTCATGCAATTCAAGTTTATCAATTTCTTTATAACTTCCGGTATCGGAGTCATATTTATTTGTCTTGTTTATCGCTTGTCCACCTATTGAAAAGGAACGAAGATTACCCTTTCTTACATCACGAGCAACCTCTTTAGCCTTTTCAATATCATTTCTTAATTTTATCACCACAAAAAACCCTGTATCATCAACGCCTGTTTTTAGGACTTTACCATTGGAATCTGTATATTGGTCTACGACCTCTCCGACTTGAACATTAGAATGTGTAATCATAACATTTCTATATCGGTCTTGTTTCATAAACTTATCAGCCGCTTCACGAATTGCGCCTAAAGTAATTTTATCATTTTGTTTATCTACTACATCAACTGATGCGTAGCCAGCAATAACACATTCATTATTTTCTTTAAGAATAACGAATTCTCCACCGCTATTTGGCTCATCACCAAACATAGGAGTACTTAACTGCATGATAGGGTCTGTGCTATGTGGACTATATAAAACTATTTAATTTTAGGAATCATCTTCATAGATATTAATTAGCCCTGAGTCACTCGATTTAGGGGCAGGTTTTGATTCATACCCTGTCCATGCGAGCCACATTTCTTTGTCTTGAACAGGTAAAAATCTACAATGTATTTTAGTTTTTACCTCTTTTCCATTTAGAATATACTCGTGATAACCTTTTCTTTGTGCGCCTAAAATCATTGGCCCACGCTCAAGTAGTGTTTCAGTATCAGGTTTTGGTATTTGCTTACAGGGGTATTTACCGGACTCTCCTAAAAAGTCGTATATCTGTTCATCCCCACTTACTCGTATTTCCCAAGTCATTTTTTTACCTTGATAAATTATTACAAAATGTAAATATCCGTTCTTTGTAATCCAAAGTTCAAACTCTCCCTTACGAACTTCTGCTTTATTTAACACATCATCGTCGTGGCTAAACTTTCCAGCAGAATAAACAATTCCGTATGTTTCACCTGCTTTCATTAAACGGTCTTTCATTTTATTTTGTGAATTATTAAAAAGTCTATTCATCATCTTAGGGTCATGTTTAGTGGCTCTACCAAAAATATCATCTGCGGATAAATTACCATAATCCATTACTAATTGTTTTACGAATATAAAAAATCTACCATTATCTTTACCATAGGCATCTTTTAATTCTTCTTTCCAAAAGTCTATATCTATTGAAGCGTTTTTGGACATTAAATTTTTATCTTTAAATCCGTGAAAAATAAATCCATCCAAATCTAATTCTGTTTGAAGTTTTGCTACACCATGTATTCCATCTGTAATTTCATACGACTTTGTAAGGGCTTCTATTTTGTAATCTCCAAGACTTTTCTTTCCACCTGTTGTTAAAAATTCAAGAGTAATTAACTTATCGGGAAGTTTTACTTCAGGTATTTCGTGAAATTTTGAATTGAATAAAGAGAATCCCTTCTTAGGATTACCCATGATTTCATCTGCCGTTACACGAATAATAGTTCCCTCTTCTACATCTTGTTTAGTATTTGTTGTCTTACCAACATTCATGTAAAAGTCTCCATCCATTTCAACAGCCTTAATACTATCCTCTTCAACAGGCCCAATACCCATAGAGTAACCAAAAGTTCCATTTTTATTTTCAGTCTTAGACAAAACTATAACATCTAAGTCTACAAATTTTTTCCACTTAATCCATTTAGGATTTTTCTTTTTACCAATGACATAAGAAGATTTAGCATCTTTAATAACTACACCCTCGGATGCAGGGTTATCCATTATCTGCATAGCATATTCTTCAATCTCGGATAAAGAATCAGCATCACGGGTATTACTTTTATTTGGAAACAATACCTTTTCATCTGCGTTTGCTGAAAAATTTTTCATAAGAATCATAATGCGTTCTTCTAATTTTTCAGACGCCACAGACTTATCTTCAAAATACATAATATCAAATACATGCGCTTTAATATCTGCTTCTTCTGTTACCTTTTTATTAATATAGGCAAGAGTATCTGCTCGAACTAAAGGTTCTCCATTTTTATACATTACTGCTTCACCGTCTAAAATACAACTTGGAAAAACTCTATTTTCTAAAACTTTAACAACATCGGGCATTTTGTCGGTAATGTCTCTTGCGTTAAATGTATAAATCTTAACCTTATTTTCAAACTTATGAATTTGTATTCTTAGACCATCGTATTTTTCTTGAACAATATAATCATTTGTAAGCCCTTTAATTTCTTTCATGTCGTCTATTTCAAATATACGATACATTGGTTTATTTGGTTCTATGAATTTTTCGGGCCTGTCCTGTTTTACTAATTCAACCGGAGATTGTCTATTGTTAAAATATCCATAAATTTCACCCGCTTTATTATTTGCTACCGAAAAAGAATCATCAGAAAACAAAACACTGTCATCTATATTGGGAAATTGTTGCTTAAGTTTAGGGTCTTTTAAAAGTTCTCTCAATTGAACTACTAATTTTTCCCAATCCTTTTCATATGCTTTAGGATTTTCCTTAGCACTTAAAAATGTAGCACGAACCATGTTACTTAAAGAAGAAACATTTTTTACTACATTATCAAATTGAGTAAATATCATTACTCTCACATCTCGTCACTTGGAGTTAAAGCCGCCTCTTCATTTACCGTTAAGGTATGTCGAAGACGCTTAAGTTTTCCGAGTGCTGTTTCTAAAGCGGCCTCTACATCTTTATCTTGAGAATCTTCGGCAGGTGCTACCGATTCTACACGAACTTCTTCTTGGTCGGGTTCTGCTTTGTATGTCATATTTTCAGGCATTAATTTACTTTGGTAATTTCTCTTAACCGTCGTCTGTTCCTTTGTAATTGGTTTAGCCGCCAAGCGTTCAACATTAACTTGCTTTCCAGCATTCTCATCTTTTTGTGCATCGGCAGGTTCATATCCCAGTGCATTAGTAAGCAAAACTGTAAGTTCAGTTAATTGCGTTAAAACATCTACTCCCTGCATATCGGCTTCATCGGCTACCATTGTTTCTTTTTTACTCATATTGTTCCCTCCAAATTTTTGACAAGTGAATCCAAATCACTCCAATCCATCTTTGAAATCACATCACCATTTGGCATACCCGCTTGGGTTTTTATGCTTGGTCTTGGACTTCTTACAAATCCAGACTTCATAATTGCTGTGTCTGAATCTGCTAATTTTCTTTCTAAATCCTTAACCTTGTCGGATAGGGCTTTCAATATTTCTAAAATTTCCACTGTTGTTTCTTCTTCCATTTTTTTATTCCTCCTCATCATATACCATGTCGTATAATTTTTCATATAAATTTTCATATTTCTTTCTTAGTGATGCGGCTGTCTTAACCATTTGTAGATTTTTGACTCCCAATTTCTCTAAGAGTTCGGCCTCTTCATCTTCTGCTAATCCGTCAATTATATTTATAACTTTTCCTAAACGAAGGTAGTCTTCACCAAAGTATTCTGTTGGATGAGCATTTTGAAGTAGAGCCTTTACTTCTCTCCGCTTCTTTGGTGGGAGAGAAGATATATCTGCCTTTTCTAATGATTTACGAAAAGGGTCACTTGCAGTTCCTCTTTTCTTTCGTGGTAAATCTCTTCGACTTCTCCAATCTTTACTCGGCCCAGCAGGGGGCTTAGGTTTATTTTTCATATCCTCGACTTTCTTTGGGTCGTATTTAGGTTTTGCCTCGTCTTTTCTTTTAGAACGAATTTTTTCTTCTTGTTCCGATGTCGTATCAGGGCTAATTTCCTCATCGTAACTTTCATCAGGTTGAGTTATAGGTTTTGGTTTAACTCCCAATCTATCTGCAATTGTATCTTTTTTACTTGGTGAAGCAACTGAAAAGGTTTGGTCTAAAACTAAAAGTAGTAGTCCTATAACCGTATCATCACCAACCTTTTCTGATAATAACTTTTCTAATCTCTCTACCTGTTTCTTGGATAAAAGTTCTTTATTAGAAGGGTCGAATAAATATCGAGACATCAAAGGTATGAAATTTTTATTTTTAAATTCAGCACCATTTACTATTTTTTGAACTCTTTGTGTTTTTATAAGGGGTGTTAATTTTTTACCCCCAATTACAGACATATTTTTTATTAATTTTGTTAACAGTGGATTGTTTCTACTGGTAAGCCACTCTACCATGTAAGGAAGTGTAACATCAGCAAAACTCGCATCAGTAGTAGAACTTCTTATATTTTTTACAGATGGAATACCTTTTGTGTTAAATATATCTCCGACTAAATTATCCATAAATTTTTGGTAATTAGTTACTTTAGGTATGGGTGCGTATTTAGTTTCCATCCAATTAGATACCCTTTCAAACTCTTCAGGGGTGTATCTCTTACCAACAGGTAAATTAAGTTCTGCTTCATTAACTAAAAAATTAATATTTTCCTTTACTGTTAATGTGGCTTTCGTAGCACCTTGTCTATTTAGTTTAATTTTAGCAACTGGATATTGCTCTCCACCAATAGTTTGCATTGATATTTCTACCATATTTTTTAAATTGCCAATAAATTTATTTAAAGTATTTCCACCCGTAGAAGTAGATGTTGATTCTATTAACTCCATAATTTTATCAAACTTATTTTTATTTTCCTCTCTATATTTATTAATTGTAGGGGAATCTTCTCCATCTATAAATTTATCTAAAGCCATAATAAAGGAATCAAAATTAGCATTTGAAATCGGATACATTATTGTTCTTATCTGTGGTAGGTTTTGTTTCATTTCAACTCTATCTATATCTTCTATATTATACCCATAATCTAAATAAAATCTTGTATTTAATTCTTCCTCGGCCTCATCAGAAGTTATAGTAGGTTCAGAAGTTACTTGTTTTATTTCCTCTCTTAAGTTTTTTATTTCCTCTTTTAAGTCCTTTATTTCTTTACCAAGAGATTCATAAATTGAATTTTGGGAAGGCGTTCTATAATCTAATAAATCAAATCTATCTTCCGCTGTTTTTAATTCTTTGCTTGCTATATTTAATCTTTCTCTTAGTTTATCTTCTGTTCTTTTAACATTTAATTTTGGTTTAGAATCTTGAAAATTTTCTCTTAGTCCTTTCTTGTCACGAGTTTCTTTCGCTCTTAGTTTTTTACCTTCTTCTCTACTTTCTACACGAGGTTTTTTTCTTTCACCGAGATAAGGTTTATCTTCAGGAAGTTCCCTTCTTTTGGGTTTCTTAGGCATTCTTTTACCTTCTTCTCGATATTGTATAGTTTCACTTTCCTTGAAAGGGTTAACTTCATCGTAATCAACAACATTTTCTTTATAATATTTAGCCGCTTCATCTATGGTAAGGGGAGTTTGTGCTTGAACTACTGTTTCATATACCACAGGGGGGCCTTTACTTTCTACCCTCTCAACAGGATAAAAGGAATCTCCACCCTGCCTTTTATACCCGTCACCTATAATTTCTCCTTTTTCATTTACCTTAATTGCATCTTTTGTATATTTACCTTTTGAATTTTTTGTAGCCGTGAATGGATTATTTTTTGCTTCTAAAGGTTTGTCTATTGCTTCATTAATTAACCTTTTAATTTCTTTTACCGAAGTTCCTTTAGGTAAAGTAAAGGTCGCCTTTAGAATATCTTTCCACATATCTACACCTGTCTAAATTTTTTCGACATTTTAGGGCCGGGTCGAATAATTCCGGGAATAACGGGGTCTGCCTCAAAGTTATCAGGAGGAACTTCCGGCACATTCATTGTTAAATCCACAGTTTTCTTAGGCGTGGGTTCTGGTTTATTAGCCTTTCGCTCAAGGTCTGATAATTGTTTTTTTGCTTCATCTAATTTTCTTCTTATTATATCACTCATTTTTTCACTTTCCTTATGTTCTTCTTGTGGCAAGGTTTGTTGCCTTTGGTGGATTTTGTTTTAAATATTCTTTAATTAATTTATTTGATAATTTTTTATAATGAGTAGTTAGGTGTGAATTCGATTTATAAACATTTTCATTTAGTTCATTAATTAGGTTTCTTAAGTTTTCCGTTTCTACCTCCTCTCTTATCTCTTGTTCTGTTAGAGCAAGACCCGTTATTCTTCGTATTTCAACGAAATCAGGCTCTTTAGGCATCGCCAAAGGGTATTGTCTTAACAACTCTAATCTTTGTCTGAATTCATTCCATGCTCTATTTAAAATAAATGAAAATATAGAATAATCTACTGTTTCTTTTGAGTAGGTAGGCATTTGTTCATAAGCATTAACATCAATTGGAAATACTTCACCTTCTCCCGCCCCCCTATTACCCAGTAACCAGTTTAAATCCGGAGAAGTAACATCTTTTTGACCTGAAAGAATACAAACAGCCGCACTAATAGCGTATAGTTTAGGTTTGTAGGAAAACAAATAATCTTCACACATACCACTAATATATTTTAAAATAATTTCTTTTGAATTAAAATGGTTACCAAATAAATTATTTGGCATGTTTTTTAATTCAAACCACCCGTTGCTTTCGGCCCAAATTCTTAACGGGGTAAATAAATTATTTAAAGGAGTAATGCAAAGGTCTACTCTACCGGCTCCATGTCCGTCTTTATCATGGTAAAAGGGGTCGAATGAAAAAAAGCCGTAACCACCTCTTCTTTCTCTAAATACCATAAAGCCTTCCCTTCTTCCAGTTAAAGTATCTTGTTTGACTTCTTCGTGATAAAGTACTTCTTCGTGATTTTTCATCGCATTCGCTTGACTATAAGAGTAAGTAGTAGCAACTTCTTCAGGGGTCATAGAAACTCTTGAAATTGGCGTGTCACCTTCTCTACCAGAGTAATAAGGTTTTTCAGGTAAATTTGTAATTAAATTTTTAGGCAAACTTATTATTCTATTAATAAGATTTACAATATCTACTCGTATATCAAAATCTTGAAAATTTATTGAAAATTGTTTTGCGTCATCCTGCCCACCGTATTTATTTACACTTATTTCTTGCCTGTCGTAATTGATAATGAATATAAAATTTTGGAATTTTTTTCGCTCTTGAGTTTTAGAGCCGGATTGGTCGCTACTAATTCTTTCATTAGGGGCATTACGGTGAAACATATTAATTGAAAAAACAAAAACAGAATCCAATTTATCTACTTTATTTGGGTAAATTCCCAGTGAAACTATTTCGTCAACCAAAAAGCGCACACCCGAACCATCCCCCCTTAAAAATATTCTATATTTCATTTGGTCGAATACATTCAATAGTGTAACCCATCTTTGCCAGTATTTAGCAAAATTAACTTTTTCTGTTTCTGTTAAACTATCATACCCCTTCTTATTACTTTTTTCAACTAAAAACGATAAATTACTTGTTAGGTCGGGAAGTGATTTTTTGATACCGCGTTGTAACTTAGAGTATCTATCATATTCACTAGATTGTAAAGATGGTGGTCTTGAACTTCTTTTTGTCCAACCCGACCTATCTCCCATTGCTAAACCAATTTTTGCTGTAATTAATTCGGCTAAAAGGCGTTTTCCGATTTCATATTTTTTATCTTGAAATAAATTTTTTGGTAAGGGTTTATATTTACCTGTGGTTTCCTTAAATATTGTTACTGAATCTTCTAAACTTGATTTTATCCTTTCAATAGTAGCAGGTTGCATTAATTTTTTTGAAGCCCACTCCTTGAAAGTAGTATTTTCAGAAAATAAAGTATATTGTGTATTTATTGGCTTTGTGCCAAATAGTTTATTTAAACCTTTATCTACATAACTATCATTTAAAGAAAACACTATTAACACATCTTCCGCTCCATTTTTCCGCTCCATTTTTCTTTTTACCAGTCTTTTAGCCCATCTTCTAAATAAAGGAAATGCTTCAGACGATACTCCGTATTTTTCATCAAAATCAAGTTCAAAATCTATTGAAGGTGCCAAGAGATACAGGTCATTTTTTACCATTTCACTAGTTTGATTTAAGCGTAAACCTTGCTCTTGCAAATACCTCTGCGCGTTTCTTTTACTTAAAATATTAACCCCTTTTGATTTTTGTAATTTAGAAATACTGGGAATAGCCTCAACTGGAAAGGTATGAATTTTAAAACCGTATTCTGAGTTAAAAGGGTATATTGCTACTATTACTTTGCGTGATGACGCAGGGCCATAAGCCAATGATTCCTCCACTATATTTTTAAATTGATTAAAATTTATCTGTAATTTAAAGTCTTGTTCATCTCCTATAGTAGTCTCCAAAACAGAATATGAGTAATCACTAATTTCTGTAAACATTGTTCCTCTCCGTCTATCAGTATTAAGTCGAGTTGTTGTTTTATCATCTATAATTTTTTTAGTATCAAAAGATTTCTTAAGAAGATTAAGTAATATAACTTTATCACTACCTTGTATCACTTCGTTTAAATATGTCAAAACTGTTTTTCCTGAACCAATATCGTAATCAAACGCAATTAAGCCCTGACTGTGGGAAATTAATTTTAATACCCCCTCTCTATTATCGTTTAAAATATTATTATAAACTTCAGGAGAAATATCTTTTTCTGATAACATTTCTTTTGTTGCTAATGTTTCTGTTCCTACTCTTAAATTCGCAAATTTAATTTCTGTAAATCTATTTGTAAGATAGTCAATTTCATCTCTACCCATTAAACCCTTGTAAATCATCCTACTCGCCTCTCGGTTCTTTTATCCACATTTTTATTTCCAGCATCACCGGGAAGTCCACTAAATCTTTTATCGGGCGGTGAAGGCATTCTTTTCTTTGGGGTATAGTCTGCCTTATCTGCTACTTCTCCCGCTACCTGCCCCTTTGTTTGACCGCTTAATAATGCTTGCTCTTGAAGTTGCCCTAATTGTGAGGAATCAATATTAGTGCCAGCATACTTATCAGTTTCTATTGGCTTCTCTTCTTTCTTATCAACATCAACTGTTGTAAGTTCTTCTGATGGGAATTTCTTGAATATAAAATCACCTTCTTCATTCATGTCAACATCGAAACCGAGATTTTTCATTTGAATAGCAAGTGCGACTTCCATCTCCCTTCTACGAAGAACTGCAATTTCATCTTCTTCTTCCGAGCGTAAAAGTTGAACTCTCCAATCTGTTATCCCAAATTCATCCATCATAAATGGGAATAGATATTTATTATAAACACTTTGAGCCATTTCAACTGCTCGATTAGTAACAAGTATTTGCATACCCTCGGAGTTAAGTCCACCGGAAGCCGTATTGTCTGCCATGAAGATGTTACTTACACCGTAGAACGCTGAGATTCTTGTTCTTAAGTCTTCCTTTACAGCAGTATAATCCATTTCTTTTAGACTGTTCATAAAAGGAATCCATTCAACAGAACCACGAGAACCTCCCTCGGATTCAATACCCATGATAGGAATGTAGTGGGGGTCTTGTTCTAACTTTTCTTTAACCCCTTTCCAATACTTTACCAGCGACTCCATATTGTTAGTCTGCACAGCAAGAATACCCTTTGGAGTTCTCATCTTTTGGTATGAAGTGCTAATATAAGACTCCATAGCCTGTAATGTAAATATGTAATTAAATAAAGTAATCACAGGTGGGTGTCCGTATAATCTCGAAGGCCCGTATTTACTAAAATGCACTACTTCTCCAGTAATATAATGCTGTTCCCCTTGTGCTGTTTTATTTGTAAATTCGATTGCTTCGAGAGAACTACCACATACCCCACATTTTTCATGTCGTTCTTCGGAAATAAACTCTCTATGAGTTACACATGTAAATCTCGAATGCCCTCTATCTCCATCTTCATCAACTTCAATAAACATTGTAGTAGGGTCGCCTCTATAAATCTCATTAATCTTAGACATGGCAATTCCTCCACCTTCTTCTAAATAATAATCCTTAACAAGAATTAAGAAAGCGTCATCCATAACATTGAGGTCTGTTTCTAATTCCTTGAGAACATCAATAAATAATTGGTGTGATTCATTAACATGATTTTTAAAGAAATTTTCAGCGTAGACTTTTTGAGAGTAATTAGGAGTTCTTAGGTCAGCAGATTTACAATTCATACATTCGTCTACATCCTTTTGATGTTCGTAGCCGCATGAGTTACATTTCTTATCGAATGCCTTTTTCCATTCATATCCTCGGCGGAAAACTTCATTCTTAAGTTGAACTAAGCAAGTTCTAACAACTGTTGAATTTTTAGCAGTATCGTATAAATAACGCCCTGCATAATGTTGGGGGTATCTACGCTCTTGAATACCTAAATTATAAACATCCTTTTCCATAGGAATAGGAGTTCTTCTTCTTATCAATTGTCTAAATCTGTCTCGTAGTCCCATACTTAATCCTCCTTAACAATAGAATCCATCTCGTTCATTAATTCCCATTTACAGTTATCCTTATACTTTGATATATTATCCTGTTGTATATCGTATTTTTCAAATTCGACTGAACCTTGATTACGAGCATCCTTCCAATTTTCCCATTTAATAAGTTTGAAAATTTCAGTTACCCTTTCTTTGGCCCACGGTTCTTTCTTATAAAATTTCTTAATTTTAATAGCCTCTTGTAAAAGTCTCCCTTGTTCTTTTTTCATCCGAAGGTGGGGTAGGCACTTGTCCAACAATTTTGTAATATCGTTTTGACTATAAAAGTTTAACCTGTGCTGACTACGGCTATTCTCTCCTACCTTTTGGTCTAAGTGTAGGCGGCCAATTTTAAGTTCCTTCTCCATTTCTTGAAAGAAGGCTCTACCTCTATCCCCTGTGGCAATCATACCTATGCGGGGAGAGTAAGAAGAGTCCATAGTAATATAACCATCCGAATCAATGAATCCCGCTACATACCCGTAGAGGTCTTTCTTAATCTCATCACTAAGAATGTAGTAGTCACCGTTAACATTTGTTGCGTTAATTTTGCGAAGCATTTTTGAAATAGTCTGCGGGGTAGTAGAACGGTGGTAACTTTTAGGAAGCATCGAGTGTATTGCATTACTTGAAATTCCGGGGTTGTTACAAATTGTTTTAATTATAATATTATCTAAAACTTTCTGCCTTGACTTTCTAATTGACTGATGAGAAATACCTTTTAGGGTAGAACGAATATTTTTTTTACTTTGCTTAAAAACCTTAGTGTAGTCGGAATATTCCTTTCCATAGTCTAATTCATTTTTGAAAATATTGGCCTCCCACATTTTTATCAAATCATCAATGACTTCTTTTCTAACATCTCCATCTTTAATATGTTCTAATTTTCTAAGTGTAACTAAATCTGGTGTAAGCATTTTAACCGCTGATTTATAAGGAGAAAGCCAGTAAATAGAATCAATACATTTATTCAAATGTTCTCCATATGCGTTAATTAAATGGTCTATTGTCTTGCTCATTTTCATCCTTGAGTCTCCTTTCAACTGCCTACGCATGTTTCTTAAATCCTTGACAATATCCGGTATAGGTTTGTTATCAATGAGGGGTTCTTCGGGAAAAGACGATAACATGTTTCTAGCGTCTGTAAGATTTACTGAATATATTTTAGATATATCCTTGATGACTTCGGTTTCATCAAACATTTGATATGGTAGCCAGTCACTAAGTTTAATATCATCAATGATAGTTTGTTTCTTTTCATTGGTGACTTTTTGCGCTTCATCTAATTCTTTTAACTTTCTACGAAGTTCGTCTGTATTAATTTCATCTTCCTTACATATTAATTCCATATATTCCACCTCCGAAACTTTGACCTTTGGGAGTGCCAAATAAGCCACTACTATCTATGTCTACGAAGGCATCATTAAAAGACTTTGTGGCGTGATTAGCCAAAGCGAGTGCTATAACAATATCATCGTGTGCGCCTAAACCTTCAATTTTTCCAGTGCTACTAATACCGAATGCTTCGAGTTCTTGTATAATCGCATCGGAAACACCCTTTGCCTTTTCATCTGCATAAGGTAGTATAATTTTATTATTCTCCAAGTTCATCTGTAAGTTGAGAATAATTTCTTCTTTCTTCTTACGGTGCATGGTGAACTCTTTTACAGGAAAATCTGATATATCCCTCAATTCCATAGCAAAGGACTTAGCGAATGTATTAGTCTCAATCATTACAACTTCGGGTTTGAATCTTTCGCAAAGGTCTGTAATGCGGGTAATGTGAGAACGGAAATCCATATTCTTTTCACGCACCATTGTAACAACTTTTTTATTCATATCCCCATCTACTTCAATAACCATCATTACTGTATAATCACCGTCTGCTGAAAGAGAAGGGTCGTAACCGATGTAGTATTTGAAAGCCTCATTGTTACCATGATACAATAACTTACTTGTCCGGTCTTTAGACTTATCTATAAACTCTTTTCCAAATAGCATCGTATTGGATGAAATTGGTATGCAAAGATATTCTCTTGTGAACTTTGAAGAACCTATTTCACGCTTTCTTTTTTCTAAAGAATCAATATCCCAACGAGAGGGCCAAAGAGCATCACCCGTTTGATTTATCGCTGGATAGCGTTGAACATCATATTCGGGGTTTTCCTCCAATGCTGCAAATATATCAGTGTATGTGAAAGGTGTGCCGACCATTCGTAAAGTAGCGGTGTGGTGAAGAGTAGGAATCATGTCTCCCCAAAACCAATCTGTAACTCGCTGTATGGCGGCAACAGAAAACTCCTTCATAGGGTCGTCAATAATAATCTCTTGAGGGTGAAGTCCACGAATCTGTGAACCAACGGAACGCTCAAGTATTTCATTTCCATTTGTTAATCTCA
>Ga0209337_1002422_pt1 | contig 13493 bp, 19 predicted proteins | sample LinPmetageLP53_FD_184044 | JGI IMG/M metagenome (GOLD analysis project Ga0209337, IMG submission 184044) | Marine viral communities from the Pacific Ocean - LP-53 (SPAdes) (version 2) | ecosystem: Environmental > Aquatic > Marine > Oceanic | place: Pacific Ocean | collected 2010-02-08
GCCATATCCGACAACAGTTCTTGTATCTCTAATTTTTGATAATATGTCCTATCTGCTAAACTTTCTGGAAGTTGCAACTGTGCATAACTAGGTGTTGTACCATCTGCTGCTCTAAGACCGCCTTCACTATATCCTACTAAACCGCCATTTGCTGCCTGAAATGTAGGTGGAGCAAAAACTGGGAAAGGCGTCGTTAAACTGGCTAATCCAGGAGCACCCTCAATTTGACGTTTAGAAAGATTTCCTGCTAATAGGTCTAATAATTCGTTGCCTTGAGATGTTCTAGCAATTGCTGACTCATACGCAGGAGCCTGTTGCATAGGTGCATTTTGCCCAGAAGCCATCGGTAGCATTGCTGTGTTTCCACCTCTTGTGTCTGTTATTGTTGTAGTTCTAGGAGCGTTTACACCTTGTTGGAAAGAACTAGCATTTACATTACCACCAATTTGTGGACTACCAGCCATTCCTACACCACTTCCTTGAATATTTTGTTGTGGTATTGCTCCACCAGAAGTTAAACCTCTGCCCATGTACGCTTGAGCTCCACGCATACCTTCTGATTCTCCTTGTTCTTGAGCTATGCCTGTAGCTACATCAAATCCAGTTTGTACCGCCCATTTTTCTAAAGGATTCATCGCAGCCCACGCGGTTCCACCAGCGTTCATTATTCCTGGTCCAGCAGAAGAAGCTAAACTTCGTAATATAGTTGTGTCTGTAATGCCTATAGATTGCGCAGCAGTAACTGCGTCAACACCAGTTTGCATTGCTGCTGCTACTTTTTGTGCTTCTGCTCCAGTTAATCCTGCGTCGACTAATGTTTGTGTCCCGCCTATTCCCATGCTTCTAGCTGCACCACTACCGATGTCTTGGAAAAACCCACCGATACCAGATGTTTCACCAACACCCATAGGTGTCCAGTTGGCACCTTTAAAAAATGCACCTACACCATCCCATGCTGCAGAAAACGGATTACTCCAGCCACCAGCAGAACTGGCAGCAGTTTTTGCTGCGCCTGTTGCTCCACCAACACCTGCTCCTTGTAGCACGTTAGCACCACCATAAGCGATTGCCATGTTTCTTAATATGTCTTCTTTTGGCATTGCAGAAGTATGTGTTCCTATTCCTGCACCAATAGAAGCACCTACTGGACCACCAATCATGCCACCGACTATAGCACCTATAACTGGACCAGCTTTTTTAACTGTTTTTCTTACGCTTTTCCATGTTTTGCTTAGCCAACCGAACTCAGGCAATCCTGTTTCTGGGTTAATGGACATAACACCAGAACCAACAACGTATTGGTCCATAGGTATGTCTTCGTAATCAAAAGCGTTTTGTAAATCTTTTCGTAAATTAGGATTCTTGTCTAGAATCTCTTGAGGAATAATTGTTTCCCCAGCTGTTGTGTGCGAAAGCATCGTGTCGCCATTACGACCTTGAGCAGCGAGATATTCAGCAGCACCTGCAATCCCTTGTCTTGGGGCAGTGTTCTGCATTATTTTTTCTTAGATTTTTTGTTCTTTTTCTCTTCTGCGTATTGACCTTTAGACCAGTCTTTTCCTGCTCTAATCGTTTCTCTTCTACTTCTCATTCCAGGCATATCGTTCTCCACTGTATGTTATGTTTATTTAAGCAGGCTATTTGCTGTGCCTGAAAAGCTGCAGTTGTGTACTGTACTTTTATCATACTTAAAAACTCTCCAATAATAAATAGAAAAGATTTAAATAAAAAACTCCTTTACTTTCTTGCACAATATAGTATGATGAGTGTACTAAGAAACAAGAAAGGAGAGTATTATGAAAAGAGATTCACAAAGATCTAAAGTGTACGCTTGGGAAAATGCAGCAAGTTGGAATGGTAAAAATAAAAACGAACTGGATGATACTCAAGTCTTACATATAGTTAAACAATTAGATACCAAACTAAAACGAAAACAAAAAACTACAGTTGTTTTTACAAACAGAAAAGCTAATGCGACAGCTCAAACTTTTGGGAACATTATTACTATTCCTAGGTCTTGGGCAAGATGCTGGTCTGTTGTACTTCATGAGTATGCACATTTGCTAACTCCTGCAGAACAGCATGGTCCAGTCTTTGTATCAACGTTTTGTGCTCTATTAAAAAACTTTCACCCAGCTAAGCCTACGTTTAAAGAATTAAGCGCAGATTTACGAGAGAGAAATATAGATTTTAAATCACTACAAGATAATAAATACGAGAAAAAATGTAAGCGTCTAACGATAACTACCGAGGGTGCTAAAAAACCTAAACACCAAGATTTTCTAGAGCACACTATAGTTTGGGTAAGTTCAAAAGGTTTTAGAAAGACCCAAACAAAATATAAACGAACTCGAGTCACAGTAATGGTGGAAAAAATAATAGACTACGTTCGTTACGAAAAGCGTTACACAGAACTAGGTGTGTATAGCAGAGTAAAAGCTAAAGATTTGTACGATAACGTAGAAGGTTTAACGATTAGCGACTTAAAGTATTTTATAGAAACAGGTAAACTCATGAGCAAAAAGTCCTGTTTACAGGGGTAGTTTACCCTTAGTCAGTATAAAAAAAGTCCGTAGACGCCATTTACAGAGTCAATTTTATGCCCAGACTTTAGCTTTAGTCCCACCCCAGTACTCTACGGCATGTCCTTCCTTTATTAGCATGGCGCATATATCCTTACCTTCTATCGTATGAGGGATACCAAGTATCCTGCCGTACTTACCTTTGCCCAAAGATTGAACTTGTAGTTTTTCCCCACATAATTCTATGAGTCTTTCTTTAGCTTGAAGACCTAATGCTTTTTCTGCTAAGTTTCTTGTTCTGCTCTCTGGTGTATCTATCCCAGCTAAACGCACACGTTGTTTGGCTAATATGACACTAAAACCTAAATCAATATCTACGTCTATTGTGTCTCCGTCGATTACTCGTACTAACGTGCAATTATAATAAAATGGCTCCATGTTTTCTCCTCATATAAGATTAATAGTTATGTCTCCGTTTGTTTTTATAGAGACCTTCCCAACAGAAGCATTAGCTTGATAACCTTTTGGGTTAGCTGGCGTAGAGAAGTCCACCCAGTACTCTCCTGTGTATACCTGTAGCACACCAACAGATGTCTCCCATATAATTGTGCCAGGATTAAAAAACAAAACGTCTCTATCTGTAGCGGATATTTGTCTGGTGTTGTCAGGATCGAATTCTCCTAGATTAATCTCAAGAACACGAACGAGTCTGTTGTAGATATCGGAAGATATTTCTGAACCTTGCGCAATAGGTAAACGTGTGCTTAAGAGTTTGCTCACCTTCTTCCGTCTCCTCGTATTTCTAAACGAGTAGCACCTACACGCCAACCTACGTCATCATTAGCAGATGTGTCGTCGTCATCAGATTCAAAACGTATAACAGCTTGCCTTGCTCTTGCTCGCATATCTTTTTTCTGTGTCGTGCTAGATAATGCATTGGTACTAGCTGTAGATAAGCTATCTCCTGGAAAATCTTTTGTTTTTAGCACAAAATTTACTTGACCGCTTTCGCTATTATTTAAAAAACGTACGTCAGGAATCAGTTTACTGATGAATGCAAACTCTTCTCCATCACCTATGTCTAAATCTGCGCTCTCTATGTAAACATTTGTCATAGGACTTCCGTCATCGTTATATCCAAATTCATGCTGGTACAGATAGTTGTTAGCAGTTCCTCTTGGATAATTTACGATACCTTGGTCTAGCCATGCTGTTCTACTTAAAGAACCATACGTCCAAACACCATCAGCGTAATCATAGCAAACGTATCTGTCTATCTCTGTACTGTCAGAAGAGCAATAAAACCAACCAACTTCATCAAACTCAGTTGTGCTGAATGCAAAAATCTTATATATCTGTCCTAAGTTTATGTCATCAAACACATAGCTATGCACAGTACAAGGTAATTTCTGTACACTGCCGTTGTAGACATAGAAATTATCAGAGCTCATCCAGAAAACTCCAGGTGCTGCGTTTATAGAAGCATTCGGCGAAGCTAACCCAGAACCTTTGTTTAATAAGTTGACACCAAAAGTGTAGGGTGGTCCAATAAACTGCATGCTGTAGAGAGAGGTGTCCGTCCAGATTAGTATTTCTTGTCTTGCTTTAAGACCCCCAACAATAATACTACCTTCTGACAAACGCAAAGAACCTGCAGTGTTTGTAGTTACTGATTCAAAATCTAACGCATTTTCTTGATCGCTAAACGCTATAAGCATGGGGTCAGCTGATCCGCTTCTAGACGAACCAGAAATAGGGTCTGCACCTAAGACAATCACATGTCTGTCTTTTTCTGATACCAAAACTTGTAAACCTTTTGTTGGTACTAGATTTGCTCCTGAAATACTAGACAGCTCAACTGCTCGGTTATTGGAGCCATTACTTTCATCCCAATAATAGATACCTCCTGCACGAACATTCATTATTAAGTCTTCCCCAAAATGATCGTGGCTCCAAAGTCTTAGCTGATTTGTTTCAGACAATGCAGAAGTTGAACCCCAAGTAGACGCACCCCAAGTTCCTGCTCCCCAACCAGTAGAACTAACGTATACATCTAATCCTGAATTAATTTGGTACTTACCAACTATCGTGCCTTGTCCATTTCCTGAGTCACTAGAATTAGCCGTGACAGTGTCTCCGTCAGTATCTTTTGCTGTAAATGTGTAAGTATTGGCTGTAGGTACAGAAAGTAATTGGTACTCTTGATTAAGCACAGTAGCAGTAACTGTGCCACCTAATGAAACACATCCACTAAAAGTTACAAAATCTCCAGTAACTGCACCATGCGCAGTATCTGTAGCTGTTATAGTGGAGTCGTTGTTTGTTGCTGAAAATGATATTTCGTTACTACCTGTAGTAGAGCGTATAGGTGTGATGTCTGTGAACGTGTTTCCACCTTCCTCAAGATAATATTTATTTGTTGTTCCTAAGCCTAGATATTTTGATCCGTCTAAATCTACCCAAGCATGTAATGCACGACAAGTGCCTACAAACGTGTTATCGTTATCTTTACGCCAGCCTCCTATTTTCTGTGGTCGTCCTCTGTTAAAACGAACTAAGTTACTGTCGAACCAACCTCCTTCGCTATCGTAAGAAGTTCCTTCACGATCAACTCCAGGTTTTAATACAAATTTAGCTAAAGGCATACTACACTTCTCTCCATTCTTTTGCTTGAAAAAGCAACGCTTCTGCTTCTCTTCTGCGTTTTAACCCACCAAGAACTTTACCACCTGCCTTATTCCATCTTCTTATTTCATCAGGGACTCTGTCAAAATTAACATGATTAAGCTCTTTCAATAGTGTGGATTGTCTCAGATTTGTTGGACCAAGGTTGTACACCCAAGAACAGAGAGCATCAAATTCACATTGACTTAGAGAGGCTTTAACCATATCCTCGATATAGCCTTCGTATTCAGGCATTTCTTCGTGCAGCATATTTTCTGCTTCTTCTTGAGTTATTGTGTCGCCTTCTTGAACATTTTTTGTATGCCCATACCCAATCGTAAGAACATTCACAGAATCTCTGTAAGCCGTAAGCTCACAACCTTCAAATTTTTTTATTAATGCTAACCCTTCTTCTGAGATTTTCATTTCTTCTCCTTAGTTGGAACAGTTATTTTTCTATAATATATTACTACTTCTTTTAACTCATTTATATAGCGTTTTAATTCTTGCATGTTATATGACATTAGCTCGTAATCTGGTACAGACATAGCAAGAAACACAACTTGTCCATGTTCTTTTTCAATTCTTGTTAAAAACTCATCTATGTTTTTATCTGAAACAACATACCAATAAGGTTCCTTTAAGTCTATTTCTCGTGGCATAACAGGTTGCGCAAATGACCTGTCTATAGGTTTAGCTATTATGTCTACTTGTTGTCGGCTAGGTATTAGGCTGCAACTGGAGACTATCGTCAAGATCATCAATGTTGCGACTAGCTTCTTCAATACTGTTAAATACATTTTTTGTTCCTTTGTTTACTTTTGGTTCCAACAATCCAGGTTTAGCTGCTGCAAGTTTTGTCAAATTGTGTCTTTTAAATATATCTAAATATCTATTCATCTCACTTTCAATTTCTTGATTTCTGGATTGTATTGTTAAGAGCCCTTCTGTTTGCGTTTTAAAATCATTCTGCAAACTTTCGATTGCTAGTTTTTGCTCTTGATCTCTTAACTCAAATGCTTGATTTAAGGAAGACAATCTTGAATTTTCACTCCACAGAAAGTACCCTATTATTGCCATGATCAGTACTACACCGATAAGTATTTTGCTCATGACCAAAGACTAACAATTGTTAAAGTAATCGACAAAAAACTGGTTGCTAAAAAAGCTATTGTGCCTATTAGTAGACTTTTAGTCTCTTTAGCCTGTTGCTCTAAGTTTAAAGTTACGTTAAGTATATTGTTGTCTAATGTGTCAAATCGATTAAATGCTGTTTTCCAGCGTTCTGTGCATTGTACTTCATGTTTAGCTAGATCATTTGCTACGTCATTCGCTGTGGCTTTTTTCATGTTGTGTATATCTCCAATGCTCTACTTTTACCTTTCACTTCGATAGGTTTCAGTAAGTTTAGCTTAGTTTTAGAGTTTTGTTTAGTGCTTTCGCCAATAATTAAATCAACACCAACTGCTTTCGTAGCACTTTCAAAACGTGCTGCGGTGTTAACTGCGTCGCCTATAGCTGTGTAGTCAAACCTAGACTCACTGCCCATATTACCTATGATTGCATATCCAGTATTGATACCAATGCCAATAGCCACTGGCGGTATATCCATCGTTGCTAACTCTACGTTCAATTTTTCCATATTTTTCTGTATACTTTTAGCACACTCTATAGCTTTATCCTCATGAAAATCTTGATCCAAAGGTGCGTTAAATATAGCCATCATTGCATCACCAATGTATTTATCCACCATACCTCCGTGTTCTTGGACTGCTGTTTGTTGTGCAGTTAATGCTCTGTTCATTATGTATGTTACTTGTTCTGGCTCTAATGATTCTGACATGGAGGTGAACCCCCTTACATCCGTAAACAAAAAAGTGCAGTATCTTTTTTCCCCACCCAACTTTAATAGGCTAGGATCATCCTGTAACCGCTTTATCTGTTTAGGATCTAAGTAATGCTCAAATTGTTTCTTAATCTGTTGCCTTAGTTTGTATTGCTCTCTAAACCTAAGATAAAAAGCTGTTGCTCCTGTTATAAACTGTGCGAGCAGCGACCAAGTAACATCAACTAAAACACCAGTTTGTATTAAATAGTAACCCCCTCCAGCAGTAAAAAACATGAGTAAAACAGCTATACCTATACCAAGGGATACCCCAAAAACAGTTAACACTGACCACGTGAGGACTACGGAAATAACAAAAATAGCTAATTCTGCTGATAAACTCCAATCTGGGATATATGGACTATTTTCTATAAGAATGCTTTCAGCTAGGGCTGTTTGTATTTTATGTGGCTCCATAAAACCTGCTGGGGTGCTTATTTGAGGCATTATTCCTTTTGCTGTGAACCCTATGAAAACAAATTTATTTTCAACATTCATTTCCTTTAAATCCGTTTGTGGTGTATCTACCCAGCTTACCCATTTACGACCTAAACTGTCTACAGGTACTGGGGGCAATCCTTGTACTCGTATTTCCTCTAAGCCGTTAGCATTTGTCTTTATGACATATGTAGTTGCCCCTGCTAAAACTTTTAACACTTCTGTACTGTACGCAGGAACCCAGCCATCAGGAGTGCGTAACAACAAAGGAAGCCTACGCACTAACGAATCAACTTCTGCTCTAGCCACAGCTATGCCCTGACTAGCATTTTGTTTTAAAATATCTATATTTTGAATAACACCTTCTGCGTCAACTCCCCCGACATCATCACCTAATACGACAGTGCCTGTTGTTGGTGGATACTCTCCGTTATCATTTTCAAACATGGCTAGAACACTCGGAGCGTAAGAAAGTGTTTCAGCAAATATGGTGTCTCCTCCAAATCGGTCAGGTTGTGGGAAAGCAATGACCCAACCAACACCTATTGCACCTTTGTTCAACAAATCTACCTGTATCTGAGCTAATTTCTGTCGAGAAAAAGGATAGCCTCCTTCAGTAGCTATGTCGTTTTCTGTAATATTTAATGTAACGAAATAATCTGAAGAGTTCTGTTTTGGTACAAAAGCATCAAAAGTTTTTAATTTCAGTATTTCAGTTGGGATAGATTGATAAACCAAAGGCAAGCCAAGTAACACCAATAGAAGTACTGGTATTAAATATTTAATCATATTGTGTAATTGTTAAGGTTTTAGTGCAATTAGATACGCAGTTGTAGGTGGCTGTAAAAGATTTGTCGTTAGCTCCTGATTGCGTAACCCCTACGTTGTAGTTGTCTCTATAGAAATTTAATCTAGCTGTGTGGTCTCCTGAACCTGATTGCGTTATTGAAGCTATGCCATTATCTGCGTCAGAGTACCAAAAGATATCTGCATCATGGTCGCCACTTCCAGATTGTGTGATAGTAGAAGAATTGTTGTCAGCATAGTTATAGTTATAGATATACGCATTGTGCGCTCCACTGCCTGATTGTGTAATCGTGGAGTCTGCGTCATCTCCAAAAGCGTACATTTTAGCGTACTTAGAGTTCCCTGTTTGACTTATTGTGTAAGTATTGTCATCGCCTGCCATCAATACTATACCTGTATTAGAGTTACCATTTTGCGTTAGAATTGCTGTGTTGTCGTCTTTATCTAAGTCTAAATAACCATAATTATTATCGCCATTTTGTGTGATAGTAAAAATATTGTCTGTGTGATTAGACCATTGTGAGTAGGCTTTAGCTGTGTTTCCGTGACCTGTAGTGTTTAAATTTATAACAGCTCTAGTGCAAGTGTGTGTACTGTACACTCCTCCACTCAACCCACAAAAAACTGTGGCGTTATTGGTGTAACCAACTTGTTTAATGTTTATTACAGAAGAAGTTCCTTTGTGCTGTATGTTTATAGCATTGTTGCCAGCAACTAAAGGTAAACTAATCAGACTGATTAATAATAATCGTACCATCTCCACCTCCGTTTACTGTTATGTCTATAAACTTACCACCAGATAAGATTGTTATGTTGTATGCGCTAGACTTAGGTATATTTAGATCTATTGTGTTTTCTACACTTCTATAAAACGTAAGCATTTCTCCATCCACAAAAGAATACACCTGCGCTTTAGCGTCGTAACCAGCAGTTATACCCTCAATTAAGACATCACCTATTTTTGAAGATGTTTCTTCTCCTTCTATAAAAGCTAATAGATCCAACAAAAAATCTACGTTTAATAGGTCAATAGATAATCTGTCTATCTCTAGTTCGTCTTCCTCTAATTCATCTTCATCGAAATTTTCTTCTAAAAAATCTACGTCTAGTACGTTAGTGCTTTTAGTGTTTTGTTCATCAACCGCTTCTTGTACTTCATTAGGGGGGTTTATTATCAAAAGATTGTTAATGAATCCTAACGTCATGTTAACTAAAGTCACTGGTTTGGTGGGGGGTGCTTCAGAAACGCTCACCATCGTAGCTTGGAAAGGTTTATTAAGTATCTCCACACCTGCTGCTGTTTCTACTGTAATCTCTCCTGAGCTTGTGCCATCTTCGTTAGGTAAAAGTATTACAAGACTGCGACCTATTTCGTCTACTGTTGTTGTGAAGTCTGTGCCTCTAATCGCGATGTTTGCTGAAGGAGTCCTAATCAATATGTTTTCTTTGTTGATTTTACCAAGTTTGCCTGTTATAAATCTAGCTGTGCCACTAGCCATGCTTAAAGCAAGTTTAGATTTAGAAGGGTTGGGGTCATAAATGTATTCATCCACCACAATATTAGAATGCTCTGTTAGTTTAAGAACTGAATCATCTAAAAATGTAAGAGCCATGCGACCATTACCTGTACGCACATCATCATTACTAAAGATTCCTAAAGCCAACTCAGCAAGCAATTTATCTCCTCCTGTATTGCGTAAGACCTCTCCGTTGCCACGCAATTCTGATATCTCTCCTATTTCTGCATAGAGAGAACTAGATAATAAAGTTACTAACAGCCACTTGTGCATTGGTCTAAGTTAATAGTACCACTCGAAGACACTGCTGTTATAGCTATTGTATCTGTTACTCCACTTGCACTTGTAGTTTGATCAATGTCTATGTTGTTTCCATCACCTGTTAAATCAAACGTAATACTTTTATCGTCTGTACCTATCTGAGTTACATCAATGTCATTAGTGTTGCCATCAATATCCCAGTTGTTTATACATCCTATAACTTCACATCTACTGTTAACATTATTAGTATTACCTTGTATAACAAAGTCTTGGTTACCACCTGTTGCAGTAGAACTAGAGCCTTGTAGCCACACCAATACGTTTTCATTACCTGTAGCACTGTAGTCAAAATCAGATGAAGTAACTGCGCCAGTTCCACCAGCCGTAACTGTAGAATTATTGCTGTTACCTATTTGATACATAGTCCACGAAGAACTGTTACCTTGAGCAATACTAGCTGCAAATGTATTTGTATTACCTTGTTGTTTAAAATCTCCAGTTATACTCGCACCTGCCATGGTTACGTTAGCACCTGAAGTACCTACTTTATTTGTTGCTCCGATCTGGTCAATGGTTAGGTTGAAAGCACCGCCCCCTGATTGCGTCAGATATATGTCGTTGTTGCCTGCTGTCACAGATGCTACAAAACACACCAACATTAGTTTTATTAGATTTTTCATTTTACCTCCTCGCTTAACTGCGAATATTCAAAATCCCATAATTGTTTATCTAAGCCTTCCATAACTAAAGTATATACTGAAGTTTCAATAGCCGATCTAATTGCGTATCCTGTTGCTTCAGTTTCTGTGTAACCTGTTTCTATTTCTACAAGTTCAGTACCCTGTTCTGTAAATCTAAATACATCACGGCTAACACCAGCACTTAGTATGGTTTTACTTACTATTACATTTAACATAACCTCACTTGTCTGTACTAATACAGCTCTCACAGATACAGTTACATCATCCTTTCGGTATTGGTTTGTATTACCAATACCCAAATATCTTGCACCATTTCCTCCAGTCATAATGTCTGACTCATAAGATACAATACCGCCTTCTAAAATAATACCAGCAAACAGTATGGGTTTTAAAGTATTACCATTTTCTCCATCGTATGTTTTACGTGTAGATTTTATTAATTGTCGTTCTTTAGTTAAATGATCTAATCCATTACGTTCTACAACAGTAAACCATTCACCTTTACCTGCGCTCGTTAGTGCTTGTATCAAATAATTATCTGCACCTTGCGTCACAGCAGTTGAAAACAACGCCATCTTGTTTGAAGGTTTTCTTTGTCCTGTTAAGTCTTTAAATTCGTATACAGCTATAACTGCTTTTTGTTTAGGAGGAGGTAGATCCAATAATTTTTGTAAAGTTACCCTTTCTACTCGGGCATCTTCAGGACAAGTGATACCTATTAAACGACAGTCCTCTGACCTAGGAGGTGCAAAAGAAGCACAACCCACCATAATCCCTAGTAGGATTAAACTCCACAGTCTGACGTACATACCCCAAACACCCCTATAGGAATAACTATCTCTGTGATTGTTCCATTTTCATCTATGACAGTAAGTGTGATGTACTCTCCATCATTAGAGAAACTAATAGTATTACCCTCTAACTCTATTGTTCCACCTGTTCCACCATCTTCTGAAAACAACATATCAGAAATATCTCTAGAAAGATTACTGAATATTCTTGATTGTAGGTTAGAAAGAAACTTATTAAGTGTGCTATTATCAATCTCTCTTTGTATTTCATCAAGCTCAGCTTGTACCCTCTCTGCCAATTCGTCACGTCTTTTAGTTTCTTGTTCATCTATTGTTAAGTAATGAGCAGACGCACCAATACCACTAAAGCTAGGGTTTTTAAATTCGTGGGTAACAGGAGAAGCATTTACATTCAAAGCAACAATACTCAACACAAATACTATGCCAAATATAGCTATAGCTTCTGATGATTTATCGTTTTTCTTCTTCATCTTGGTCTTTTAACTCTAGCACAGTATTAACTTTCATTTGTAATCGTATCATGTCTTGGTCTAGCAGACGCAGTTGATCGGTCAAGCGTATGATTGTAGTTTTCATTTGTTCCACCGCAGGGTCTATCTTTTTGGTAATAGTTTGCCAAACAAAATAAACGAAATATCCTAATCCCACTACCATCACCACAGGAAACCCGAAGTCCGTTACGAGTTGTGCTATGTCCATCAATCTCTCCTAGCATCTATTTTCCCATCTTCTACAAAGTTTTCTGCTCTCGCTATTCTATCCAGATCAGGAGATAAATTTAATGCACTAGATACGCTTGTATCAATGCGGATAATGTCATTATTCATTGTTGCTGCTCTTGTTATAAGCATCTTAGATATACTTTGTACTGTTTTAATTTCATCAACAAGGTTATCCATCATTTGTTTCATAACCAGAAAAATAAAAAATGCCATTATTAATCCACTTGCAATGGGTAACCCTAGTTCAGCGATCAGATTGAACGCTTCCATGGTTAGTCTTCGCCTTTAAACTTTTTACTTGAGTTAGTGGTCCCAGCGTACAGCCCAAACCAAGCTGCACCTGCACCGACGACTATAGAGATAAGTCCAGATTGTTCAAAAGACGGCTGGGGTAGTGCCATAAACCATATAGTGCATTTATACAACAAAACTATGTATACTGTTAAAAACATTCTTGGAAATATTCTCCAAGAATCAATAGCTTTTGCTAAATGAATCCATTTTTGGTGAGGATTAACATTTACATCTGATTCTAAGTCTCTGATTTTATCTTTCAGAGAAGAAATTTCTTGGATCATTTCCATAAATTTATTGAGATCCATCTCAACTTCATTTCTGTCCATATCTCCGCTGAATCTATTTTCTTCGGGCATATTGCGCTATGTTATTTCTTCTTTTTGCGTTTGACGTAAGCCTCATTAACATCTGGAGTGGATTTATCATCTGCTAAGTAATGTCCTTTTTTGTTACGAGCTCTGACGGTTTCCATTTCCGTTTCTTCTACAACTTCTACAACTTTAGTGTCGTTAGACACGCTCCACTGTAAAAAGTTTGTTACTTTTTTCCACCAACTCATATTATTTCTCTTTAGCCTTGCCAATGTTTAGAGCTAATAGATCTACAAACTTATAAAGTTTGCCGATCCAGGCATCGTCTTTTGGTGTTGGAGTAGAAGCTGCTATTAAACTAGCTACTGTTACTATCAATGTTATGTACGTTACTGCGCTTACAATCATTTCCATTTAATTTACCTCTTCGGTTTCTTCTTCTAAAACTTCTTCAGCGACTTCTTTAGAAGCCTCAACAAAAGCATTTTGAAATACTGACATACTGGCAGCTACTTGGTCTAATTGAAATTTAAGACTTGCTTCTTTGTTTTTCAAA